>OHBY01000830.1_pt1 | contig 12322 bp, 9 predicted proteins | sample 1577531 | NCBI WGS metagenome assembly OHBY01 (sample SAMEA3879564, study PRJEB24766) | human gut metagenome | biome: human-associated habitat; feature: feces | place: USA | collected 1985/1987 | reverse complement strand
GATGGCGGCGCGCAGACGCACCTGGTGCAGTAACAACCCTCTCAGTCTCGCATTCGCTCGCCAGCTCCCCCGAAGGGGGAGCCCTTGGCAAGTAGGGCAGGCTGTGCAGCAAAACGGAAAGCATAGAGACAAAACAGAAGGGAAAAGAAACAAGATGATCATTTCGACCAAAAAAGGCACCCCCAAGGAAGAGCTGGAAAAGATCGTAGACAAATTCGAGAAGCAGGGCCTGGATGTGACCCTGATCACCGGCAAGGATTACAATGTGTTCGGTCTGGTGGGCGATACCACCAAGATCGATGAGCGTGACGTGCTGGCCAACCCCTGGATCGACAACGTCACCCGCGTGTCCGCTCCCTATAAGCGGGCCAACCGCCTGTTCCACCCCGCCGATTCCATCATCGACTGCGGCGGTGTGAAGATCGGCAGGGGCGAGAAGATCGCCGTGATGGCAGGCCCCTGCAGCATCGAGGGCGAGGAGCAGGCACTGCGCATTGCCAACGGCGTAAAGGCGGGCGGTGCAAGCCTGTTCCGCGGCGGCGCTTATAAGCCCCGCACCTCTCCCTACTCCTTCCAGGGTCTGGAGACCGAGGGCATCCTCGATATGGTCAAGGCCCGGGAGGCCACCGGAATGCCCATCGTGTCCGAGCTGATGAGCGAGGACCGCATCCCTGAGTTTGAGGAATATGTGGACGTGGTACAGATCGGTGCCCGCAACATGCAGAATTTCCAGCTGCTCAAGGCCGTGGGCAAGATGCACAAGCCTGTTCTGCTCAAGCGCGGCCTGTGCAACACCATCGAGGAGTGGATCATGTCCGCAGAGTATATCATGGCCGGCGGCAACGAGCAGGTCATTCTCTGCGAGCGGGGCATCCGCACCTTTGAGAAGTACACCCGCAACACCCTCGACCTCTCCGCTGTGCCTATCATCCACGAAAAGACCCATCTGCCCATCATCGTGGACCCCAGCCACGCCACCGGCAAGGCCAATCTGGTCGAGCCGATGATGATCGCCGCTGTGGCCGCCGGTGCCGACGGTCTGGAGGTGGAAGTCCACTATGATCCCCGCCACGCATGGAGCGATGGCGCACAGTGCCTGACCCCGGATGCCTTTGCACAGGCCATGGCAAAGTGCCGTCAGGTCGCATGGGCCATTGGCCGGGATATGTAAGATGGATGTGGTGATAAAACGCGCCCGCGCAGTGGCGGGCAGGATCGCCGCGCCGCCCAGCAAAAGCATGGCTCACCGGGCGGTGCTCTGCGCGGCGCTGGCAAAGGGGACCTCCCATCTCCATCATCTTGCTTTCAGCAAGGATATCTCTGCCACGCTGGGCGCGGCGGGCCGACTGTGCGCCCGTGTCACCACCGGGGAAAACGACGCGGTGGTGGAGGGGCTGGGCCGCTTTCTGCCGGTTGATGCCCCCGTGGACTGCTGTGAGAGCGGCAGCACCCTGCGCTTCCTCATCCCACTGGCCGGCCTGACCGGGCAGGAAGTGACTTTTACAGGCCGTGGGCGGCTGATGGAGCGGCCCCAGTCGGTCTACAAAACGCTGTATCAGCAGCAGGGCCTGCGTTTTGAGCAGGGTGCAGACCGCCTGACTGTGGAAGGTGCCCTGACCCCGGGCGAATACGAGCTGGCGGGCAACGTGTCCAGCCAGTTCATCAGCGGGCTGCTGTTTGCCCTGCCCCTGCTGGGCGGCACCAGCACCCTGCACCTCATCCCGCCTGTGGAGAGCCGGAGCTACATCGATATGACCCGCGCGGTGCAGCACGCCTTTGGCGTGGAGAGCCGCTGGCTGGATGAAAACACGCTGGAAATTCCCGGCGGGCAGCACTATCTTCCCGGTGATTACACCGTGGAGGGCGATTACAGCCAGGCGGCTTTTCCTGCCGTGCTGGGCGCTGTGACCGGCGGTGTGGCCATCACCGGCCTGTCTGAGGAGACCTTGCAGGGCGATGCGGCCATTCTGGAGATCCTCCGGCGGTGCGGCGCAAGATTCACCCGCACCGGGCAGGGCGTGGTGTTTGAAAAGGCCCCGCTCCACGGAACGGACATCGACCTTGCCGACTGCCCCGACCTGGGCCCTGTGCTGATGGTGCTGGGCCTGCTGTGTGAGGGAACCACGGTCATCCGCAACGCCGAGCGTCTCCGCATCAAGGAGAGTGACCGCATCGAGGCCATGGAGACCGAGCTGCGGGCCTGCGGCGGGCAGCTGGAGAGCGAGGGCGGCACCATTACCATCCATGGCTGTGCCGGCGCGCTCCATGCCCCGGAGCAGCCGCTTTCCGGCCACAACGACCACCGCGTGGTGATGAGCCTTGCGGTGCTGGCGCTGGCCGCCGGGCTGGCCCTGCCCATCAGCGGAGCCGAGGCCATTGCCAAGAGCTGGCCGGATTTTCTGGAAGCCATCAAGCTTTTGGGCGCGGAGGTGGAACATGTTGGATAAATCAAAGCGTTATCTCATTGTGGGCCTGGGCCTGCTGGGCGGCAAGTACGCCTTGGAGCTGAGCAGGGCCGGGTTCCATGTGGACGGCATCAACCGCAGCGAGGGCCATCTGCAGTATGCCCTCGACCACGGCTATATCGCCAGCGGCAAGACCCACGATTTTGAGGATCTGGTGCGTCAGGCCGATCATATCATCTTTGGCTTGTACCCCACGGCCCTGATCGAGTGGTTCCGGATCTACGGCCACCTGCTGAAGGAGGGCTGCATCTTTACCGATGTGTCGGGCGTAAAGACCGGTCTGGTGGAGCCCATTCAGGCCATGTGCAGGCCGGGCGTGGAGTTCATTGCCAGCCACCCCATGGCGGGCCGTGAGACCTCCAGCGTGGAGCACGCCGCCGAGGTGAATTTTGCCCCGGCCAACTTCATTGTGACCCCCACGGAAAAGAACACCCCGGAGGCCATTCAGTGGGCCAGGGAGCTGGCCGAAGTGCTGGGCTTCAAGCATATCTGCACCCTGACCGTGCAGGAACATGACAGGATGATCGGCTATGTCAGCCAGCTCTGCCATGCCATCGCCGTCAGCCTGATGTGCGCCAACGACAATACCTCGCTGTGCGAGTACACTGGAGATTCTTTCCGGGACCTGACCCGTATTGCACGCATCAACGATAAGATGTGGGCGGAGCTGTTCCTCTGGAACAAAGAAAACCTCATCTCCGAGATCGACCAGTTCAGCGGGGCGCTGAACGAGATGCGCAACGCTCTTGTGGCCGATGACCGGGAAAAGCTGGAGGAGATGTTCCGCCTGTCCACCCAGCGCCGCGCGGCGTTTGATAAGAAAGCGCCGTAACCTTTTCAGCACACAGCACGGCTGTTTTTTTCCAGCTCCCCTGCTGGGGAGCTGGAAGCGAGACTGAGAGGTTTGGCACAACACGAAAAAATGAGGTGTACCGAATGCCCAAACAGGAAGGCCAGAAATCCAAGCTGCTGGCGCTATTGCGCATTTTTGAGCAGCAGACCGATGAAAACCACCTGCTGAACGTGCCGCAGCTGGTGGAGCTGCTGGAGGCGCAGGGCATCCGCTGTGAGCGCAAGAGCGTGTACAGCGATATTGAGGCATTGGGTGCGCTGGGCTATGACATCAAGCTGCGCCGGGGCCGGGGCGGCGGATATTTCCTTGCCAGCCGCACCTTTGATCTGGCGGAGCTCAAGCTGCTGGTGGATGCCGTGCAGGCAAGCCGGGTGGTATCCGGCACCACGAGCAGGCGGCTGATCCACAAGCTGGAAAAGCTCTGCTCCAACTACGAGGGCAGCCAGCTGCAGCGTCAGGTCTATGTGGAGGGCCGCCCCAAGACCGACAGCAAGAGCCTGCTGTACAGCATCGATGCCCTGCACGAGGCCATCAACAACGGTAAAATGGTGGAGTTCCTCTACAGAAAAGCCGACAGCCGCGAGAAAAAGAAAAGGACCGTCAGCCCGTGGCAGCTGGCCTGGGAGAACGGGTGCTACTACCTCATTGCCTTTGCCGACGAAAAGGGCATCCGCCATTATCGGGTGGACAAGATGAGCGGGGTCCGGGTGCTGGATGCGCCCCGGCGGGGTCAGGAGCAGTTTGCGGATCTTGACCTGCCTGCCTATCTGCGCAAGCACTTTGGAATGTACGGCGGGCCGGAGCATCGCGTTACCCTGCGGTGCACCGCGGATCTGGAAGGTGCCATGCGGGAGCGCTTTGGCACTACGCCGATGTTCCTGCCCGAGGAGAATGGCTGCTTTCATTTTGATGTTCCCATCTGCGTCAGTGACCAGTTCTACGGCTGGGTCTGCGGCTTTGGCGGCAAGATAGAAGTGGTTGCCCCGCCCGAAGTGCGGCAAGGAATGCGGGAAATGACCGCCCGGCTGGCAGAACAGCATCAATAACAAAAAAGGACTGCGAAAGCAGTCCTTTTTGCGTGTTTACGGTTCCTTCAATTCCAGATCGCTGGGCAGGATCAGATCCAGGGCGGCGGCGGGCTCGGCGACAAGGCGGCGGCTCTGGTGGAAGATGGCCTTTTCCAGTGTGTTGCGGGCAAGGCGGCCATTGCCGGCGGTGCGGGCATCGGATTCCTGCCAGCGGGCATAGTAGCCCAGCAGGGGTTCGGTGCAGGCTTCGGCCAGGGTGTAGCCCTTGTTTTTGGCAAGGACCTGGGTGATCTGCAGCAGCTCCACGGCGGTGTAGTCCGGGAACTCGATCCGGTTGGGAAAACGGCTGGCAAGGCCGCTGTTGGCGGTGAGAAAGATCTCCATCTCCTTGGTGTAACCCGCCAGAATGACCACCAGCTCATCCCGGTGATCCTCCATTCCCTTCACCAGCGTGTCGATGGCTTCCAGCCCGAAGCTGTCCTGCTCACCGCGGTAGAGGCTGTATGCCTCGTCAATGAAGAGCACACCACCCAGGGCGCTCTCGATGACGCTGTTGGTCAGGGGGGCGGTGTGGCCGGTGTAGCGGCCCACCAGATCGGCACGGGTCACCTCCACCAGCTGGCCGCCCTTGAGGGCACCGATGGCTTTCAGGTATTTCGCCACCAGCCGGGCAATGGTGGTCTTGCCGGTGCCGGGGTTGCCCGTGAAGATCATGTGCATCGAAAGGCTGGCAGTCTTGAGCCCGGCGGCGGCCCGGCGCTGCTGCACCTGCAGGTTGTCGGCCAGACCGAACACATATTCCTTGACCGGGGCAAGGCCCACCAGCTCGTTGATCTCGGCGCGGATGGCATCCAGCGCGCCGGTGTAGGCGGCAGGCAGCAGGTCGAACAGGGGCTGGTCTGCGCCGTCGTTCAGGCGGAACAGCACCCCTTCCGGCCCGGCGGTCAGGGTCACGGTGCCGGTAAGGGTTTCATCGGTTCGCAGGCAGTATTCACTCAGGGCGCGGAAGATACGGTCGGTGCATGCGGAAAGGCCTGCCGCACCCTTCTGTGCGGTGCACTGGGCCGCGACATAGTCCCGCATGTCGGCCCCGGCGGAAAGGGTCAGCCCCAGCCGGGCGCGGATCTTCTGGGCCAGCGCGTTGAGCTGCTGTGCGGCAAGGGCGGCCAGATCCTCCCGGGTGTAGGAGGCCGTCTCGCAGACATCCCCCAGTGCCGACACCAGCGCCGCACCGAATTTGTCAGCCAGTGCCTCCCGGCCCTTGTGGGAGTAGAAGATGAGGTATTTGCCGCAGGGGTCGATGCGGCTGACGGCTCCCGGGGCCAGCGCCGTGCCTGCATCCACAAGGATGCCCTCCTTGTTTACGAGATACCGGCTGGACAGGGGGGCGCTGCCCTTGACGGCCAGATCAGACAGGGTCTTCAGAAAGCCGGGATAGCAGCTCTCGTAGTGCTCAAAGGCAAGGATCTCCCCGGGCGCGTGCAGGGCGGCGTAGAGGTCCTGCAGGAAGAGCTTCTCGGCTCCGGAATTGGGGTAAAGGGCCAGATCCAGCGTGGCGATCCTGTCGCTCTGCAAAAGACCCCGGGCCGCCATGCAGCGGGCAGTTTCTTCCAGTGCAAAATGCCGGCCTGTGCCTGCCCCGCCTGTGAGCAGGATGACGTTGCGGGCGGCGGGGGCTTCGGTGCCCAGCACAAAGGGGCGGCGCATGGCCCGCACCACGCTGTCCACAAAAGCATCCTGCCCCAGCACCGTCTGCTTGACCTCGGCGGCAAGGCCTTCAAAGCTGCCCAGATGCTCCGGCTTCACGTCGGTGGTGCCCCTGGCCAGCAGGCCTTCGTCCTCCATGTCCCGCAGCATCTGGCGGCTGCTTTCCAGCGCGGCGGCGGTGGCATCGCTCTGGGTTTTGAGCTGGGCGTTCTGCTGCTTCAACAGCTCGTCCAGCCGTTTCTGCTGTTCCAGAAGCGCCGCGTTCAGGTCGGGCAAGGCGGCGCTGCCGCCTGTTTTGGGTGCAGAAGCGCCGGGGGCGGCCTTGAATCTGCCCCCCGGGCCGAACACGCCGTTCATCAGACTTTCCCAATCATCGGTGTATGCCATAAAACTTCCCTCCGTGCAGTGTTTTTCTTTCAGTATAGTGGAGTCTGGTACGTTTTGCAAGGAAAGGGTTGAAATAAAGGACAAAGTTCGTTACACTATTGTCAAATGAAAGGATGAATTGCCATGGAGCCAAGAACACCTGCTGAATGGAAGACGCTGTTTGAGAGCGAAGCCTTTGCCCGCCAGACGGAATACTACGGCCCGCTGGGGGTGGAGTATACCCCCGCCGGGACACACCTGCGCCTGTGGGCTCCCACGGCAAAACAGGCAGCAGTGAACCTGTACCGCCGGGGCACCGGCGGGGCCTGTGTGGGCACCCTGCCCCTGCAGCAGCAGGACAAGGGTGTGTGGAGCGTCTATCTGCCCGGCGACCAGCACGGGAAATACTACGATTTCACCCTTACCACCCCGTTTGGCACCTGCAATGCAGCGGACCCTTACGCCCGCTCGGCAGGGGTGAACGGGGTGCGCAGCATGATCTTTGACCCGGCCCGGGTAGACCCGCAGGGCTGGGAGCGGGATGTGCGGCCGGGCGCAGCGTTTGGGAGGTCAGTGTCCGGGATTTCTCGCAAGACCCGGCCAGCGGTGTGCACACGGCCTGGCGGGGCAAATTTCTGGCCTTTACCCAGCAGGGCACGACCCTGAGCAGCGACGGCATCCACCCCACCTGCCTGAATTACCTCAAGCGGTTGGGGGTGAGCTATGTCCAGCTCATGCCCATCTTCGATTTTGGCAGCGTGGACGAGAGCCGCCCCCTGACCCGACAGTATAACTGGGGCTACGACCCCACCAACTTCAATGTGCCCGAGGGCAGCTACTCCACCGACCCCACCCGGGGCGAGGTGCGGGTGCGGGAGTGCAAGCAGATGATCGCGGCCCTCCATGCGGCGGGCATCGGCGTTGTAATGGACGTGGTGTATAACCACATGTACCGCTCCGACAATGTGCTGAACCGGGTGGTGCCCCTCTACTACTTCCGCCAGAACGACGACGGCTCCCTCTCCAACGGCAGCGGCTGCGGCAACGAGTTTGCCTCCGAGCGGCCCATGGCCCGGCGCTATCTCATTGATTCGGTGCTCTACTGGGCACGGGAATATCACATCGACGGCTTCCGGTTTGACCTGATGGGCCTGTATGACGTGGAGACCATGAACCTCCTCCGGGCTGAACTGGACAAGCTGCCCGGCGGGCGGGATATTCTGATGTACGGTGAGCCGTGGCAGGGCGGCTGCAGCGCCCTGCACCGGTACGAGGCCAACAAGAACAACCTGAATATGCTGAACGAGCGCATCGGCATCTTTTGCGACAACACCCGGGATGCCATCAAGGGCGGCTGCTTCGATGCCCGGGAGCCGGGCTATGTGGAGGGCAAGCCCGGGAGTTTCTGGGATATCGGTGCTTCGGTGGCAGCGTGGTGCCGCAGTGAAAAGCTGCCGCCTCACGCCCCGGGGCAGATCATCAGCTACGTTTCGGCCCACGACAACTTCACCCTGTGGGATAAGCTCCTGATGGTGCGCTACGCCCGCCCGGAGTTTGCCGCTGTGGACAAGACCGCGCTGGCCCAGAACCGGCTGGCAGCGGGCATCTACCTGACCAGCATGGGCCTGCCTTTCTGGCAGGCGGGCGAGGAGTTTGCCCGAACCAAGAAGGGGCAGGGCAACAGCTACCGCTCCAGCCCGGCCCTCAACTGGCTGGACTGGCACCGGGCCGAACAGTTCCACAGCCTTGTGGATTACTACCGCGGGCTCATTGGTCTGCGGGCGGCGTTCCCCCGGCTGGGCGCGCTGGACAAGGCCGGCCCTGCCGCCATCGAGTTCTTCTCGCTGGAACAGCCTCTTGTGGGCTGGCGGCTCCCCGCCCAGTGGGGCGACGGCGCAGCGTGGAGCGCCCTGTGCGTCTACTATAACCCCACCGAGACGGCGCAGGTCGTCACCCTGCCCGGCGGCAGCTGGAAGCTGCTGAGCGACGGCATCTCCTCCAGCCTGTGGCGGGGCAGCAGCCGCATCTGCACCGGCCAGACCGTCCTCCTGCCCCTGAGTGCCACCGTGTTCGGGCAGGTATAAAAATCCCCTGACCAGTTCACGCCGGTCAGGGGATCTTTGATTTATGGATCAGGAAAAAGATTTGGGAGGATCAGAAGTTTTTCTGTGCCTGCTGGGTCTGGGCGTTCTTTTCGCCCAGGGTCAGGCTGACGGTCTGCATCTGGCCTTCCCGGGCCACGGTGATGGAAAGGGTATCGCCGGCGGCGTGCTGCTGGATCAGGGTGCCAAGGTCGTCCTTCTGGGCAATCTCGGTGCCGTCGATGCTCACGATGCGGTCACCGGTCTTCAGACCGGCCTTGTCGGCGGGGCCGCCCTGCACAACATCCACAACGTAAACGCCGTAGGCAGTGACGTTGAGCTGTGCGGCGGTCTGGGCATCGGTCACAGCCAGATAGGTGATGCCCATGTAGGGACGGCCGGAGACATAGCCGTTCTCCAGCAGATCCTGTGCCACCTTGATGGCATCGTTGATGGGAATGGCGAAGCCCAGACCCTCCGCATCGCTGGAGGAGGACTTTGCGTTGACCAGACCGATGAGCTCACCGTTCATGTTGAACAGGCCGCCGCCGGAGTTGCCGGGGCTGACAGAGGCATCCATCTGGATCAGGGACATGGTGTTGGTGGAGCTGGTGCCCTGGATGGTCACGCTGCGGTTCAGGGCGCTGACGATGCCGCTGGTCACGGTGCCGCCCAGCTCACCCAGCGGGTTGCCCACGGCCAGCACGCTCTCGCCCACGGCAAGGCTGTCGCTGTTGCCAACGGTGGCGGGGGTCAGGTCGGTGGCATCGATCTTGAGGACAGCCACGTCGCTGGTGTCATCCTCGCCCACCACGGTGGCGGGGTAATCGGTATCGCCGATGGTCACGGTGATGTTGGACGCGCCGGACACAACATGCGCACAGGTCAGGATATAGCCGTCGGAGCTGATCACGACACCGCTGCCTGCGCCGCTCTCCACCTGATTCTGGCCGTACCAGGACCACTGGGAGTAGACCACCTGCTCGGTGGTGATGACCACAACGCTGGGGCTGACCATCTCAGAGACCTGAGCGGTGGTCATGCCGGAAGCGGTGTTCACTGCGGAGGCAGAGCCGGAATCACTGCTGGACGTGGAGGAAGGTGCCGCCTGCTGGATGACCACCTTGCCGCCTGTGTTGCCCACCTGGGCCCCAACAAAGCCGCCGACAAAGCCCATGGCTGCGGCCAGCACCAGTGCGACTGCACTGCGGGCGATATTGCCGTTTTTCCGGCGGCGCTTTTTGGGAGGCTGCTTGGGGCTTCCCTGTGCGGCCTGATACCGGGGGCCTTCCGGAGGCGGCACCGCGCCGCCATCGCTGCCGCTGTTCGGCTCGGCCTGGGGGTCGGCCTGTGCGGCCTCGCCGTAGGTACCTGCCGTGTTGGCGGTGTTCATGCCGGAGGAGCCGACGTTGGGATAGCCGGTCTCGCCGGTCTGGCTATGTTCAGAGGAATAATCGTATTCCCACTTGTTCTCGTTATCCATACTGGTTACTTCCTTTCTCAAAGGGAATGGTTCGGAGGGGGCGCTTCTGCCGCACCTCCTTGGAACTGTTTCTATTGTATCCGGTAATTGTGAAAAGGAATCGCTGACCGGGTGAAGAATATGTGAAATAAGGTCGCAGCGGGAAGCCTTGACAGCGGCGCGGGGGCTTGGTATTTTAAGGGTGCAGCGCAGAAGCCGGCAGCGTTGCAAAACCTCTCCGTCATCTTCGCTTTGCTAAACCTCTCAGTCGCGGGCGCTGCCGCGACAGCTCCCCTAGTAGGGGAGCCCTTGGCAGAGGATTTGTTTTTCGCAATGATCGCTGGCGCTCCAAAACCAATGCCTGCCGCAGGACAAACAGGAGCGAAGCGCTGACCCACGAAAACGCGACGGTATGCCAAGGCCTCTCCTACTAGGAGAGGTGGCAATGCGTCAGCATTGACGGAGAGGTTGTTCATTTACTGCACCAGGTGCGTCTGCGCGCCGCCATCCAGCCGGAGCAGCTGCACAAGGTAGGCGCAGGCATGGAGATATCCGCTGACCCCCTCGCCTGCAAAGCGGCCCTGACAGCCAAAGGAGACTACATCCACGCTGCGGAAGGACTCCTTGCCGCTGGGGTCGGCCAGCATCACTTCCACGGCAGGCACGCCGCACACCTGCAGCGCTTCCAGAATGGCCACGCTGTAATAGGCGTAGCCGCCCGGGTTGAGGATGATGCCATCGGCCCGGCCTGCCGCCGACTGGATCTCATCGATGAGATCACCCTCGTGGTTGGACTGAAAAAAGTCCACCTGAACATCCATCTGGGCACAGCCCGCCTCAATATAATCCAGCAGTGTATTAAAATCGATCTGCCCCTCCATGCCCGGCTCCGTGAACTGGGTCAGGTTGAGGTTGGGACCGTTAATGACTAAAAATTTCATCCAGCGCCTCCATTGCCGCCGTCACGGCATCCGCAGGGGTGGTCTTGTTGGGGATCACAGCATCCGCTGCCGCCAGATAGAGCGGGCGGCGCTGGGCTTCCATGGTTTTCAGGGCCTCGGGGCTGGTGGAAAGGGGCCTTCCGCCGCCCACCAGCAGATCTTCCAGCGGCCGGTCGATAAAGAGCACGATGCCGTTGGCGTGGAGCGCCCGGAGGTTTGCCGGGTCTTTGACCACGCCGCCGCCGCAGGAGATGACCTGCCGGTTCTCCCGGGCAAAGCGGGCGGTCTGCGCGGCCTCCAGCTTCCGGAAGCCTGCCTCCCCCTCAGCGGCAAAGATGTCCGGGATGCTCCGGCCGTCGGCCTTGACGATCTCCTCGTCCAGATCCACGAACCGCTTGCCCAGCCGTTCCGCCAGAGCGCGGCCCAGGGTGGATTTGCCCGAGGAGGGCATCCCGATGAGGGCAATGTTCAGCTGTTCCCGCCGCAGCTCGCTGGTCACACGGGCGATCTCGGCACCGGCATCCTCAAACTTACGGTCGAGGAAAAATTCTGCCGCGTACACTGCCTGCGCCACCAGCATTTCCAGACCGCCGACGGCAACGGGCACCCCCAGCTCCTCGGCCCGGAGGATGAGCTCGGTCTTATCGGGATTATAGATGACATCGATCACGGCTTCCAGCCCGGGCATGGAGGTGATATCCAGGGCGCTTACGCCCACATTGGGGTACATGCCCACTGGCGTGGTGTTGATGATGATCTGCGCCCCGGTGGTCAGGGCCTGTTCATAGTTCAGCTCTCCCTTTTCGGGGTCGGGATGGCGGCTGACGGTATAGATCTGTTTCGCGCCCCGGTCATGGGCCACGGCCCAGGTGGTGTTGTGGGTGCCGCCGGTGCCCAGAATGAGCACGGTCCTGTCCTTGAACTCCACACCGTGTGCATCGCACAGGTAGGAGAAGCCGGGATAATCAGTGTTGTAGCCGTAGAGCAGGCCGTTTCTGTTGACGATGGTGTTCACGGCGTTGATGGCCTTGGCGTGGGGGTCGATGTAGGAGCAGTACTCCATGACCACCAGCTTATAGGGGATGGTAACATTGATGGCCCTGAACTGCCGCCGGGTCATAAAGGCCCGGACTTCCTCTTCCGTGGGCAGGGGGCACAGGTCGTACCGGTAGCCGCAGAGCATCTCGTGAATGACCTTGGAGTAGGAGTGGCCCAGCCGCCCGCCGATGAGTCCGTATTCCATTTACAGCACCTCCTTGCGGTAGCCGGTGGGGTCCTCCATCCAGGCCATGCCGTATTTTGCGGTGAGCAGGTCGCCCACGGCCAGCGCGGCGGCGCAGGTCTGCACAATGGCGGCCCGGGGCACGATGCAGGGGTCGTGCCGCCCCTGAATGGACAGCTGCGCGTCCTTTTTGGCGA
>OHBY01000819.1_pt1 | contig 12655 bp, 7 predicted proteins | sample 1577531 | NCBI WGS metagenome assembly OHBY01 (sample SAMEA3879564, study PRJEB24766) | human gut metagenome | biome: human-associated habitat; feature: feces | place: USA | collected 1985/1987 | reverse complement strand
ACGCGCTTTCTCTACATTCAGAATTTTACCTCGAAGTGGAAGAATCGCCTGAGTCGCACGGCTTCTTGCAGTCTTTGCAGAACCACCGGCAGAATCACCCTCTACGATGTAAATCTCACAGTTTTTCGGATCTTTATCAGAACAGTCTGCTAATTTTCCAGGAAGTGAGGTTCCTTCTAATGCAGTCTTTCTTCTGGTTAAATCTCTTGCTTTTCTTGCTGCCTCTCTTGCACGCTGTGCCAGAAGTGATTTTTCACAAATGGTCTTTGCAACCTGAGGATTCTGCTCTAAAAAGTATGTAAGCTGCTCACTTACTACGCTGTCTACGGCTCCTCTTGCTTCACTGTTACCAAGCTTCTGCTTCGTCTGTCCTTCGAACTGTGGCTCCTCGATCTTAACACTTACGATTGCTGTCAGACCTTCTCGAATGTCATCACCACTTAAATTCGGTTCACTGTCTTTGAGCAGTTTGTTCTTTCTTGCATAATCGTTGAATGTCTTTGTCAGTGCATTACGGAAACCAACAATATGTGTACCACCTTCCGGTGTATTGATATTATTTACAAAGCCATAGCTGTTTTCTGTATAGGAATCATTGTGCTGCATGGCTACTTCAACCATAACGCCATCTTTTTCACCTTCGCAGTAAATAACTTCCGGATACAGTGCTTCCTTGCTTCTGTTCAGATAGGTGACAAATTCCCTGATACCACCTTCATAATGAAAGGCTTTTTCTTTTTCCTGGTCTGCTCTGGTATCTCTCAAAACGATACGCAGACCTTTTGTCAGGAACGCCATCTCACGAAGACGCTGTTTCAGAATATCGTAATCATAAACAGTTTCTTCAAAGATTTCTTTATCCGGCAGGAATGTTACCTTTGTTCCTGTCTCTTCAGAATCACAGACACCAATCTCTTTCAGAGGATACATAGTATGTCCTCTTTCATAGCGCTGCTGATATTTCTTACCTTCACGGCAGATCGTAACTTCCAGCCATTCAGACAGTGCATTTACAACAGAGGCACCTACACCGTGAAGTCCACCGGATACCTTGTATCCTCCACCGCCAAATTTACCACCTGCATGAAGGATGGTAAATACAACTTCTACTGCCGGTATTCCTGCTTTGTGGTTAATTCCTACCGGAATACCTCGTCCGTTATCAATTACTGTAATGGAATTATCCGGATTGATCGTTACCTGGATTTCGGTACAAAATCCTGCTAATGCTTCATCTACCGCATTATCCACGATCTCATATACAAGATGATGCAGGCCCCGGCTGGATGTACTTCCAATATACATACCTGGTCTTTTACGAACAGCTTCCAGTCCTTCCAGAATCTGAATCTGATCCGCGCCGTACTCTGTATTCTCTCCGCCCATTTGCTTCCTCCTGTCATTCTATATTCATTATAATGGAAACCGACATTTTTCGCATTTGCCGGTTTCCAGATAGGCATAATAATACTAATTTATTATAGCACAAAACAGCCCTCATTCCAACAAAATCCCTTTAAATAAGAAGAAAAAAACGAGAGCCCGGTTTACACCAGACTCCCGTCAAACGTCTTACACTTTATTTCTGTTTTCTCTTTTTGTAAGCAACTACTCCACCTGCGATCACGATCACAGATACCAGAAGAACCAGACCCCAGAATGCCGGATTCATCGGGTCACCAGTCTTAACCGGACGACTTGTTGCACTTCCGCCATGGCTGGATGCATCACTTCCACCGTTAGATGTACCAGAACCACCATTGCTTCCGCCAGGTGTTACAGCAGCATCCTTCTTGGTATTGGTAATCTCGATGCTTCCATGATACTGATCAGACTCATTCAGCTTAACACTGCCTTCACCACTTACTACATATGCGAAAGAATCTTTATCGAGTACATTACCATCCTTATCGGTTTCCTTAACTGCATAAGTAACAGTATCTTTTATATCTTCTGAGAATGGAACCGTAACAGTAACTTTATCATTCTGCTTCAGTTCAACGGTGCTTACCGCCTTACCAGAATCATCAAATACAGTTGCATAGAACTTGTCGTCTACAGTCTTTTTCACACCGTCCACTACAACGTTCTTTGTAATCTCGATCTTTCCATTTACAAAGAAGCCTTCCGGAAGAGTTGAAAAAATGTTATTTACATAAGCTGCAATATCTGTAGCAACCGTATTGTCATCCACTACAACACTGTTGTCTTCCTTGTCTGCTGCATTCGTAACATTGTAATGGAAGCTGTTTTCTTTATCAATCTGCACCTCATCATTCAGCTTGATCGCCTTGTTATTCTCATCAAGCTCGAATACATAATAGGTACCTCTAAGAACATTACTGTAAGAAGCTTTGCCTGACTGTGCATTCTGGATATGGATCGTTCTGATGTAATCATCACCATATGGGATCGTACCATCCTTATCAAGGAAAAGACCAACCTTGTAAGTTGCATCGTCAGCAGTTATTTCATCCAGTTTAAACGTATTCGGATTAATACGATAAAGTCTCTTCTCAACTATAATACCTGCAGTGTTGCTCTTCTCTGCCTTTGGATAAGCCTGTACATCGTAGATCCAGCCTTCCTCTGTGCTTGCAAAAGGAACTGTTAAGAGCATTGGAGTAACCTTAACGGAACTCTCCGCTGCACCGATTACCAGGTACATGCCCTCTTCCATATCGCTGTAAACAACCTTGCCCTGCTCATCCGAAACAGCCTCAACCGGCTTTACTGAAGAAGCAGCTGCAACCTCGGCAAGCTTTTCGGCTGCTGAATACCATTCACTTGCATTCTTGAAGGAATCAAAATCGTATCCTGCAGATGACATGGAGCTGGTCAGTACAAAATGCACATTTCCATCAAATGAAACATCCGCAACCCTGTAAAGCTCTAACTTAACACCTGTCAGCGGTGTTGTCTTGCCCTCGGCATCCGTCTGCTGAACCGTCAGATTAAGACTTCCCTTTTTTCCGGCTTCGTAAGAACCTGCCTGAACCGTTCCTGCCAGGCAGCATGTCAACATGACAAACATTCCCAGGAAAGCCAAAAGCTTATTCCACATTTTAAATTTCTTTTTCTTCTGTTTCACCACGATCGGCCTCCTTGTTATTTTCTGTGATCACTATTCGTCTTTGCGGCTACTCTCTTCTGTTTTTCGGTTTTTGCGCCGAATAACTATATAAACAATGATGATCATTATGACCATAGCTACAAGACCAATGATCATAATCTTCACCGGATCAACCTTTGCGATCTGCTGGATCGGTGTCTCCTCAGCTTCCTCCTCCGGTTCAACATACTCTGTCCGGATTCCCCTTATCAGAAGCCTGTGAGTGTTGACTCCATAAGGAGTACAGGTTACCAGCGTCACATGATCCTCTCCCTCGATGATATCCAGCTCACTGGATTCCTCCGGAAGAACCGTTTTAATCTGATCTACTTTGTATGCAAGAGTCTTTCCCAGAACATGGATCAGAAAAATATCTCCATTCTTCATCTGGTCAAGATCCGTAAAAATCTTTGCACTCGGAAGTCCCCTGTGTCCCGCCAGCACCGCATGTGTGCTCGTTCCACCTATTGGAAGACTTGTTCCCTCAACATGCCCGACACCCTTTTCCAGAACCTCTGTACTGAGGCCATGGTAAATAGCAAGTATCAGATTCAGCTTGGGAATCTCGATACTTCCCATCAGCCCGTCACCATTTGGATCAAGGACCTCATCGTAAGGATGACTGAGAACATAATCCTCTTCGTTAAAAGCATCTACGATCGTATTGACCTTATGCTCCGCGTTATATTCCTCAGCCTCCTGCCAGAGCTTTTCGTACTGGTCATCCGACAGATCACTGACGGATTCATTGTACTTGGTTACAAGCTGCGCATTTCGGTACTCGTTCCAGTAATTACTGATCGTTGGGTAAGTAAAGATACCCGCACCGACGAGAAAAAGTAATATGATAAATATATTAATAACTATAGAACCTTTTTTCTTCTTTTCTTTTGCCATAATCTATTTTTTACCGCCTTTATTCGCTCGCCTCTTCAGCTTTGTTTCCTTTAAGTATAACACAAAAATAAAGAGTGCGGTAACGGATAGACCAACAAATACCCAAAGAAGATAATTTGTGTGAAGACTGCTTCCACTGAGCACTGTCTTCTCTTCTTTGACTTCCTCTTCTACATAAGGTACTCTGTGACCACGAACCAGAAGTCGTTCTGTATTTACTCCATAAGGAGTACAGGTTAAAAGAGTTACTAAGTCCTGCCCATCTTCCACTGCAAGAGCAGTCGTATCTTCCGGTTTTACAACCGAAATCTTGTCTACTTCATAACATAAGGTTTCATCTAATACATGGAGCAGAAAATGATCTCCTGGTTTCATCTGATCCAGATCTGTAAAAAGTGATGCACTCGGAAGTCCACGGTGTGCAGAAATAACAGCATGTGTATTTGCTCCACCAACCGGAAGAGAACTTCCCTCCAGATGACCTGCACCCTTGTTCAAAACCTCTTCTTCCGTTGTGTGGTAGATCGGGATTTTGATATTGATTTTTGGTATCTCCACACTTCCCATCATCTCATCACCAGCAATGTTCAGTGTATTCATATAGACCGGATCTACTCCACTTGACTCAGCAAGTGCAAAAGAGTCAGGAAGAACACATGGAAGTAAGGCTTCGTTATAGTCTTCTGCTTTTTTACGCTCTGCATCATAGTCAATTCCTTCTGCTGCTTCCTTTTCAGAAACCACCTGCTCATAACCACTGATCAACTGTTTCTGTCTGTAGTTATTCCATTGATTGGCTACAAAGGGATACAGCAGCAAGGACAAACCAGCTAAAAATATGATGCAAATTACTAAATTGCCTGCTTTTTTTTTCATCCGAGCTCTCCTTGCTGTTGTATTATTTTTTTATGAATCCGGGGCAAATGCCCCGGATTCGATATTGCTTGGTTATAAACAATCACGAATGATTATTTGTTTGTTCTTTTGCGGCTTGCAAAGAATAAGCCAGCTGCTGTAACCATGATCAGGCATCCAGCGATTGTGAAGATTGTAGTACCGATACCACCTGTGGATGGAAGAGCGGAGAGTTTGCTATCCGGAACATTAATTTCAATATTCTCATTATTCTCACCTGCTGATATTCTAGCATTAGGAATGTTATTATTAATAGAATATCCTTCTGGTGCAAGCGTTTCAGTAATCTTATAAGTGCCTGCTCCAAGACCTTTTAATAAAACTTTTCCATCAGCACCAACAGTGACCTCAGTTACTTTTGTTTTTCCTTCTGGAATTTCAGTATCCTCTGTGTATAAAGTATATTTACCTGCTTCTAATTCTACAAATTCAAGAGATTTATCCGCTTCACCATCTACAGTCTTCACAATTGAGAATTTAGCTCCTGTCAATGGATTTCTATCTTCTACCTTCTCTTCATTTGTAGTTTTGTAAATTGTAAGACTACCAGAACGTCCAATTACTTCAGACGGATCACTATCATAATTGCTAGTAGCCTCATTCTTATAAGAGCCATCATCACTTGTGACTACTGCCGTTACTTTAACTCTAACTGCTTGAGCTGCATGCTCATTGCTCTTTCCAATATAAGTGTCCTTGAAAGCAACTGTTACTTCTGTATTTTTTTCATTTAAGCCTGTTACTGTATAGTTCTCTGCCCCAACCGGTGTTCCGCCAACCGTTACTTCAACTGCTGTAATCTTCATACCAGTTGGTTTATCTTTAATAGTAAATGTTCTATTTATATTTTTTGGATCATAACTTGGAAATACAGTATCAATATTGAACTCAACTGTATCGCCTTTCATTACAAATGCCTGATTTGTATTCACTAAGCTCTTTACAACAGTGTATTTTTCACCTTTTGCATTAACCTTTGCATCAATCGGTTTAATAAGATTATTGTTTTCACCATAATCATATGTAGCAGCACCCATTACTGTATAAGATGTTGTGTTACCACTTGCTGTTATTAAATATGCGCCCACTTCGAGTCCTGTAAAATCAACACTTGAATCATTTATTTTAGTTTTTGTAGCAGTAGGTGTTGTTGGTAAATATTTTTTATATAACTCTTCATAATTAATTACAGCTGGTTCTACTTCAAGATTAACTAATGTAGAATCCTTTTTTAATGCCTCTCCTACCCAATCTGATACTTCCCATTTACTCTGCGCATCGTTAAATTTAACAACCTGATAAATACTCACTGTTGTATTATCATTTGGTGTCAATTTGTCAACTGTAATTGTTGCTGTATTAGGTTGTGCTGCAAATGTTGGAATACTCATTGCGAGTACCATGGCCAGTGTTAATAACACTGCAAAGATTTTTCTCATCTTCTTCATAATCTTGTCTCCTTTTCATTATCGGGCTTTGCCCATTTTTTTTATTGTTCCCTTATGCGGGATAATTACGTTTTTTTGTGGCAAGGAGCCACTGAAAAAATCAATCGTTACAATTATTTTCCCAGCACCTCCCTGCATTTGTTTTTATATAAGATCCATGCGGCTGCAGACATAAGTACCATGCCGCCGATCATATACCAGTAAATTCCGCTACCACCAGTTGATGGGAGTGAGTAGAGCTTAATGTTTTCGATAAAAAATGCTCCATCCTTGCTTTTAACAACATCTCCATTTAATTTTACTTCAACTGACTGATCATCATTTACTAGAACCTGCCATACATTGGCAGAAAGTGAATATCCATCTGGTGCTTTTGTTTCTTTCAGAACATATTTTCCAGGAACTAATTCATTCACTGTTGCTCTTCCATACGAATCAGTCTTGATCTTGTCAGTTACTAGGTTACTTTCCTTATATGTGTAGTCATCATTTGCTGTATAAAGTGCAAATTTTGCATTTTTCAGAAGATGTTCTTTATTATTTTTTTCAACTTTTATCAGATTCAAGTTTGTAACAATCTTTGTATTTGTAATTGTCTGAGTAATCATTGTTCCATCTTCTGATACTGCTTTTTCATCATAAGACACTTTATATTTTGTATCGGTATTATTTGCTTTTGCCACAATAATGTTATTTGCTTCTACTTTGACATATCCTTTACCATTGATTGTAAATTCTGCATTTTCATTTACTGTTACCGGTCTAAGCTCATAAACCAAATCAGATGAACTCACATTTCTAAAAACATCACTGTATTTATTATTTTCACTCAGTTCAACATAACTTGATGCTGTTCCATCCGCTTTATAAAGTCCTGCATATATAGAACTGTGCTTTATACCTCTATCTGACCATACTTTATTAACTGTCAGATCTACTTTTAATGTGTTTGTTATTATTACATGAGCATCCTTTTCCAAAGCAATCTTTCCGTCAGAACCTGTTACTGTACCACGATCACATGAACCATCTTCAACTTTTTTTATCGGATCCTTATATTTTGAATCATCTGGTTTAATTTCGTTTACCTTGAACTCAGTTCCTGAAAGAAGTTGATCAATTACAATCGTCTCATCCGGTGCTACGTCAGATATTATTCCCTGAGAACTAGCATTTCCTTCTCTAAGAAACTTGCCAGCTTTATTTATGACTTCATATCTTCCATCATAAGGGATAAACTGCCCATTCTGTCCTGTAAGATATACTTCAAAGCTGAATTTATCTGTAGTAGATAACCCATTCATCTGCTTGGTAATCTTTAGTTTGTTCAAATTCTTTGCATTACAGGTGTTTTTAAATTCTACCCTTGCTGCATTACCAGCAGTTTTCTCTTCACTTTGTGCCAAGTAAGTTTCAGTTTGCTCTGGTACCTTACCGTTGGATGTTTCAACTAGCTTTCCATTCAAATCGTGATATGTTACTTCCCAGTCTGTAATGTCAACCTTATCAAATTGATCCGAAAGGATACCAACTTCTTCCGCATAGAACTGGAGTCCTGAATCAATCCCCTCGAATACCGCTGATTCTCCTGCCTTTAAAGTAAATATATTATTTGCTCCCACATATCTTACTTCATCTGTAAGAGAATCATTTTTCTTAACTCTGTATGGTGTTCCTTCTGGAATTGCATTATACTGAACCGGCTCCTGCTTTCTGTCTTCTTCATCTTCAAGATATGCTTTGAACTGAAAATCAGTACTTGTATACTTTTCTTTATCTGAATTTGCAAGACTTTTTACTATTTCAATAGAATTCGTTGGTCTTGGTGGAAGATTAAATTTAATTGAACAGTTTGAATCACCTCGTCCACGCTCCATATAGAAGAGTTTCAATGAATGACTGGTATAATCTGCAAATGTATCACTATCACTATTAAATACACTCCCTAATGTTGGATTTGACTGGTTATTTACGTATACTTCACCATTTGCAAAATTGATACTTCCTGTTGCCCTCTCATGGACACCTCCAAGATCAAGCACCAATTTGTTATCTATAAATACCCAGACATCATCATCACCAGAGAAACTAAATACCATATCCTGTCCATTAATTTTACCATTTTTCGGTTGTAAGAACTCAAAAGATATCATCATACCAAAAGCAAATTTATTCTGAGATGCACCATCATCCCAAGAAGAATATGGCATGAATGAAGCAACGTGACGATTTCCCTCACCTTTGTCTTTACTTCTCTCATATACTATAAAATTCTTTTCCGTATTCCTACTACTATCAATATCATAATATGCATAATTCTTATCGCTATCATAGCTATATGTTCCTGTCCTTGAATCATATGAAAACAGATGATTCAATCCTGTAACATATGTATGTGGTATAACCTTATCCCAGGTACCATCAAAAAGGCCGTTTAATGATGTACCATTACCATTTTTTAATACCGGATATCCATCCTTAAGATATCCTTCTACTAAATTCTGTTTTACCGCTTCACTTCCTGTATAATCTGCGCTACCAAATTGAAAAGAACCTTGATAATTCTGGTTTTCAGAATAATTTGCCATACTGATATTGATAAGATTTCTAGTATCAGCTGTCTTTATTGTTTTTGGAACCTCTCCTTTAGCATCTGCTGTATAAATAAATTTCACAGGATTACTTCCAACATCCATCCAGTTTTCACCATCTTCACTATACTGTATTGGTGAATTACTTGAACTTGATTCCCGTCTTAGGGCTTTGACTTCAACTGATTCTTCTCCGATTCCTACAACTGTACGTTCATATGTATAGTTATTTCCGCTCAATCTCTTGTCACTGTCTTTTACACTTGTCGGAATTATATCATTTGCACTTGTTGTATATAAGATATCTATATTTGTCAAATTTACTGTTGATTGTCCTGATGCATATAACGTTATTCCGTTTTCTGAATAAAGGTTTGCCTTTTTTGTTAGTTCTGCATTTGAATAAACAAATATAACAGTCTGACCAATTTCCAGGTTTCTATAAGTTGTATCTCCTTTATACTGATACTTCATAACTCCACTATTGGAATCTTTTTCTTTTCTTCCCATAAGTTTCGTTACTTTATTGCTATCTACCAGACTATATTCATCTCTTGATGTTGTTGCAATGTATGCGCCTATAAAGCGATATGTTGTTTCACTTTCATAAAGTTGATACATTTCTTTATTTATTCCACTTGATGTAATAGTGCTCATGTATAGAACCGGGTTAGTATCTTCTGTTTCCAGAACCAGACTATTTGTTGCATTTACTGAATTCTTCAAATCAGTATATGTACTACCATTCTGTCCATTCTGTCCATTCTGTCTTACCAAATGTATTATTTTGTCAAAGTTAAATTCTTCTATATTTCCGCTTTTTCTTTTCCATGTGATTGTAAATACTGAAAAACTCTCTGTATTGAATTCTGCTTTTTGAATTTCACCATCTGTAGTAGTTTCAACGTTTGCCTGTCCCTGTTCTGTCATATTAACAACGTCTTGAACTTTACCATTCTGATCTTCAACAAAATGCATGACATCAATATTTGTATTTTTTTCTTCATTAACTTCTTCATCAACAGATACGACACTGATTTCTGATACGGTTGCCGGTACGGATGGTTCTGTGTAGTGCATGGAAACTTTTACGGAACCATCAACTGGTTCTATTTTATTTCCTTCACTGTCCTGGAAGTAAATATCGTATGCCAGGAAACCTGCGATTTCGTATCCATCTTCCTCAGCTTTTTCATTAAGCTTTGTTTCTGTTTCTGCGTACTGGTCAGGGTCTGTTTCCTGTACGATAGGAGTTACAACAAACTCTGCATTTCCTGGAAGAACATCTTTTGCAGCTGTTGCAGTTACAACCACATTGCCGATTGTCTGAGAGTAGGTTACTTCGTCTTCGACCTGAACGTCTGCTTCTTCTTCATTTGCATCTTCGTTTTCTGTACCCTGCTCTTCAGTCTCAACAACTTCCGCCATATCGCTTCTTACATAAGCTTCTGCTTCTTCGTAGGAAACTTTGTACCAGGTGAATTCATCTTCATCAGTTACTGTTTCAATAAGTGGAAGCTGAGTGTCTGTATCTACGGTTGCAATCACTTCTGCTTCTGTGGAAGGAGTTACGCGAAGATTAACTTCGTCTGCGATGACGCGGATCATTTTGGTCTGTTCCTGATCCGGTGCTTCTTCCGGATTCTGTTCTTCCTCAGAGTTTTCTACATTATTCTCTGTGTTGGTTTCTTCTTCGTTCTCTTCGGTATTTTCGGTGTTGGTGTCTGTATTAACTTCTTCGTTATTTACTTCACCGTTTTCTTCTTTATTCTCAGTGTTTTCATTATCATCTGCTGCCGGTGTGCTGCTCCATACAAATGTATATGCTGCGGTAGCTGCTGACTGGAAAGCTGCTTTTGTGAGCTGTCTGCTTTCATTTGTTTCAACTGTAAGCTTGTCCTCTTCGGCTTTGAGCTCTGTCAGTTCCAGTTCGGAAGTTTCTTTGTTGGTTCTGATCATGGCTGCTGTCACTGTAGATGCTGCCAGGTCTGTCAGTTCCGGTGAAGAAGCTTCTTTATAAATAAAGCTGTAAGTAACTTTGTCGGACGGTTCAACCGGGTTGCCATCTGCATCTGTAAAAGATACGTTGTAAGCAAGGAAGCCGTCGAGGTTTTTGCCCTGGCTCTGAAGCTGCTCTGTAATCTTGGCTGCCAGTTTGTTGTACTGGTCTGTCAGCTCGGCATCTTCGGTGTTGTTCTCGACTGCTTTGACGATCATCTGTGTTCCGTTTGGAAGGACACCTGCAGGAGCTTCGGCCTTGACCTCGATTGTTTCATTTTTAAGCTTTACGATACAGCTTACAGGCTGTGCTGCTTCTTCAGCTGGAGCGCTGCTCTCGGATGTTCCATCTGTGAACATGTTCTCGCCTGATGAGAAGTCGGCATCGCTGGAACCGAAATCATCAGATTCGCTGTATGTTTCGGCCGAACCCTCTTCCGATTCCGATTCAAAATTCACATCTGTGCCGAGATCGTCTCCTGTATCTTCGGATGTATCAGCTGCTGCGGAATCCTCCTCAACTTCTACCATGTCTACCATGTCATCGAAGGAGCTTGCCTGAGATACATAGTCTGTATTTATTAATACAGTGGAGCAGAACAGCACGATTGCAAACATCATACTGAGCACCCGACATGTCAGGCTTCTGTTCTGATTCCGTTTCCTTTTTTTGAATTTTTTATTATTTTCTCTTTTCATATTAACATCCCCTATTATATGCATGATGATAATAAAAAAATTATCGTTAACTGCTTCACGTACAACTTATTTAAGATTTAACGACATTATAACAGGTGAACTGTTTCGTCACCTATTTCGTCAGCCGCTTTCAGCAACATTTTTAGTACTATTTTGACAATTTTCTATTATTTTGAGTAAATCGAGCTCGCTGTTGAAATCTTCCCGCTCGTTGTTTTTCATATGATAGACACTTCCCTGCCATGTAGCGTTCTGACGGTATCTGACATATACAGCCAGGGTGTCTATGCTTCCTCTCTGTTCAAGGATCTGTTCGCGGTTGCTGACCTCTGTAAAAGAGATTCTTTTTTCATTTGCTGGTTTCTGCTGTTTGTCTTCGTATGTCCGCAGCTCTGTTGATGACTGAGGAAAGTTCAGCTCGTTCATGAATCGCTCCATATAGCGGAAGAGTTCATGAATACTTCGGAAGAATATAGGATCTTTACTGTAATAACAGTAAAATCTTCCGGACCTTTCTACTCCGTCTATGTTGTCTATGCAGACATTCACGATATTGGAAGCAGAAACGTTGAGCTTTTCTTTCATCATTCATCCACCTCCAGTGCTCCATCAATCAATCTGATCAGTTCAAGTGCACTCCTGAAACTTTTCTTTTTATTGGCTTCCGCCCAGGTCACTTCGCCCTGCCATGTGGCATTGTCACAGTGACTCACATGTACTACAAATGTCCCTGTATGTTTTTTTTTGTCTTTTTCCATCTGCTCTGCTTCCTCCGTCAAGATCCGATCACTGTATTTTTATTTTTAATCACACGATAACACTCACTTATTTCAGAGTATTTTTATTATAGCATCGGGGGTATTTCTTCAACTGTTTCGTGATTCTGCTTTTTGAACATTTTTTCATATTTTTTCGACAATGTTTCTGATAATTTGCGAGGGGGGCTGAGATTTTGGGGGGACGGGAGATTTCCGGGCGCAAAAAAACCCGGAGGG
>OHBY01000818.1_pt1 | contig 12660 bp, 7 predicted proteins | sample 1577531 | NCBI WGS metagenome assembly OHBY01 (sample SAMEA3879564, study PRJEB24766) | human gut metagenome | biome: human-associated habitat; feature: feces | place: USA | collected 1985/1987 | reverse complement strand
TTTAAAAGCACAATTAAATAATATTTTTAAAGAAACAATTGAAAAGAAAAATGTTTTATTTAAAATTGATTATTTTGATTTTGATGTAAAATATTTTATGGGAGATGAATTACGTATTATGCAAATACTTGTTAATCTATTATCCAATGCTAGTAAGTTTACTGATAATGGTGAAATTACAGTAACATTTAGACAAATGTATAAAGAAGATAAGGTTGCAAATATTATGATGCGTGTTCATGATACAGGTAAAGGAATGTCAAGAGAGTTTTTAAGTCATATATTCAGACCGTTTGAACAAGAAGGAGTTGAAATTTCTAAAAAGTATGGTGGTAGTGGACTCGGAATGGCTATTACAGATCAGCTTGTTAAATTGATGGGTGGAGAAATAGTTGTTGATAGTCTTGAAGATAAAGGAACCGATTTTACAGTCTTTTTAAATTTACCAGTTGCTCCAAGTCAAGAATATGAAGATGAAAAAGAAGTTGTTGTTGAACAATTTAGTTTTGAGAAAAAGCGTATATTGCTTGCTGAAGATAATGAAATTAATGCAGAAATTTGTATGAGTGTATTAAATTCTAAAGGAGCGTTTGTCGATCGTGTAGAAAATGGGCAAGAGGTAGTTGATACATTTAAGAAGCATGCTAAAAATTATTATGATTTGATTTTAATGGATATACAAATGCCACAAATGGATGGCTATGAAGCAACGCAAATTATAAGAATGATGGAATCGGGTAAAGCAATTCCTATCTTTGCTTTATCTGCTGATGCATATGTAGAAAATAAACGCTATTCTAAAGAGATGGGAATGGATGGACATTTTTCAAAGCCTATTGATTTTGATGTAATGGAAAAAGAATTAAGTGAATATTTTTCAAGGAGGGATGCATAATGAAAAAGACATTTAAATTATCAGTACCGTATTTAGGAAAAGCTGTGGTTGTGACGGTTGTTTCTTTTTCATGTGCGATTTCTGCTTATCAACTTTACCAAAAAAGTTCAATCTTCTCACCACAATCACAAGCTTTAGATTTGAAAAATAATCAAGTTGTTTTTTCAAATCAAAATCAACAAACAAACACAAATCAAAATCAAGATGAAAGTCAATATCTTAATGAAAATCAACAAGCATTAGATAAAATTTCACAAACAAATCTTAATAATTCTCCTTATTTATTTAAAAATCAAGGAAGAGTAGATCCAACAAAGATATATGGACAAACAGGATTAGGTGTTAATGGAAATAATACTATAGGTGTTAATCCAAATGGAACAGGTGACGGTAATGTTACAGTTGTTATTCCTGGACAAAAGATACCAATAAATAATACAGGAACAGGTATTTCAAATGAAGTAGTAGATAAAAATACCAATCATGATAATAAAACACCAATAGTTGATCCTGATCCGATAGCTAGATTACCAGATATGTCTAATGATTTAATTTATGGAGACGCATCAACATTTACAAATGATGGTATTCTTCAAAAAGAAGGTGCTAGTTATACAATTCAATTTTTAAGTACAGAATTTTTATCTAAAGAAAGTGTTGATCAATTATATGAAGGTTGTGTCATTACTCCTTGGAAATTATTATGTAATATGGTAGTAATAATTGCTGAAAATGAAGAAGGTAAGTTTCCTAAACTTTATCGAATAGAAGATTACAATGATAATTTTAAAATAGGGTCTTATCCTCAATATGCAACGGAAGATTTTACAGTAAAGTTTTATTTTAGAATGAATGCTTCAAGTCCTTGGCAAGAATATGAAGTGACATTTAAGGTCGAATATCAAACACGTATTTCATTACAAGATTACAATCAACAAGAAACAGGTTATTTCTACTTAAAAAAAGAGGAAACAGAAGATTTACGAAAATACTATAATTTGATCGTACCAACTTATCAAACACAAACACAAATATTTATGGGTTGGAAAAATGAAGATGGTAGCGATATTGATTCACAAACAGCATATATAGCTCATAAAAAAGGAAGAATTTCACTTATTCCGTTAGAAATGAAAGATTTACCTGAAGGGTATGAAGTTCAATTACAAAGTGAATATGTATTTGCGGGAGATTCATATACAATTTATAATTATGCATTTACAGGTTATGGTGGTGATGAATTTGCGGATATTCATGTACCTGAAGAAGTAAACAGTATAGAAATGAATTATGCAGGTTGGCAAAATTTCTATGGCGATTTTTATATACCTGCTTCTATTGAAAGTGTCAATTTTGGAAGGAGTGGTTTACAACTTTATGGTAAGTATATTGTTGATGAAAATAATACAAAATATAGTTCTAATGAAGATGGCTTGTTAATGAATAAAGATCAAACAATTGTTTATCAAACACCGATAGCGGATGCAATTTATATTCCTAAAGGAGTTACAGCAATTAAAGGTATTGTTTCCTGGTTTGTATCAGATGTTTATTTTGATGGTCCATGTATGGTTGATCAAAGTTCATTTAAGAATATTCAAACGGATACAATTATTCATGTCCCTGATGAATATTATTTGGATTATTTTAAGAAAAGTTATAGAAGATTTGTAACAAATTTAATTAATGAAAATGGAGAATCGTATGATTATACGGTGAATAATAATTTGGTTTTCTTAAATGATGAAAAAGAATTAGTGAGTACAATGGATAGTGCCGCAGGAACAATTGTTATTCCTGAAACAGTAGAAAAAATAGATGATTATGCTTTTAGTGGTAATGATAAAATTACATGTATTATCTTTACTCATGGTGATGTTGAATTAGGACATCAAATTTTTAAAGATAGCCAAGTTGAAGAAGTTGCTTTCTTAACGAAAGATATTCCATTTATATATAGTGATACATTTAGTCAAGCGTATTCATTAAAAGCAATTAATGTGTCAATAAATTATTATGAATTATATGATAATAAATGGAAGAATGAAATAGATCAAGCTTCATTTGCATTACTTAGTGAAACAGATTCAAGTTTTCAAACAAAGAATGGTTTTGAATATCTAGAAATGTATTATCGTGATAGATCACATGCGACGATTTTATTAAATGCACCTACTGATTTAATACAATTTGACGAAAATAGTATTCTAGGGGTTACAATTACAGAAATAGGACAACATGCTTTTTCTAAATGTAAAAATTTAAAACATGTCAAGTTATCTAAACATATTAATCAAATTGATAGCTATGCTTTTTATGGCTGTGAGGCGTTAGAAAGTGTTTTCTCTGAAAATACAGATAGCATCACTATTCAAGAAAATGCCTTAGAAATTACAAATAGTTGGTCATATGATTTACGTTATATGGCATTTAATGCTAAAAAAGCTATTTTTGAAAATGATTATTTGCCTTCAGTAACAAAACAAATATATATCCCGTTTGATGGAGAAGGCTATAATGGTGGTAATACATATAGTGGTGCTTATTTTATAGATGAATCTTATGGTGGAGAAATTCTTTATGGATATGCTCGAGGAACAGATCAAAATGGAAACACTGTTACAGTAGAAGATGAATTTTATTTAATCAATGCCACAACAGATGTTCAAGGGGATGTGGCTACTAAAGAAGGTACATTTGAAATTTGTACAAGTGCTTTTGAAGATGTGCCAATTACTTCCGTTCAATTTAATATGACAGATGATATGTATTGGATTGATGATTATGCCTTCTATGGAACGAATTTAACAGGTGAACTTGTTTTACCTGATGGTTTAGGACCAATTGGGCAAGTTGCATTTTATGGATCAAATATTTCAAAAGTTATTTTTCCAAAAACTTATGGAAATGATACAGATTATCCTGCATGTTTATGGACAAATACTTTTGGTGGGGATAAAATTTTAAGTGAAATTGTTTTCCAAAATGCAACACCAATTGAATTATTCTATAATAAATTTACTGAATATACTTTTGGTGACATGGCTAGTGAAGATTTCCATATTACTTTAAGTGGTGCAGCTAAAGGTTTAGAACAAAAATACATAGATGCTTGGAAGTATCGTTTCATAGCTTGTGAAGATAATGATCCAAGTGTTAACGAAGAAAAGCTTAATCAATCAGTAAAGAAAATTGCTGGTTTATTAGGATATACTTTACCAGAAACAGGTACTCAACCTGATGACAATCAGGAAGTTGTTCCTGATGTTGAAAAAGCACCAGAAGATAACCAACAAGAAGTCAATGATGAAGATCAAAATGATCAACAAGATGAAAATAAACAAGAGTCTTTATTGGTAAAGATGAAATAATTAAAAAGGTTTTAATGACAATTTATGCAGGAGGACATATTTTGTTAAACGATGCGCCTGGAACAGGTAAAACAACATTAGCGTTAGCTTTTTCTAAAGCTTTAGGTTTAGATTATAAAAGAATTCAGTTTACAACAGATACATTACCATCAGATATTGTTGGTTTTACAATGTTAAATAATGAAACACAAAAATTTGAATTTAGACCAGGAGCTGTATTTAGTAACTTACTTTTAGCTGATGAAATTAACCGTACATCGCCTAAAACACAAGCTGCTTTACTAGAAGCAATGGAAGAACATAATGTAACAGTTGATGGTGTTACTTATGATTTACCACATCCTTTTATTACGATGGCAACACAAAACCCCATGGGTTCTGCTGGTACTCAACCTTTACCAGAATCACAATTGGACCGATTTATGATTTGTTTATCTATTGGTTATCCTAATTTAGAAAAACAAATAGAAATTATTAAATCACGTCGCTATGATAATCCAATTGAAAGAATTAAAGAAGTTGCTTCAAAAGAAAATGTGATTGAAGTACAAAACTATTTATCTTCTGTACGTATCAGTGATGATGTTTTAAAATATATTGTCTTATTATGTGAAAAAACAAGAGAAATGCCTTTAGTAGAATTAGGTGTTTCTCCTCGTGGAGTATTAGCACTTTTACAAATGGCTAAAGCACATGCTGTTTTAGAAGATCGTATTTATGTTATTCCAGAAGATGTTCAATATGTCTTTTTAGATGTATGTGCACATCGTATGATATTACGTCCACAAGCAAGGGTAGAAGGTTTAGATGCTAGAGATATTTTAAATGAAATTTTAAAAGAAGTTAAACCTCCTTTGGCTGATTAAGATGAAGAATAAATATTTGTTATATGGAATAATTAATTTCTTGGTACTTGTTGCCTATATTTATTCTACATATTTCTACTTCTTAATTATTTGGATCATTGGTATTGTTTTTCCATTTATTTTAATTACTTTATTGAAACTGGAATTAAGATATATTCAAATGGATATCCAAGGTCCAAAGCAAGGAAAAGTAGGTCAGTCTCTATCATTTACAACAGAAGTAAAGAGTCGTTATAGACTACTTGTTTCTGGAAGAATAGATTATGTTTTTGTTTATAAAAACATGACTTTAAAAAATGAACTCAAAAGAAATATTTTTATTCCATTAGGAATAAAAACAGCCCGAAAGAATCAAGAATATACTGCGACTTATTGTGGGAATGTCATGATTTCATATGAAAAAGTTTATTTATATGATGTTTTTGGGTTTTGTAGAGTTCCTATTTCACAAACTCAAAAACATCATCTTGTGGTTTATCCAGGGAAAGTAAATATAGAATTATTATATAATGAACTTTCTAAACCTTATGAAAATGGTGTTTTACAGTACCAATATAAGAAAGGAACAGATATGTCTGAAATTTATGATTTAAAGACATATTATCCTGGAGATGATATTCGTCATGTTCATTGGAAACTTTCTGCTAAAACAGGAGAAGTTTTATTAAAGGAAGGTTCTCATAATAGTAGTTTTGAAACTGTTTTACTTGTAGATATTGGTTTAAAAGATCAAACGAGTGAAATTGATAAACATGTTTTATCTAAATCGTTAGCTTTTGCAATGAGTATGTCTGAAAAGTTATTATTGAAAAATATAGGGCATTATGTTGCTTTATATGATCAAGGAAGTTTTTATTGGTTAGAAATGAATAGTCTTCAAGATTATTATCAAAGTATGGAAAATTGGATTTCTAAAGGTATTACAAGTCAAGGTGGAGATGCACTTCATTTGTTTGCAAGTGAGCATTTAGATTTATATTTTACAAAGATGATTTATGTAACTGCTGGAGATTTTAATGAAGAGTTATCTAGATTAAATGATTTTTTGAGTATTAGTGCAATTACGATTAAAAATGATATTCAAAATGCACAAACAATCAAACATTTTCAAAATCAGTTATATGAATTACCATTAGATTCAATTGATCAAAATATGTATCATTTTGAAATATAAGGAGGTCAAATATGGAAAAAAATAAAAAAAATAGAATTATTTCTTTCATTGTGACCTTCTTTTATTCTTTAATGAGTGGTATCAGTTTTCTATGTTTTTATCATAATGTAGTAATAAGTTCTTGGTTATTAGAAATAATTGTGAGCATTGTTTTATTACTAGCTTTATCTTTGTTATCGTGTAAAAAAATAAAAACAATTTTTTTACCAATCATGATGACAATAATGATTGGAATTATTTATTCATTTCAAAGTTTTTATTATGGATTCTTTGGAATAATGAATTATATCATTGAATGTTATAATACAAAATTTGAAGATGCTAGAAATATGATAATGGCTGCTTCTATTACATCATCACATATACAAGCAATGAGTTTAGTAATTGTTATTTGGATGACTTATTCTATTTATCATTCTATAAAGAAAGAAAAGTATACTGTGTTATCTATTCTTTTCTTTGTTTTATTTTCTTTTACATTATGGTTAGATTGTTTTTCTTTTGTAGGAGGAGCGTTGTTTAGTATTAATGCTTTAATGGTATGGATGTATCATCAAAATAAAGTAATTAATACAAAAACAATTCAATGGTTTATTATTCTTTGTATTATCTTTGTTTCTCTTATGATACCAAGTTACCAAGAAAATTTAACAATTGAACAAATTAAAGAAGATGTTTTACAACAAGTAAATGATCTTCGTTATGGTAAAGATAATTTACCTCAAGGTGATTTAAATAAGGCTTCTAGTATTCATGAAAATAATCAAGAGAGATTAGAAATAACAGTTTCACAAAGAAAGAATTTATATTTAAAAGGATTTGTAGGAAGTACATTAGAAAATAATCAATGGCAAGATTTGACAAAAGCAAGTTATAATGGTGAACATGAAGGTATGTTGAAATGGTTGAAAAAGAAGAAATTTTCTTCAACATATCAATATAACCTTTATCAAAAACTATCAAAGAATGATGATCAAAAACAAAATGTAACCATTAATAACGTAGCAGCAAATAAAAAATACTTATATACACCTTATTCAATTAATCAAAGTGATGTTACATCATCAAATATTCAAAAAGATTTAAATTTACAATCAATAGCCTTATTTGGAAGTAAAAGCTATAGCTATCAAGAAACTTCCTCTACTTCACCAAGTGAATTAATGGTTGGAAGTGATTGGTTAAATAATCCCAATGCTTCACAAAAAGAATATTTAGATACTGAATCTATCTATAGATCATTTGTTTATGAAAATTATCAAACGGTAGATAAAGGATTAGAAAAAACAATTTCTCAATTATTTGATCAAGATGATTTTGAAAACACAGGTATTTATTCTGTTTGTCAACATATTAGAGATACAATGACAAGTTATTTGAAATATAATGATCAAATAAGTGATAAAAATAGTTTAAAGGATTTCTTAAATCAAAAAACAGCAGGTAATGATGTATTATTTTCGACAGTAGCAGTTGAAGCTTTTAGATATTACGATATACCAGCTAGATATGTAGAAGGTTATTATTTAAAAAGTGATGCAATTGATGATGAGGGAAATGCAACTTTAACCTCAAAAGATGGACATGCTTGGGTAGAAGTATATTTTGATGGTATGGGATGGTTACCAATTGATGTTACACCTGGTTATTATTATGATGTGTATACTTTAATGAATATGGTCGCAACTCCTCGAGGAGAACAAAGTGATACAAATATTGAAAAAGGACATCAAGATTCTCAATCTGTTGATGATGGTCAAAATGGTGGCATGATTAATGATTTAATTGATCATGTTGGAAATTTAGGTATGATGTCTTTAGGGGTATTAACAATTGTTTGTGTAGTTATCTTTATTATATGGATTTTATTAGAATTATTAAGATTGATTTTAAATATAGGTGTTAAATATATTTATCATCATGCTTCTTCTAAAAATAAAACAAAATATTTATATAGTTTAATGGAAATGTATTTGAAATCTTATGGTATAGACTATCAATTAGGGTTAGATTCTATAGAAGTGGATGAGACTTTAGAAAAGATGGATTTGATTCATCAAGGGGATTTTTTAAGAGTAAATAGTTTATTTGAAAAATGTTTTTATGGTGAAATAGAGTTAGAAGAATTTGAACTAAATATCATTATTCATTTTATTGTTTTATTGTATCAAAATCAAAAGGGATTAAAATGGTATAATAAGCTTAAAAGAAGATATACTATTTTATCTGGAAAAGATATTTATTTGAAATTAATAAGGCGTAATGAGGGTGATTAGGATGGATAAAAATGGGAAAATACTGATTGTTGATGATGCAAAGTCTAATCGAGAGATACTCTCTGAAATATTAAATCAATATACAGTTATAGAAGCAAAAGATGGCTATGAAGCTTTAGAATATTTAAAATCTGATAGCAAAAGTGTTGCACTTGTTTTATTAGATCTTGTCATGCCTGAAATGGATGGCTTTGAAGTTTTAAAGTATATGAACCAAAATCATTTGATAGAAGAAGTACCAGTGATGATTATTTCTATCGATAAAGATGATAAAAGTATTGAAAAAGCCTATGAATTAGGTGTATCAGGTTATATTACAAGACCGTTTTCATCTGCTGTTGTCTTAAAAAAAATAAATAATATTATTTCTCATTATAAAAGACAAAAAAAACTTACAACCATCATTAATAAACAAATCTATGAAAAATATAAAAATAACGATATGATGATTATGATCTTAAGTCATATCGTTGAATCTCGTAATGGTGAAAGTGGTTTACATGTATTACACATTAAAAAACTTACAAAATTGTTATTAAATATTTTAGTTAAGAAAACAAATCAATATTCCTTAACTTTAGATGATATGATTTCAATTGAAGTGGCTTCTTCTTTACATGATATAGGAAAGATTGCTATTCCAGAAGAAATCTTAAATAAACCATCATCCCTTACTAAAGAAGAGATGGAAGTCATGAAATCACATGTTATCATCGGTGCAAAGATGTTAAATAGTTTACCATTTTATAATGATGAACCAATTGTAAAATATGGTTATCAAATATGTCGATGGCATCATGAAAGATATGATGGAAATGGTTATCCAGATGGTTTAAAAGGAGAAGAAATTCCTATTGCGGCACAAGTTGTTTCAATTGTTGATGCATATGATGCTTTAACAAGTAAACGTGTTTATAAAGAGGCTTATAGTCATGAAGAAGCTTTAAAAATGATTCAAAAAGGCAAATGTGGTGTTTTTAATCCTTTACTTATAGAATGTTTAATGGATATTGAATCATACATTCAAAATGATTTAAAAATTAATGAATTTTATGAAGATAATGAATATTTTGAAGAACGTACACAAGAACATTTAAAAGATGAAGGTCTTAATTTATCTAATTTACTTTATCAAGATTTATATTTTGAAAAATCAAAATATAAATTTTACAGTGAATTATCTAACAATATTCAATTTGAATATTCAGTTGTACCACCATTACTTACATTATCTAAAAAAGATGCATTATTATTAAATATAGAACCTAAAATTATAGATCCATTAAGTAATGAAAAAGTTACAAAACTATTTATTAATAATGATTTTAATGTATTCATACAACAAGCTATTGATTTAGAAAAAGAAAAAGATAAGTTTTCGATGAATACAAAACTTAAAATCAATAATACAATTAAAGATGTTAAAATAACTGTACAAGTTATTTATGATGGTGAAGAAGCTTTAGGGATATTAGGAAATATAGAAATATTATAGGAGAGTTGTTTATGGAGTTAGAAGAATTTTACAAACAAGTTGGTGGGAACTTTGAAGATGTTAAAAGAAGATTATTTAATGAAGAATTTATTAGAAAATTTGTATTGAAATTTAAAGATGATGAAACATTTGATAATCTTATTGATGCTTTTAATAAAGCTGATTATAAAGAAGCCTTCCGTTTTATTCATACCTTGAAAGGAATAAGTGTTAATTTGGGATTTGATGATTTGTATCAAGCAAGTTGTAATTTAACAGAATGTTTAAGAGAAAAAGAAAATTTAAATGATGAAGAACTTGAAGAAGCAGGTAAACTTCTACAAATAGTTAAAGATAACTATCAAAAAATAATAGAATTGATTGTTCAATTATAAAAATATGTGAAAAAAGGTCGAATTAGAGGGGAATTTGTTGCAAATTCCCTTTAAAAATATTATTATTATATATTTGTAAAGAAAAGAAAAAGGCAAAGCTGTTGAAAAACAGTGACGCAAAGCCCTAGGGTCTAAAGTACGTAAGTGCTATGATCGCCGGTTGCCCTAACCTATCAAGATATATTTTCGTATGTCTATAAATTATAGCAACCACCAAGATAATAGGTGGTTTTTAACTTTCTAGGATTTCTTTAAATATCAAGACAAGGGATAAAGAAAAAAGAAATGATGAAAGATTTATTAAAAAAATTACAAAAAAAATCTAACAAAAAAGGTTTCACATTAGTTGAAATCATCGTAGTATTAGTAATCTTAGCTATCTTAGCTGCAATTGCTGTACCATCAGTATTAGGATATGTTAATGAAGCTAAAGATGAAAAATACATCCAAGAAGCTCATTCTATTTACACAGTAATTCAAACTGAAGAAGCTAAATATAAAGCAACTGAAAATGTAGATGATTTAACTAAATTTAGTTATGGTGAACACGCTACTACTAAAGAAAAATCAACAGGTGTAGTACAAAAAGCTTGGGATATGACAGATATCGAAGTTCTAGAAATTACTAAAGACCCTACTAAAGAAGTTTATACAGTAAAATGGAATGAGGATAATAAAGGTATTACTGCTACTATTAACAAAAATAAAGATGTAAAAATTTCAAAAGGTTCTGTAATTAAATAGAATTTGTCTTTTAGATATTTCCATTAGTGGAATATCTTTTTTAAATATATGATATGGAGAAATCAATATGAATAATAATAAAAAAGGTTTTACATTAGTAGAGATTATTGTTGTTTTAGTTATTCTTGCAATACTTGCAGCAATTGCTGTTCCTTCTGTTTTAGGATATGTCGAAGAAGCTAAAAAAGAAAAATATATTGCAGAAGCTATCGAAAGCGTATTAAAGCAGACATATACAAATTGGGAACTGATTATTGTAAATGATTGTTCAACGGATGCTACAGAACAGATCATAAAAAAGTATCAAAAGCAGGATTACCGTATCAAACTATATTCTTTGCTCAATAATCAAGGTGTTGCCAATGCTAGAAATACAGCAATACAAAATACAAGAGGCAGATACTTAGCTTTTTTAGACAGTGATGATATGTGGCTGCCGGAAAAGTTGGAAAAACAGTTGGCGTTCATGCAGGCAAATAACTATGTTTTCACTTATCACGATTATAGAACAATTATGGTTAAAGATAATACTCTGGGTAAAATTATTCATGTTCCAATAAAAGTGAATTATGAAAAATTGTTAAAAGGTAATAGTACTGGTAGTTGTTTAAGCACTTGTATAGATAGAAATGTAGTTACAGAAGTTTATATGCCCAATGATAAACATGAAGATTTTATTTGTTGGTTAAATGTTTTAAAAAAATATGGTATTGTCGGTTATGGTATAAGTGAATGTTTAGCTTATTACAGAGTTGGTAAGAAATCGGTAAGTAGCAATAAATTTAAAAGTGCCATGTGGACATGGAAAGTTTATCGAGATTCACAAAAATTGACAATAATGGAATCAATACGGTGTTTTGGATATTATGTAATAGGTGGAATATCCAAGTATTTATAAATATTAAGGAGTTAGCGAATGAAGATTGGATTGATTGGATTTTCCACTAGAAATTATATTCCTTATATTGAGTATTATGAGAATATTTTTAAAAGTAATAATATTTCATATGAATGTATATTTTGGGATAGATTTAATAACGATAATACTAAAAAAAAATCTAACGAATATACAATACATGTGGTTTGTAAACCTGGAATGAATAAATTAAGAAAAATATTTCCAATGTATAAATTCAAGATGGAATTGGAAAGAATAATAGAGAAAGAACAGTATACTCATTTAGTTGTATTAACAACAGTTCCAGGAGTGCTTATTTGGAAAAAGTTGCTAGCAGGTTTTAAAAATAAGTATATATTGGATATCCGTGATTATAGTTATGAAAAATATAGTTGGTATAGAAAAATTGTAGAGCAACTTATAGCCAATTCATATTTCACAGCAATTTCATCAAATGGATTTAAAACGTTTTTGCCCCAAAGTGATAAGATCATTACCTGTCATAACATAGGAAACAAATTTTCAGAAGAAAAAGAAATTGGTGACTTGAAAAACAAAGAAAAAATA
>OHBY01000813.1_pt1 | contig 12721 bp, 10 predicted proteins | sample 1577531 | NCBI WGS metagenome assembly OHBY01 (sample SAMEA3879564, study PRJEB24766) | human gut metagenome | biome: human-associated habitat; feature: feces | place: USA | collected 1985/1987 | reverse complement strand
TCTTGCAATCGTTACGCTTCCTCCGAAGTCAAAATACAGATTATTCTCATTTCCCATAATCTCCGTATTGTCAATAACTGCTTTCTGATGACTTCCATAGACATCCAGATTAGTTGTATCGAACTTGATATCTTCTCCTCTGATTCCCATGATAACTTCTGAGTATCCCGCAATACGTTTTGCAATTGCTTCCGGAAGTTCCACTGTATTGCCATCTGCAAATATCAATTTCTTTCCGTCTACTTTCACATCATAAAAATTCATCTGCGGAGATCCTATAAATCCCGCAACAAATTTATTCACCGGATGTTCGTACAGATCCATCGGTTTTCCAACCTGCTGGATCACGCCCTCTTTCATGATAACGATACGATCAGCCATAGTCATGGCTTCAACCTGGTCATGTGTAACATAAATCGTCGTTGCACCCATTTCACGATGCAGCTTGCTGATCTCTGTTCTCATGCTGACACGAAGTTTTGCATCCAGATTGGACAGTGGCTCATCCATCAGAAATACCTTCTGATTTTTTACGATTGCACGCCCCAGTGCCACTCGCTGTCTCTGACCTCCAGAAAGATTCTTCGGTTTTCTGTAACGGAATTCCTGCAGTCCCAGGATATCAATTGCCCAGTCTACTTTTTTCTTGATTTGGTCTGCTGGCATCTTCATGTTCTTCAGCCCATATCCGATATTTTTTTCTACGGTCATATGAGGATACAGAGCATAGTTCTGGAATACCATCGCAATACCACGGTCTCTCGGTGCTGTCTCGTTCACTCTTTTGCCGTCAATATACAGATCTCCTTCTGTAATCTCTTCGAATCCGGCAATCATACGAAGTGTTGTGGATTTTCCACATCCAGACGGTCCTACAAATGCGATAAATTCTTTTTCTTCTATATTAAGATTAAAATCATCTACAGATTTGTGTTCTGCTCCTGCATATTTTTTTCCGATATGTTTAAATTCTATAAAACTCATAATTCATTAACCCTCCTTGGAACCAGTTGATGTTACACCTTCTACAATCTGTTTGGAGAACAGTGCATAAATAATAATAACAGGGATTGTGATCAGTGTGATTACTGCAAGTGTCTGTCCCATTGTTGTATTGTCATTGGATGTTATGGAGTTCAGACCAATCTGCGCGGTCAGAAGATCACTGGATGTAAATACAAGTGACGGCCAGAGATAGTCATTCCATACTCCAAGGAATGTAAACACACTGACAGTTGCAACGACTGTCTTTGACATTGGCAATACCATTGTGAAAAAGTATTTTACCGGACTGCAGAAGTCAAGCTGTGCCGCCTCGTAAACATCATCCGGAAGGCTTACAAATACCTGGCGGAAAAGGAAAATATTGAATGGATTCACGATCATTGGAAGCACATAACCTATTACAGTATTTAAAAGACCTGCTTTTGCAATGATCAGAAAGTGAATCGTGATAACTGTTTCTGTCGGTACGATCAGCAGCATCATAATGATCAGAAGCCACTGCTCACGGAATGGAAAGTCGATCTTTGCAAGTGCATAACCGGCAAGTCCATTTACGATAATGCCAAGAATGATCAACAGAGCCGCATATCCTAAAGTATTAAGCATATAGCGGAGGAAATTTGTATCTGTAAGAATCGTAATATAGTTTTCAAAGTAATTTCCATTTAATGCAGGTGGAATAAACGCTGCCACAGAGTTCATATCCGCAGTGATTGCTGCATCCGGTTTAAAAGAGTTCGCAAGCATCCAGATTACCGGAAACAGGAAGAATATGGAGAGCAGCAGAAGAAAAACAGCCAGAATCCAGTTAAATGTTTTTTGCTTTTTTGTTAACATGTTTTTTCTCCTCCTTTCCTTTGGTCAGTACATTCTGTATAATTGTCAGTATGACAACAAATATAGTGAAGACAATTGCCATTGTTGATGCAAGTCCCATCTCCCAGTTCATTGTACCGGTTTCATAAATATCATATACAAGTGTGTATGTTGAGTGATCCGGTCCTCCACCTGTCATGACCATCGGCTGTACCAGCATACGGAACGCACCGATTGTAACCGTGATAAATACAAACACACAAAGTGGTTTCAATTCTGGAAGTGTGATATCTTTAAATTTCTGCCATGCGCTTGCATGATCCATCTCAGCTGCTTCATAAAGCGCCGGGTTAATGTTCTGGAGTCCACCAAGGAAAATGATCATCTGATATCCGACACCCTGCCATACACTCATAACTGCGATGGATGGAAGTGCCTGTTTCGCACTGTGAATAAATGGCTGTGCACTGATTCCCAGATGAGCAAGCAGTGTATTCAGGATTCCTTCTGGACTGTAGATATCCATCCAGAGTGTGGATACAACCGCCAGCGACATAACAACCGGAATAAAAAATGCCACTTTGAAGTATTTCTTACAATGTGTGACTTTGTTGATCGCAAGTGCCAGAACAAGTGCTCCGATGCACTGACACGGTACGATAATAAGTACAAATTTTACCGTGTTAAAAAATGATTTTACAAATAATTCGTCTTTAAAAATGTTTATATAGTTTTCCAGGCCTACAAAGTGTGTCATATCCGGATTCAGTGCAAAGTAATCGGTAAAACTGAACACCAGTGTCAGCACCATCGGCAGAAATAAAAACAACGTAAGAAGTACCAGTGCCGGGCCAAAGAAAGCCATTCCTAAAATTGATTCTTTTTTCTTCATTATTCTCTCGTATAACGTTCCAGTTTCGCGTTAATCCTTTCTACAGATTTATCCAGTTCTGCCTGCGCATCTTTACCGCCCAGTCCAACACTTTCAAGTGCCTGCTGGAAAGATGTACTTACCTGTGGATATACAGGAGTCTTTGGTCTTGGGTGTCCATATTTACTCAGCTGCTCGTACAGTGCTTTGTAATTTTCGTCTGTCTGGAATACATCGATTTGTTCAAATGCTTTATATGTAGACGGAAGTGATTTTGCTTCATTCCAGATCCTTACACCACTTTCCACACCACTCATCCATTTGACCAGCTCTGTTGCACCTTCAATATTGTCTGTTTCTGAAGATGCTGCAAATGCCCAGGAGCCTGTCGGTGTATATCTTTCACCATCCCAGTCATCACCAACTACATAAGGTGCAACGCCAAGATTCACATCCGGATAGTTCTCGTAGATTGTGTTGACTTCCCACGCACCATCAAATTTGAAGGCTGCTCTTCCACTTTCAAACAGATTCTCGATCGGAGCTTCGGACATGTATTTGTTCTCTACGATCTGATGGAAATAATTCATGACTTCCACATTCTTTTCTGAATTGAAATATCCGTCCACTGTCAGTCCGTCTTCGCTTACCAGGTTTCCACCATTTGCCCAGATAAATGGGGCATAATAATAAATACTTGCTTCACCTACCGGGAATGTCATGTCGATCGGGTAGCCTTTCTTCTCATCCATCAATGGCTTCAGTTTTTTCAGAATATCCATAAATTCAGTCTGTGTCCACGGATGATCTGCATCCGGAACCTCAATTCCGGCTTCTTCCAGAATATCTTTGTTATAATAAAGCCCTACACTGGATTCCATAACTCCAAGTGCATAAAGCTTATCGTTATAAGTGCCCTGATCCAGAATGGATTCCAGATATTCGCCTCTTTCTTCCTCTGTCAGCTCTGCCAACGGCTGTATGATGCCATTCTCTGCATAAGCAGCCACATTCGGTCCATCCAGAGTAAGAACATCCGGAAGTCCTCCTGACAGTACAGAAGAATTTACCTTGTCCGAATATCCACCGCCGCTGTCATTTCGCGGAATAAATTCAATATCTGCGAAATATTTACCATTATATTTCTCATTAAAGCTGTCTACAGATTCCCTGTACACCTGTCCTTCCGGAGTATCTTCAATACTATGCACCCAGATTGAAAGATATTGTTCTCCTTCATCATAGCCTGCTACATCGCCAGGCTTTACTTCTTTTTTCTGACATCCTGTCAGGCTGACTGCAATTGCCAGACCGGCAAGAAGAATCAGTTTTGCTTTTTTCATGTTCTCCTCCTTTTCCATCTTTCCGTTCTTCGTGACCGGTAAAGTAACCGGTTACTTTATGTATTGATAATAGCATATACTCATTTTTACGTCAAGTATACTCTTGCATTTCATTGATTTTTACAATTTTAATATATAAGTTTTGTAAAATCTGTACAGAACCGGTTACTTTACCAATTCTGTTACTGGTTAACCTTGTTCTGACTCTCTTTTTCTGTTATACTAAAATTACAATTATTACTGAGTTTTACTGAAAGGAAACTACCATGGGCAAAAAAAATATAACCTTCAATGACATTGCCAAATATACTGGTTTCTCAAAAACCACTGTTTCCAGATATTTCAACAATCCTGATTCCCTCACATTGAAGAATCAGCAGATTATCTCGGATGCACTTGATAAACTAAACTATCAGGAGAATAAAGTTGCCAGGATCCTGGCAAACGGGAAAACCGAATTTATCGGTGTTATCATTCCAAACCTTTATTTACATTACTATTCTGAAATGCTAAACCAGATACTGAAAACTTATGATACCTATGGCTACAAATTTCTTGTTTTTACCGGTGATGATCATAAATCAACTGAACGCAAGTATATTCAGGAACTTCTTTCTTATAAAATAGAAGGAATGGTTATTTTAAGCCATACCATTCCTTCCAGAGAGCTCGCCTCCTACAATCTCCCAATTGTAACGATCGAGCGTGAAGATCAGTTTGTGAGCAGTGTCAATACGGATAACTATATGGGTGCGGTGCAGGCAACCAGTCTGCTTGCAAAGACTGGAGCAGATATTCTGATCCACATCAATGTTGAATTATCTCCACAGGTTCCATCCTATGGCCGTATAAAAGGCTTTTCTGATATCTGCGAGGAATATCAGATTCCACATGAACTGATTCTCACAGATACCGGCCACAGTTATGAAGAAAGTTCTCTGATTCTCAAAGATTTACTGGAAACAATTGATTCTAAATATCAAGGCAAAACAAAGGGAATTTTTCTTCCAAATGATACATTTGCCAACATCATGCTCAATCATCTGATTCAAAAGTATGGACAGCTTCCAGATGACTACAAGCTCATTGGTTTTGATGATTCTCCAGTTTCCAGAGAAGCTATTGTTCCGATCAGTACTGTTGGACAGCAGATTGACAAGATTGCCGCATCTGCCATGGAAATCCTGCATGAACAGATTACAGAAAGACACAAAAGAAAACCGGCTCTGTCTTCTGAACCGGTTCACAAGATCATTCCTCCAATTCTGATCAATCGAAAAACAACCGAACCTTCTCATTGAAATCTGATACTTTTTATAAATAACAAAAACGCTGCAAAAAATGAATTTTAATTCACTTAATGCAGCGTTTTGTTTGCCAAACAGGCGGGCACCGGGCAATTCCCGGCATTATGCATTTCTGAAACGACTTAAAAATTCCTTCGTCATCTCATTTTGTGGATCTTCAAAGATCTGCTGTGAAGTTCCCTCTTCTACAATAACTCCATTACCCATAAAGATTACATGCTTTGCCACATCCCGGGCAAATGCCATCTCATGTGTGACAATGATCATTGTCAGTCCGTCTTTGGCAAGCGTTCGCATAACCTCAAGGACTTCTCCGACCATCTGCGGGTCGAGTGCTGAAGTAGGCTCATCAAAGAGCAGGATCTCCGGTTCCATGGCAAGCGCTCTGGCAATTGCTACCCTCTGCTTCTGACCTCCAGAAAGCTGCTTCGGCTTTGCATTGATATATGGAGCCATACCAACCTTCTCAAGATACATCATTGCGTTTTTATGGGCTTCTTCCTTGCTCTTTTTCAGGACTTTCTCCTGCCCCACCGTGCAGTTTTTAAGAACTGTCATGTTATTGAACAGGTTAAAGTTCTGAAACACCATACCAACCTTTGAACGATATTCCGGCACATTCACATGCTTATCCATGATGTTCGTTCCATGGTATCTTATCTCTCCTGAGGAAGGTGTTTCCAGAAGATTCATGCAACGCAGCAGCGTGGATTTACCGGAACCGGAAGGGCCAATGATACAGGTAACATCCTTCGGCTTCACTGAGAAATCGATATCTTTCAGAATCTCATTATTTCCAAAAGATTTTCCCAGATGCTGTACTTTCAGAATTGTCTCACTCATTCTCTGCTGTCCTTCCTTTCTTTATAAGAGTACATTCCGCTGGTATGTGTCAGAGTATCAGCGGTTGCAAGATCATAATTATCCGGTCCGTCCATCTTGTGTTCGATCACACGCAGGATTCTGGAACAGGTAAACGTCATGATAAAATAGATAACCATTGCAATTGTGAAGGACTCAAAATATGTATACAGTGCTCCTGCAACACCTTTAGTCGTGTAAAAGAGCTCTACTGTACCAATGATTGAAAGTACACAGGTATCTTTGATATTGATGATCAGGTTATTTCCGATCTGCGGCATGATATTTCGCAGGGCCTGCGGAAGTATTACATTTATCATCGTCTGAACATGTGTCATGCCGATTGCCTTGGCGCCTTCTGTCTGTCCGGGATCGATGGAAAGAATACCACCTCGAACTGTCTCTGCCATGTATGCCCCTGTGTTGATCGATACAATAAAGATTGCTGCAAACCACATAGACATATTGATGTTAAATAGATAGGCACTTCCAAAATAAATAAACATTGCCTGGGCCATCATTGGAGTCCCACGAAAGAACTCCACATAGCAGGCCATAATAAATTTGACAACTTTGATAATTACTTTTTTGGCTGTTGAATCATTTTTGTCCACCGGGATCGTCTGCACGATACCAACCAGAAAACCAATGATACATCCAAAAAGTGTTCCTACCAGCGCCAGCCACATGCTGACACCGGCTCCCTTCAGGAAAGAAGGACCATATTGCTGAAGAAGATATATAATTCTTCCTCCAAAACTCTCAGGCAGCATTTCGCTCCTCCTTTATGATTCTGAAAGTGGCTGTACGGAAATAGCCTCATCCATCATTTTATTATAATCATCTTCGGTCATATCTTTAAGCACACCATTGATTGCATCCTTAAGTTCATCGTTGCCCTTCTGTACTGAAATACCAATATTGATATCTTCATCAGATACTTCAAATGCTCCGTCTGTTCCACTGAAGTCCAGCAGTTTGAAATCCGGATATGCTACACATGCAGCCTTTCCTGTAGGCATGTCAGTGACAACTGCATCACATTTGCCGGATTCAAGAGCAACCAGCATTGCCGGTGCACTTTCCTGTGCCGGAAGGATATCAGCATCTGGAATCTGAGGCAGGCAGGAATCATACCAGATCGTATTCTGCTGGGATGTCACTGTAGCTCCTTTGAGGTCTTCTACGCTTGCTGCATCCTTATAGTCTCCATCTTCTTTTACAAGAGTAATGATTGATGCATAATAATATGGATCTGTGAAATCAACCATCTGCTGACGTTCTTTTGTAATAGACTGTCCGGCAATAACGCAGTCAACCTGTCCGGACTGTACAGCAGGTACAAGAGAATCCCAGTCAAGCTTTACGATTTCAAGATCGTAGCCAAGTTCATCTGCAATTTTCTTTGCCATCATAACATCATATCCATATGCGTAATCGGAGCTTCCTGAAATCTGCACTGCACCGTTGGAATCATCCGGCTGTGTCCAGTTATAAGGTGCATATCCGCATTCCATCGCAACTTTCAGAGTTTTCTTATCATCCGCACTGACGCTCTGAACGCCTGCAATGCCACAGGTCATAGATGCTGCTACAGCAGCCACTGTCAACATTCTCCACATTTTACTCTTTCTCATTTTCGTTTCCTCCTGAAATGTATATATTTTTTTCATCCATAACAAAAAAAGAGCGCACGGAAGTATGAAGTGCTCCGTTGCGCTTTAAGTCATATTAATACTTTTTCTTTTAAAAGTCAAGAAAAAAAAGCAGCTCCCGAAGGAACTGCCCTGAAATCATATTTATGAAGGTCTTCTTACAGACAGGATTGTTCTGTAAGCAGCGTTGTTGCTGATCTTAATACCATCTCTGGAGTTGGATGCATGTACGATCTGTCCGTTACCCATGTAGATTGCAACATGTCCGCCATAGCAGATCAAATCTCCTGGCTGTGCATCTGCATAAGAAACTTCTGTTCCCCAGTTCTGCTGCTCATAAGATGTTCTCGGAAGGCTGTAGCCAAACTGAGCATATACACTCTGTGTAAATCCAGAGCAGTCAGCTCCACCTGTAAGACTTGTGCCACCCCATACATATGGGTTTCCAACAAACTGTGTAGCATAATCTACGATTGAAGATCCTGAACCACTGGATGAAGAACTGCTGGAGCTTGAAGAGCTGGATGAAGTATCTACTGTATCCGGATTAACTGTGTTGTCACTGTCAATCACATTTCCATATTCATCATATTCTACATCACTGCTTCCACTGTCTTCTGTAGTTGTTTCTGTTGTAGTCTGGCTCGGATCAACCTCGTTTCCATCTTCGTCATATACAGTATCTCCGTTTTCTGCTGCTTCTGAAGCATCAACTTCGTTACCGTCTTCATCATATACTGTCTGATCTTCCTGTTCCTGCTGTGCAGCTTCTTCCTCGGCTGCTGCAGCAGCTGCAGCTGCCGCTTCAGCTTCTGCCTGACGTCTTGCCTCTTCTTCGGCTGCAATACGTTCTGCTTCAAGCTGCTCAATCTCTGCCTGCTGTTCCTGAATCAGGTTTGCATATTCATTTGCCATTTCCTGTGCATATGCAATTTCATTATCACAATCTGCAGAATTTGCTTTCTTTGTATCAATCTGATTCTGAAGATCTACAGACTGTGCTTCATATTCCTGTTTCATACCTTCCAGTTCAGCTTTTTCCTGCTGATACTGATTTCCAAGGTTTGTTACCTGTGTAATTGTGTTTGCATATTTTTCAAGGCTCTGTCTGTCATAATCATACATTTTCTGAGTATACTCAGCTTTTGTAAGAAGATCAGAAAGATTATCTGCACTCATCATCATCTGGAACCAGGCTTCATTTCCACCTTTTTCGTACAGATACTGGATACGCTGTTTCATTGCTGCGTACTGTTTGTCTTTGGCATTCTGTGCCTTCTGCAGATCAGCCTGTGTCTGCTGAATGTCTGCTTCTTTATTACTGATATCCCCTTCCAAGGTCTGAATGGAAACCATGACATTCACAAGATTGGCGTCCAAGGAGTTGATCTCATCCTGTAACTGCTGCTTAGCGGAGTAGAGCTGATCGATCTGAGCATATGTAGCATCAAGCTGTGCGCTTGTAGCCGCCTGTTCCTCTCTCAGTTCATCTTCTCTTGACGCGCTTACACTGACAACTTGTGTTGCAGTCATCATTAATGCCAACGTCAGGCAAACAATTCTTTTTTTCATGTTTCTCACCTCATAATCATTTTAGCTCTATTTTGTAACAATTGTGAAATATCTTTCTTAAGTTCTTATACATATTAACACAAGGTTCTTTTGATTGCAAGAGTAAATCGATAAAAAGTTTAATATTTTGTAACATTTATTAAAAACTCCGCAAAAGAAAGGAGAAGTTCCCGTGTCTGGAAACTTCTCCGTAACATTTCATTCTTATTTAAAATCCAAACAATTCCTGAAGAATTACATCTGCAGTCTTGTTCTTAAAGTTATCCGGATCAGAAAGAGTGGAGCTGTACCATCTCATATAATTTCCTCTTCGGATGTAGTTACCGCAGGATGGACGATAGGTATACTTCTTAAATCCTGCATATCTGGACATGTATTTATTTGCAAGAGCTACTGCCTGGCTGTCATAATCACCATCCGGTGTACAGGTTCCTGCAATCTGGCATCCTGCATTCGGAGTGGAATGAACGATCACGGCACTCTTATCGGAACACTGTCCAAGAACGATCCATGTATGACCGTCATCATATCCGATATCACCAGGATATACTTTCCATCCTGTCTGGGACAGATAGTTCTGGTTCACATAAGTTCCCCATTTTAATGTATTCTTATAGTAACTGCCAATTTCTCCTGATACAACCGTATAACTATTTCCATTTCTCATAACCTGCTGTGCTGCCCATCCTACAAATCCGGAACAGTCAAGTCCTTTTGCTCTGTTTGCAGTACTCAGATCACGATAATTATTATAGTTATAACTACTTGTCTGGCTGAGATAAAAGCTCTGCCAGGTCGGGCTGACACCGATCCTTGTGGAATCATACCAACCGCCGCCCCAAATATACAATGCCTGTCCAACCGGTTTCAATGCCCCGGCAAGATAATTCTTGAGCGTTTTGATCCCGGTCTGCTCAACCGGTTTCGGATCATTTGCAAAATAGGTATTGCTTGTCGTACTGCTGTCATTTGCAGATGAATAGGTCATAATACCTGTTGAGCTGAATGTATAGGTCACACCATCAATCGACTTGGTACCTGTAACCATCTTGAAACTACTCTTGTCAAAGTAATATTTATTTCCACTGATCGTTACCCAGCCGCCCGCTGCGATTCCCGTACTTGGATCAAAATAATATGTAGCACTGCCAACCTTTGTAAGTCCCTTGGCCATAACACCGTTGCTGCCAAAGTATCTTAATTCTCCTTTGGCAGATTTTGTCCAGCCGCTAACCATTCTTTTGTATTTGGCATTGAAATATCTCGTCTCATTTCCGGTATTCACATAACCGCTGGCTGCAATTCCTGTACTTGGATTGAAATAATAATAATATTTGCCGATTTTTTTCAGTCCCATATACATCTTACCATCGCTGGCAAAATACCACTTCTGCCCCTTTGCATTTTTCAGCCAGCCTTTTGCCATCGTATAATTCGATGGCTGGAAATAACGGACAACTGCGCCATTGGCAGATCTTACAAATCCCCTCTTCGTGTAGCCGGTCTTGATATCGAAGTAATAATATTTACCGCCGATCTTTTTCATTCCGGTATACATAACACCATTTTTTTTATTAAAATAGCGCTTTGGTCCTCTGGAACTTCTCTGCCAGCCTTTCAGCAAGACGCCTGTCCTTGTATTAAGGAAGTATTTCTTTCCATTTAAAGTAAGCCATCCCTTAACTTTCTTTCCGTTTTTATAATAGTATGTTTTTCCTTTTACGGTTCGAAAACCAGTTGTAGCAGCCTGCGCATCTACCGTGGACGCCTGAAACGCAAAGCCTGCAGCAAAAAGCATCACTCCTAAAAATATGGCTGCGATCCATGACTTTTTGCACACCTTTCCCATACGGTCAACCTCTTTCTACGAGTATAAATATTCGTATTTTTTACAATCTTGTTACAATATTATGTAGGTATTATATATCATGTTTGTAACAACGTCAATAAAAAAGTAAAAACCTGCCAGTATATTCCCCTCCTGGAGCGCAAAAAGGACCGGGTCAAAAACCCGATCCTTATTTTTTACAATTTCATTTCATATATTACAGAAGATGTTTTCTCAGTTCAGCGCCATCCAGTGCACTTAAATATGCCGGTGCAACATCAAATACTGTTTTGCATCCTTTCTGTCCTTCCTGGCTCATGCGATATGCAGCTCTCGCATATGCAACGATTACGGAAGATGTAAATTCCGGATTGGAATCCAGCTTCAGGCTGTATTCGATCACATGACTGTTCTCATCGTTCCAGCCGGTTTTGCCTGTACGAATCACAAATCCACCATGCGGAATTCCACTGTGATCACGTTTCAGTTCTTCTTCAGAAATGAAATGTACTGTTGTATCATATTCATCAAAATAATTCGGCATTGTCTTGATCTCATTTTCAATGCGTGCAAGATCAGCACCTTCCTCAGCTACTACGAAGCATTCTCTTGTATGCTTCTGTCTTGTAGTCAGTTCCGGATTTTCTCCGTTTCTGACTGCTTCCAGTGCAGCTTCTACAGGAATTGTGTACTGTTTTCCATCTTTTACTCCATCAATTCTACGGATTGCATCGGAATGTCCCTGGCTTACACCCTTGCCCCAGAATGTATAATCCTTTCCATTTGTAAGGATTGCGTTTGCATACATTCTGTTCAGGGAGAACATTCCCGGATCCCAGCCAACAGAAATGATTCCTACATGATTGCTTTCAGATGCTGCTTTGTCAACATTTGCGAAATGTTCCGGTACTCTGGCATGTGTATCAAAACTGTCTACCACATTGAACCACTGTGCATATTTCGGTGTCTGAACCGGCAGATCTGTTGCACTTCCACCACAGAGAATCATAACATCAATGTCGTCTTTTTTGCTGATTGCGTCCTTTACGTTATATACAGGTACATCGGGGCTCTGTGTTTTCAGTGCTTCGGGGGCTCTTCTGGTGAAGAAAGCCGCAAGCTCCATGTCGGGGTTCTGTCTGATTGCCAGCTCCACGCCCTTCCCTAAGTTGCCATAGCCCAAAATACCAATTCTGATTTTTTCTGCCATTTTCATCATCCCTTTTCTTTAGAATAAAAATCTTAAAAACAAAAAAACTTTTTTAAATATTTTTTTTGAGTATAGCACAAGAATCCGCAGAAGAAAATATTTTCCCAGTAAAAAAATAGAAAATCCATTTTTTCTTGATGGAAGGGGTATCACAAAAGCTTATTGCTTACTGCTTTGCGATAGCATATTTTCAATGAAACGATGCTTATTTCCCTCTCACCACGCGGAACAGCTGAATCAGCAGGGTCGGCAG
>OHBY01000812.1_pt1 | contig 12731 bp, 10 predicted proteins | sample 1577531 | NCBI WGS metagenome assembly OHBY01 (sample SAMEA3879564, study PRJEB24766) | human gut metagenome | biome: human-associated habitat; feature: feces | place: USA | collected 1985/1987 | reverse complement strand
GATTGGATCTGATCAACAATCTCAAAGCAAAGTATGGACAGTCAATCGAGGCAATCCACACATACTGCGGCAACCAGAAACAAAAACTGGAAGATCTTGACAGATATGAGGAGAATTTCCGGAGAGCAAAAGCTGAAGTAGAAAAAAGCAGAGCACAGCTTGAAATTGTTTCGGATAAACTTTCTGTTATCCGGAAAAAATACAGCCAGATGCTTACGGATAAGATTATTGAGGGATTGAAAGATCTGAATTTTCTGGACGTACAGTTTCATATTGATTTTCAACGAAAAAAAGAATATACAGATAATGGGTTTGATGATATAGAATATGAAATTTCTACCAATCCGGGTGAGAGCGTAAAACCATTAGGCAGGATTGTATCTGGCGGTGAACTTTCCAGGATCATGCTTGCAATAAAAGCAATTCTTGCAGACAGAGATCAGATAGAGACATTGATCTTTGATGAGATCGACACAGGTATCAGTGGCAGGACAGCGCAGAAAGTATCCGAAAAAATGGCAGTTATCGGAAAATGTCACCAGGTATTGTGTATTACGCATCTTCCGCAGATTGCTGCAATGGCAGATACACATTTTGAAATCGAAAAACATCAGAAGGGTACAGAAACGATCACGGAGATTCATCCGCTGGAAGGAGATGATTCTGTGAGAGAACTTGCCAGACTTCTGGGTGGAGCTGAACTTACACAGGCAGTTTTTGAAAACGCAAAAGAAATGAAAGAATTGGCACGGGTTCATAAAAATACAAGACTGAAATAGCTGTATTCACAGCATAATAAGAGAGGATGATCCAACAGGATCGCTTCTCTTTTTTTTCTGTAAAAATGTTGGTGGAAGAGAGTTTGGTTTTACAAAAGAAAGGATGTGGCAGAATGGACAGAAGAACAAAATACAGGCATCTTCTCTGGTGGATCATATGTCTGGATCTGCTGACGGTGATATGGCTGGGATATCGATATCTTGACAGGAAGATTCCTGATGAGCTTTATGTGACAGAAAGTCAGGAACAGCAGGTGAAGAATGTACTGGATTATCCGCTGCTTTCTTTTGATGATGCAATTACGGTTTCCGGAGATGGAAGTTATCTGTTATCCAGCAGAATTTTGGGAGTGATACCGTTTAAAGATGTCAAAGTAATCCCCACAGACAGTACGACAGTGCTTGTCAGTGGAAGCACTGTCGGAATCTATATGGAAACCGACGGAGTACTGGTAATTGATACCGGTGAGATTATTTCTGAAGAAGGCCGTGCGGAGGAACCGGCAGAAAAAATTATAGAGCCGGGAGATTATATCGTTGCATTTAATGATGAAATTATTGAAACTAAAAAAGATCTTGTAGAAGATCTCGAAAAGCTGAAACAGGATACTGTGGAGTTGCAGGTAATAAGAAAAGGAAAAAAGATTCCTCTGTCGCTGAGTCCGGTAAAAGATATCAAGGGCGAGTATAAGCTGGGTATATGGGTGAGAGATAATACACAGGGAATCGGGACACTCACATTTGTTGATCAGAATGGAAATTACGGAGCACTTGGTCACGGAATCAGCGATGTAGATACCGGAGAGCTTCTTCATATTGATGATGGTGACCTGTATCAGGCACAGATCGTTGGGATCCAGAAAGGAAGCAGCGGAAGTCCGGGTGAACTTTCCGGTCTGATTCATTATGAGGCGGAAAAAATTATCGGAAGTATAGAAAAAAACTGTGAACAGGGAATTTATGGAAAATTATCAGAACTGCCGGAGGAGCTTGGATTGCGAAAGATGGAAGTTGCATACAAACAGGAACTGGAAATCGGACCGGCATCCATATTGTGCTGTGTGGATGGAACGGTACGTGAATTCGATGCTGAGATAACAAGAATTGACATGAATCATGAAGATACAAATAAAAGTTTTGTAATTCAGGTGACAGATTCCGAACTTCTGGAACTGACAGGAGGAATTGTACAGGGAATGAGTGGAAGCCCGGTGATTCAGAATGGAAAATTCGTGGGAGCTGTCACGCATGTTTTTATACAGGATTCTACAGGAGGATATGGTATTTTTGCAGAAAACATGCTGGAAAATATCTGAAAAAGTCGATTCAGGACGAACGAAAATGCCGTATTTCAGCCAGTTTCGGCTTGATTTCGCGAAGGCCTTTCCACTATAATGTCCTTGTTGTAAGAAAGAAGATTTTTGTTGGTTAGGAGGGAAAGGCCTCATGGAAAAATTAAATGTGGCGATTGCAGATGATAACGTTAGAATGGCTGACATACTCGGTCAGATGATCGAAGAAGATAAAGACCTGACTTTGGTCGGAAAAGCACACAATGGAGAAGAAATCTGCAGCATCATCAGAGAAAAAGAACCGGATGTTGTACTTTTAGATATCATTATGCCAAAAGTAGACGGGCTGACCGTGATGGAGCGGGTTGGAAAAGATTGCACAGTAAAGAAACAGCCGGCTTTTATTGTAGTATCGGCGGTGGGACAGGAAAGAATCACAGAAGATGCGTTCAATCTTGGCGCATATTATTATATGCTGAAACCTTTTGACAAACAGGTGCTCTTAAGTCGTATCAAACATATACGCAGGGGAAATGAACGAAAAATGAGAGAACCGGTGCGACAGGCGGTGAGAGAGGAACCGGCGCCTTACGGAAAACGGAATCTGGAAACAGATGTGACGAATATTATACATGAAATTGGTGTTCCGGCACACATAAAAGGCTATCAGTATCTGAGAGATGCGATCATTCTGTCTGTTAACGATATGGAAATGTTGAATTCGATCACAAAAGTACTTTATCCGACAATTGCAAAAAAACATCAGACTACTCCGAGCCGGGTGGAGAGGGCTATCCGTCATGCGATCGAAGTTGCATGGAGCAGAGGCAAGATGGATACGATCGATGCACTGTTTGGGTACACGGTCAGCACAGGAAAAGGCAAACCGACCAACTCTGAATTTATTGCACTTATTGCAGATAAAATTCGCCTTGAATACAAAAATCACTCTTTTCAACAAGGTGGTTTTGGAGTATAATAAACAAAAGGTCTGTCACAGACGGAAATGTCAGAAAATAACGAGCGGATGTTCGAAATAACAATAATCTGGCATCGAGATACAAGGAGGGGTATTTACAGATGAAAAGAATTTTATTTGCAACATCAGAAGCGGTACCATTTATTAAAACAGGAGGACTTGCCGATGTAGCTGGTGCACTTCCGAAATGTTTTGATAAGCGCTATTTTGATGTCCGTGTTATCTTGCCGAAATATGCCTGTATGAAACAGGAATGGAAAGATAAAATGGAATACATTACTCATTTTTATATGGATCTGGGATACAAAAACTGCTATGTTGGCATTATGCATATGGAATACGAAGGAATCCAGTTTTATTTTATCGATAATGAATATTATTTCAGTGGACCGAAGCCATATGACAGTGCCCCATGGGATCTTGAAAAATTTGCATTCTTCTCAAAGGCTGTATTGTCTGTCCTTCCGGTTATCGGTTTCCGCCCGGATGTGATCCACTGTCACGACTGGCAGACAGGTCTTGTTCCGGTATATCTGCATGATTCCTTCCAGCAAAATGAATTTTTCTGGGGAATCAAGACAGTTATGACAATTCACAATCTGAAATTCCAGGGAGTATGGGATGTAAAGACTGTTCAGGGAATCACAGGACTTTCTGATTATTATTTTGCACCGGATAAACTGGAAGCATACAAAGATGCAAACTTCCTGAAAGGTGGAATTGTTTTTGCTGATGCAGTAACTACGGTAAGTAATACTTATGCGGAAGAAATCAAGACTCCGTTCTATGGAGAACGTCTGGATGGTCTTCTCTGTGCCAGAGCACATGATCTTCGAGGTATTGTCAATGGAATTGATTATGATGTATTCAATCCTGAAACAGATAAATGTATTACCAGAAACTACAATGCAAAGACTTTCCGTAAGGAAAAAGTTAAGAATAAGATCCAGCTTCAGAAAGATCTTGGACTGAATGAAGACCCGAATGCGATGCTGATCGGAATCGTTTCCCGTCTGACAGATCAGAAAGGCTTTGACCTGATCGCATATGTAATGGATGAGCTTTGTCAGGAAGATGTCCAGATCGTTGTACTTGGTACCGGTGAAGAAAAATATGAAAATATGTTCCGCCATTTCGACTGGAAATACAATAATAAAGTATCAGCCAATATTTACTACTCCGATGCTTTATCCCATAAGATCTATGCAGCATCGGATGCATTCCTGATGCCATCCCTGTTTGAGCCGTGCGGTCTTTCACAGCTTATGGCGCTGCATTACGGAACCCTTCCGATTGTCCGCGAGACCGGCGGCCTCAAAGACACCGTAGAGCCGTACAATGAGTACGAGGGAACAGGAACTGGATTCAGCTTCACAAACTACAATGCGCATGAGATGATGGGTACCGTGCGGTACGCAGAGCGCATCTATTACGACAAAAAACGCGAGTGGAACAAGATGGTTGATCGTGCCATGGCAGCAGATTTCTCCTGGAGTCATTCTGCAAAACAGTACGAAGAAATGTACAACTGGCTGATCGGTGATAAATAAGGAGTAAACCAAAATATGATGCAGGGCACCGTGCAGAAACGGTGCCCTTTTTGTCGAAAAGTTTTGCTTGACTTTGCCGACGATTTATAATAGCATATAAGAAGAAAACACGAACATAGGTTTGGTATGAGCGTTTGAAATTAAGAAAATATAAGGAGAATCCATAAGATGATTAATGAAGAGAAGCAGAAAGCGCTGGAGGCAGCTCTTGGACATATTGAGAAGCAGTACGGTAAAGGATCTGTAATGAAGCTTGGGGATTCCAGTTCTAATATGGTAGTAGAAGCGGTTCCGACAGGCTCTCTTGGACTGGATATTGCGCTTGGAGTCGGTGGAGTGCCGAAGGGACGTATCGTGGAGATCTACGGACCTGAATCCAGTGGTAAGACAACGGTTGCATTACATATGGTAGCTGAGGTGCAGAAGAGAGGCGGAATTGCCGGATTTATTGATGCAGAACATGCACTTGATCCGGTGTATGCAAAGAATATCGGTGTTGATATTGACAATTTATATATTTCACAGCCGGATAATGGTGAGCAGGCTCTGGAGATCACTGAGACAATGGTTCGTTCAGGGGCTGTTGATATTGTAATCGTGGACTCTGTTGCGGCGCTTGTTCCGAAGGCGGAGATCGAGGGTGATATGGGAGACAGCCATGTTGGACTGCATGCCCGTCTGATGTCGCAGGCTTTGAGAAAACTGACTGCAGCGATCAGCAGATCCAACTGTGTGGTTATTTTTATCAACCAGCTTCGTGAGAAAGTTGGCGTTATGTTTGGTAATCCGGAGACAACGACCGGTGGACGAGCTCTGAAGTTCTATGCTTCTGTACGTCTTGATGTCAGAAGAACAGAAACCCTGAAGCAGGGTGGCGAGATGGTTGGTAACCATGTCAAGGTCAAAGTTGTTAAGAATAAAGTTGCTCCGCCGTTCAAACAGGCTGAGTTTGATATTATGTTTGGTACTGGCATTTCCAGAGAAGGTGAGATTCTTGATCTTGCATCAGAATGTAATGTGGTGAATAAGAGTGGTGCATGGTACTCTTACAATGGAGAGCGTATCGGACAGGGAAGAGAGAATGTGAAGATTTTCCTGAAAGATCATCCGGAAATCTGTGAAGAAATCGAAAAACAGGTAAGAATCCAGTATCATCTTCTTCCGGAAGAGGAGGCTGCACAGCAGAATCCGGCAGCGCAGGATGCAGAAGAAGAGCAGGAATAATTGAATGACAGATATGGAACAGCAGCAGAAAGAAGTTCGTAAGAAAGCACTGAAGCTTCTGGAACATATGGACCGCACGGAGAAGGGATTATATGATCGGCTTCTCCGTGCCGGCTTTTCGGAAGCTCTGGCAGCAGATGCTGTCGCATATGTGAAGGATTATGGATATGTAAATGATGCGAGATATGCGACGAATTATATTATGTACAGGATTCATGACAAGAGTCGTCAGAAGATATTCCAGGAATTGCAGCAGAAAGGAATTGACCGTCAGACGATCCAGAGTGCATGGGACGAAGCAGCAGAACTGGAGATGCCGGATGAAAGGAAACTCCTTCGGCAGATGGTAGAGAAGAAATATGCTCCAGGTAGCAGCCTTGATGAGAAGGAAATGAGACGGCTGTATGGGTATCTGGCACGACGTGGTTTTCGGTCCGGAGATATTTTTTCCGTATTGGAAGAAATGGATATTTCATAATGGTTCTGTACCTGAGCAGTTATGAGTTAAAAATTATGTAGAAAAACTTGACATAAATCCTAAAAACAGCTAAACTTGTATTGTTGTATTTGTACAATGAAAACTAAATAAGGAGGTGCTCCTGTGGCAATTACAATTATTGTAGCAATTGTCGCTGTAGCGGTCGCACTGCTTATTGCGGTTCCTCTTACTTGCAAGGTTGCGGTTAACAACAAAGCTAAAAAAGATGCTGAAGTTGTTGGCACAGCAGAAAACAGAGCAAGAAGCATCATAGATGAAGCTTTAAAAACTGCTGAGACGAAGAAGAGAGAAGCTTTATTGGAAGTAAAGGAAGAATCCCTCAGAACGAAAAATGAACTTGAGAAGGAAACCAAGGAACGAAGATCCGAGCTGCAGAAATACGAAAGACGTGTTTTATCAAAAGAGGAATCGGTTGATAAAAAAGCGGATGCAGTAGAAAAGCGTGAGGCAGAGTGCACAGCAAAAGTTGCTGAGTTACAAAAAAGAGAAAAGAAAGTAGACGAACTTGAACAAAAAGGAGTACAGGAACTGGAAAGAATTTCCGGTCTGACCTCCGACCAGGCAAAAGACGAGTTACTCAGAAGTGTAGAAGATGATGTCAAAGTTGATGTTGCCAGAATGTACAAGGAACTGGAAAACAGAGCCAAGGAAGAAGCTGGCAAGAAAGCAAAAGAGTACGTGGTAAATGCAATTCAGAAATGTGCAGTTGACCATGTCGCAGAGACTACAATTTCTGTTGTACAGCTTCCAAGTGATGAGATGAAGGGTAGAATCATCGGACGTGAAGGACGTAACATTCGTACTCTTGAAACACTGACAGGTGTTGATCTGATCATTGATGATACACCGGAAGCAGTCGTTTTATCTGCTTTTGACCCGATTCGCCGTGAGATCGCCAGAGTGGCTCTGGAGAAACTCATCGTTGACGGACGTATTCATCCGGCTAGAATCGAAGAAATGGTAGAGAAAGCACAGAAAGAAGTAGAAACACAGATTCGTGAAGATGGTGAGAACGCAGCAATGGATGTTGGTGTTCACGGTATCCATCCAGAACTGCTGAAACTTCTTGGACGTATGAAATTCCGTTCAAGCTATGGACAGAATGCTTTGAAACATTCTATCGAGGTGGCACAGCTTTCAGGAATTCTCGCCGGAGAAATCGGTGTAGATGTCCGTATGGCAAAACGTGCCGGATTGCTTCATGATATCGGTAAATCTATCGATCATGAGGTAGAGGGTTCACATATTCAGATTGGCGTAGATCTTTGTAAGAAATACAAAGAATCCGCAGTTGTCATCAATACAGTTGCGTCTCACCATGGAGATGTGGAACCGGAATCTCTTGTTGCATGTATTGTTCAGGCAGCTGATGCAATTTCAGCAGCAAGGCCGGGTGCAAGAAGAGAGACACTTGAGACTTACACAAACCGTTTGAAACAGTTGGAAGACATTACAAATGAATTTAAGGGAGTCGACAAGTCCTTTGCTATTCAGGCAGGCAGGGAAATTCGTGTAATGGTAGTACCGGAACAGGTTACAGATGCAGATATGGTTCTGTTGGCAAGAGATATCTCCAAACAGATCGAAGCTGAACTGGAATATCCGGGTCAGATTAAAGTTAATGTGATTCGTGAGAGCCGTGCGGTAGATTATGCGAAGTAATCTTTCGGGGACATAGAAGTTCAGAAAGGGTATGATACTGAGAAGTGTCATATCCTTTTTTTATGTTCTAAGTCTGAGAAAAACTCCGTAGACTGGTATGGGGTGAGGAGATGAAACAAAAACTATCAGTAAATAAAAACAGAGAATTACCGGCTTATTATCTGTTTTTTATTGGGTGTGTCATTGGGATTGTGCTTCCGAATCTGATATATAAAATGCAGTGGAAACAAAATACAGTATCTGCATTATATCTTATGGGAATTTATGCAGAAAAAGGGAGCAGAGAGTATTTCTGGAAAGTGCTGAGAATGAGGGGAGGTTTGTTTCTTCTTGTTGCTGGCAGTGGCCTGACGATATTTGGGGTTTTGGTTGCGGTAGGTGGAATGATTTTGTTGGGAATAGGAATGGGTATGTTGATGACCATGTCAATCCTTCAGTTCGGATTTCACGGTGGTTTGATCGGCATAGGACTGATGTTTCCTCAGTTTATTATTTACGTACCATGTTTTTTTGCTGTAAGTAAGAATGTATATGAATATTCGATGAGAATTTGGAAAAACCATAGCTCTTTTTCGGGACAGGTATCGACTTATATAGTGAAAATGCTGATATGTGCAGTTGTCCTGTGTGCTGGAATTCTGTCAGAGGTTTACTGCAATCCGGTCATAATGAAAATTTTAATACAGAATTTGAAAATATTTTAAAGGTTGTTTTACCATATATAGTATTGGTTGACAATAAATCTGCGATATTTTGTAGAAAACACGGAAAAGCCTGATTTTAAAAGGGTTTAGCACAGAAAAAAGATTTGATTTTATGTAAAATTGCAAGTATAATACAGATACATTTGGGGAAGATAAATTTTTAATATAATACGGGAAGTAATGGGAATGGAAAAAGTAATAGAAAATTTTATTGCGTATATGCGAGAGGCAAAGAAGGCATCGCAGAACACGGAGATTTCATACGAGCGTGATCTGAAAAAACTGGCCCGATATCTTCGTAATCAGAAGATTATGGATTTTTCAGAAGTTACCAAGACGGATCTACAAGGTTATCTGAAGGAATTGCAGAAGGAGAATCTGGCATTATCTACAATTTCCAGAAATATTGCATCAATAAGAGCACTGTATCATTATATGATAAGAACAGGGAAAATGCAGGAAGATCCGTCTGAAACACTAAAGCCGCCAAAATTAGAGAAAAAAATGCCGGAAATTCTGTCGGTAGAAGAAGTAGACAGACTGCTAAAACAACCGAACTTGAACACACCTAAGGGTATTCGGGACAATGCTATGATGGAATTGATGTATGCAACAGGAATGAGAGTCAGTGAACTGATTCATTTACAGATTACAGATATTAATCTGCAGATGGGATATGTGATCTGCCATGATTCAGAAAAAGAGCGGATCATTCCAATCGGCAATGTGAGCAGAAATGCAATTTTGCAATATATGGAGCATTCCAGAGGCTTTTTTGTTAAGAACAAAAAAGAATCCTCTTTATTTACAAACTGTTCGGGGAAATCTATGAGCAGACAGGGATTCTGGAAAGTTTTGAAAGGATATGCGGTAGATGCCGGAATTCACAGAGATATTACACCACATACATTACGCCATTCCTTTGCGGTACATATGCTGCAGAACGGAGCAGATGTAAAAAGCGTGCAGGAAATGCTTGGACATTCGGATATTTCTTCTACACAGATTTATCTGGGAATGAATGTAGCAAGAATGAGAGATGTGTATATGAAAGCACATCCCAGACATTAAAAAGGCAGAGTCAGATAAACGGCTCTGCCTTTTGGCGTTCTTAGTAATTAACACATTTCTGCAATTGTGTAAAGCAGTTTTTCGGATTCCTCCCATCCGAGACATGGATCTGTGATGGATTTTCCATAAATATGATTTCCGCCAATCTTCTGATTGCCAGGTTCGATATAACTTTCAATCATGAAACCTTTTACCAGTTTATGAAGTTCAGGATCGACCATACGACTGTGAAGAACTTCTTTGGCGATACGAACCTGCTGTTCATACCTTTTGTTGGAGTTGGAGTGGTTGGTGTCTACGATAACTGCCGGGTTCTGGAGATTCTTTTCCTGATATTTTTCCCACAGAAGACGAAGATCTTCGTAATGGTAGTTCGGGATAGCCTCTCCATGTTTATTTACAGCACCACGAAGGATGGTATGTGCAAGTGGATTACCAGTTGTTTCAACTTCCCAGCTTCTGTAAATGAAACGATGAGAACCCTGTGCAGCAACGACAGAGTTCAGCATAACGCTATAATCACCGCTGGTCGGGTTTTTCATGCCGGCAGGCACATCCATACCACTGACGGTAAGGCGATGCTGCTGATCTTCAACAGAACGGGCACCGACAGCTACATAAGAGAGAATGTCGGAAAGATAACGATAGTTTTCCGGATAAAGCATTTCATCTGCGCAGGTGAAACCGCTTTCCTGAATTGCGTGAATATGCATTTTACGAATGGCAATCAGCCCGGCAAGCATATCGGGTGCTTTTTCAGGATCTGGCTGATGAACCATACCTTTGTATCCTTCACCTGTAGTACGTGGCTTATTTGTATAAACTCGTGGAATGATCAGAACTTTGTCTGCAATTTTATCCTGCACTTTACGCAGACGAAGAAGATAATCACAAACAGCATCTTCGTTATCGGCAGAACATGGACCGATGATTGCAAGAAATTTATCAGATTTGCCTGTAAAGACATCACGGATCTCCTGATCTCTTTTTGCTTTCAATTCCTGAATTGCAGCATCGATGGGATACTGGTTGCGGATCTCGGCAGGTGTAGGCAGTTTCTTTAAAAAAGTGAATCCCATATTTTCCTCCTCGCATCCGGAATTTACCGGACATAATGGTATATTCATAATTGCATATGCGGGGCGTTCCCCGTTTGTTCGACAGCATCGGACATATCGCGTTTATTATAAACGATTAAAAAGTGGTTGTCGATAGAAATGTTATATATTTAACGCAAAACTTTATAAAGTTACCATGTGTAATTGCTAAAATTCCATATGATACAGTGCATAAATATGTAAAAGACTGAGCAGAATTTCACTAAGCAGAAGTCCATACAGATATCCACGTATACCAAGGACGGGGATGGCAAATATTACGAAAGAGATTCGGAGAAGAATCCCGAGAACACTGTGAACGAGTGTTGTTCCGGTTTTTCCCAGACCATTCAAAATACTGGTAAGTGCAATATTTGTATAAAGAAACGGACAGATAAATGAAAGTGTACGAATGTAGAGTCCGGCATCTGTATTATGGAAAAGTATGGTTCCGGCAAAATTTCCCCCAAAGTAAAAAACGGTGGTGCATAAAGATCCGAGAAGGATACAGGCAGTACAGGTGGTACGTGTGATATAGCGGATTTTTTTGTGGTGTCCAAGTGCCTGCATTTCCGCAACAGAGGGCATCAGAATGACAGATGCAGAGCTGGTAACGGTAGAAGGAAAAAGAATGCAGGGAAGAGCCATTCCGGTAAAAACTCCATAGAGACTCAAAGCTTCGGATGGAGAGAGACCATACATACGGAGACACTGGGGAATCAATACAACTTCGATGGCGGCCAGTACAGAGAGAAGAAGCCGGTTCAGAGTCAGGGGAAGTGCCATATGCCCGATCTCAGATATTTTTTGCACAGGTTTTTCTATATGATGTGAAGATACAGAACTGTTCAGACTTATACAGATAAAAGAACACAGAGCAGCGGCAAGTTCTGAGAGAAAACTTCCTGCAACTGCAATCATTGCGGTGACAGCAATATTGCGGGATAGACAGATCTGCCAGAGCAGGCAGGTGGAAAAAATACGGACGAGCTGTTCCAGAATCTGTGTGGCAGCGGGAAAAGAAGCTTTTTTCAGTCCAAGATAGTAGCTATTAACACAGAGATGGACGGAAGCAAAGGGAAAACTTAGGGCGAGCAGGCGAATCAGTGATTCAGTAGCCGGTTCCTTTAAAATCTGTACAGCAAAAAAATCAGAAAAAGTAAAAATGCTCCATGCGGCTATGCCGGAGAGAAAAAGAGCAAGAAAGGTACCAATGCGGAAACAGTCCTGCGCTTCTTTTTTTTCTCCAAGTGCCGTGTGAGAGGATATCAGGCGGGAGAGTGCTGTCTGAATCCCGAAGGTGGTCATGGCAAGAACCAGATGCTGCAGAGGAACAACCAGCTGATACAGACCGATTCCTTCTGCACCAATGGTATGTGAAAGGAATATTCTATAAAAGAAGCCCATAATACGGCTGATCAGGCCAGCAGAAGTCAGAAGGAAAGTTCCTTTGAAAAATCGTTCTTTCGACATGAAAAACGTCCTGTGGCTTTTTTGACAGTATATGCAGAAAACCTCCTTGACAGAACAGAGTGTTTCTGCTAAAGTATGACTTGAAATAAATCCGACGAAAACACTAGGAATTAAAGAGGTGAGTGGATGAAACTGTCAACAAGGGCAAGATACGGTCTCAAAGCATTGATTGATCTGGGTCTGCATTGTGAAACAGAAGCCGTTTCCATTCAGAGTATTGCAAGCCGACAGAATATCTCAGACAGCTATCTGGAGCAGCTTATGGCGAAGCTTAAGAAGGCTGGTCTGGTGGATAGTACCAGAGGTGCCGGTGGTGGTTACCGGCTGGGACGACCGGCAGCAGAGATTTCCGTGGGTGATGTCCTGAGGGTTCTGGAGGGAAGTCTGGAGGCTGCACAGTG
>OHBY01000795.1_pt1 | contig 13051 bp, 13 predicted proteins | sample 1577531 | NCBI WGS metagenome assembly OHBY01 (sample SAMEA3879564, study PRJEB24766) | human gut metagenome | biome: human-associated habitat; feature: feces | place: USA | collected 1985/1987 | reverse complement strand
CCGAACCATTGCCCTCTGGGGCATCTTTGGCGGCAATTTCATCGAAAGTGATGGTTTTTGTGCCGTCTTTGTAGTTGAATGTAATCAAAACTTTTTCGTCATAGAGATAAACCGCGTTCACGAACGTGTTGATAAGCGTCTCCCTGTGGCTTTTCACGTTCGGGTCGAGCTTGCGGAAGTTGGTGAGCCAAAATTTTACAAAATCTGCACTGACCTTCGGCTTTGCCAGCTTTTCTTCCGCGATGCGGATCTCCAGTTCCTTCTGCTGAGCTTCCAATTTTTCCAAGCGTCCTTTGGTCGAGCTGGTCAGGATGCCCTCTTGAATCGCATTTAGAAGATTCTCAATGCCCCGTTCAATGTCTTTCATCTGCTTCTCCAGCAGAGGCAGCACCGTGTTCTCCTGTTCCTGAAGAATCATCACCGCATCCACGATAGACCGGATACAGTCATCGTCACGAATCATCTTCATGGTCTCGTTGACTACCAAATCCTCCAGCCACTCTTTACGGACGGTCTTTTTCTTGCAGGTCTTGGTGCGTTTGGCATTGGCACACTTATAATAGTGGTGGACGTTCTTATTCCGGCTCGTTCCGCACTCCCCGAACATCATCGCACCGCACATTCCACAGAACAGCTTGGTCGTCAGCAAATAATCGTCCTCCGCTTTGTGCCGAGCCGGAGCGCGGCGGTTCTTGGCAATTTTGTCCTGCACACTGTCGAACAGTTCTTTCTCAATGATAACCGGGATGCTGTCTGGCATCACAATGTCCTTAAAACGGTTCTCTCCGATATAGCGGCGATTCGTCAACAAAGTTTGAATACTGTTATAGGTGAACTTCTGGTTACGGTTGGTGGTCACGCCACTGTCGTTCAGCCAGTTCATCAGTTCCTTCATGGTCGCACCATCGTTATACCGCTGAAAGGCTTCTACCACAAAGGGAGCTTTCAAAGGGTCGATTTGAAAGAACTTCTCCTCGTCCACTGTATAGCCGATGGGAATCGTTCCACCATTATATTTGCCCTTCAGAACATTCTCGGTCATGCCGCGCACAACTTTTTCAGAAAGTTCTGCCGAGTAGTATTCAGCCATGCCGGTGAGCATACTCTTGACCATGATACCCGCAGGGCTGTCAGAGATGGGCTCCGTGGCAGACACCAGCTTGACATGATTCCGCTCCAACTGGTACTCATAGTGGGCCGAATCATAGCGGTTGCGGGCAAAGCGGTCGAGTTTCCAGACCAGCACGATGTCAAACAACCGCTTTTCGCTGTCCTTGATCATCTGCTGGAAATCCGGGCGGTTATCGGTTTTGGCGGAAAGGGCGCGGTCAATGTAGTGCTTGACCACGGTGATACCGTTTTTCTCGGCATAAGCCGTACATTCACGAATCTGGCCTTCGATGGATTCTTCGCGCTGATTATCGCTGGAATAGCGAGCGTAAATCACGGCGGTCATGCAAACACCCCTTTCATTTCATTCTCCGCAGGCGGCGCACAAGGTCGGATGCACTGTACAGCACACGAGCCACCGACACGGCATCCTCGCCCACAATGTAGAACACCGAGTAGTTATCCACCAGCATCTGCCGCAGCCCTTGGGTGCGCTCCGGCTCGCTTTCCACTAGCGCACAGCGTTCCGGCAGGATGTTCAGCGACTGGATTGCTTCTGCAATGCGGTCATACTGTCGCATTGCGGTGTCAGATTCCAGCAGACGGTCGGCAATGTAGCTGTAGATCTGCTCCATATCGCTGAGGGCTGCATGAGAAATTTTCACGTCATATTGCTTCATCTGTGCTGTTCCCTGAACTGTGCGAATGCGCTTGCGGCATCCACGGTATCACCGTTCTGGATTTCCTTAATGCCCACCTGCAAGGCTGCATGGAGTTGGTCATCGGTCATGGTGTCAGCGTTCAGAGCCGCAGGAGCCTTCGGAAGGGACAGCGAAAAGGGAATGCCGCCAGTCAGGGTGATCTGGCGCAGGTACATATCAATGGCTGTTGCCATCGGGATGCCGAGCTGCTTCAGTACATCCTCGGCTTGCTGCTTGACAGTAGGGTTGACACGAAGATTCAGTGTCATCGTTTTTTCCATGGTTATCACCTCGATGCTATTGTAACGTATTTTGCGTTGCGAGTCAATCAAGCGCGAAGCCGCTATTGAAATTCTCTGTATTGCACAATATATTCGTCATTAAATTGTTTAAAGCGCAGAATATTCATTCGTTAGAATAAATCTTTGGAGTACACCCAGTTTGTGCTGGGTGGTGAGATTGAGCATTATCTCTCACTCAGCTGTGACCATGGCAGATTTAGAGGATTGACCTTTAATTACAATATACAGATAAAACCGACAGCCATCTACTTGCGACTTGCAAATAGATGGCTGTCTATTATTAACTACGCATTTTAACAATGATTTTTCTTTTCAACAATCATTCCGATAACAAACGAAAGTAGGAAAACGAGTAGCCAAATCAAAACTCCGTAGTGTGCCTTGAGCTGCCATACTTTTCCTATATACATATCCGGCGTGATTTTTGTGGCGTTTATTTTGATAATAAAATCGCCCAACACTTGTCCGATCAAAATTCCTGTCCAGTTTCCAGCTGTTGTGATAAGAGCTGCTCTATACATTTCCAGAAAACAGAAAGTAACAGATGCAACCCATACACACAAATAATAATGGGCTGCTGTCCATTCAAACAAGTAGATTTCATGAAACACTGTTTGAGAGAGAAGATAGCACACCACATATGCTAAAAATACGATCAGCAAAAATCCGAGACAAGTTTTCTTTTTTGATGCTGTGTTCTTCATACGGCTTTTGAATCCTATTCCAATGTGTACCGCCATCTTTGTGTTTCATTATAAAATAGCTTGACTGTTTACTTCGATACTATTTCGACAGTTGGCATCTTGCCTTCCAATCCAAGTTCATCATCTTCTGCAACTCTATAACTGGTAACATTTATTGAATACATATAATCTGAAATATCTGGATTTTCTTCATCGTCTGGAAGTTCAACTTCAAAAGTCTCAAACTCAAACACATAAGACGTTCCTTCAATAAGTTCGCCTGTCAAGTCCTTCTGGAAATGAAGCAAAAAAGGCCTGTCCTGAAAGAAGTGAACAACGGCGATTGTTTTTCCCGGAAGCGCATAGTAATCGGGCAAGAGTTGCTCAACTGTGGCCATAAAAGAACCCGAAAACTGTGCAAAATGCTTTTCATTTCCGGTTGCTTGCTCTTCTCCGTCATGATAGCCGGCCTCGTAGCCAGCGGTATAGCCTTCTTCGTATTCTGCATTGTGCGCATCTGAACTTTGAGCATTATTTCCACAGCCAACCAATGTAAGTACCAGCGCAAGGCCAAGAACTATTGTAGCCATCTTTTTCATACTGTTTCCTCCTTCCATGTTTTTCTTCGCCTTTATCGGACTTTTCCACAGTTTTTGCAAAATCGTTCGGAAGAATCATTTAATGTTCCACAGTCCGGGCAGTACCACCTACCATCTGGCATCGGTTCAACAGGCGAAGGCGTTTGGTGCGCCTTTGCCGGAGTTTGATTGGATGGTGCAGTAAACAACGGCGCAATATTCACATCTCTGCGTCCAACGCCAGCAAGGCTTCTAAAATCCCACGACTTAACTTCTTGTGCCAGCGTCCGTTTTGGTTCAATATACTGACCACACCGCTGGCAATATCGAACACCCAGCTTGTTTTCATAGCCGCAATTTTTACAAGTCATCAAAACTCCCTCCTTGCTTTTTGTTTATATAACGAAATTTAAGCCTGATTTATTTCGTTTGTTTACAAAATTTTCCAAAATCGTATAGATGCACATAAATTTTCTGAAAATTTGTAGCACAATCGCAATCTTCTTTTAAATAAATACGCTATAAGGACAAATTTTTTGTTTTACCTCGATTGAAAGCTATCTTTAGCTTTCTGGTTTGAGAACTGTACTTCGGGCCGGATTCTTTGGGTCTACTAGAATTTTTATTGGTGCCCCTTTCGGAATACATGGATTGAACCAAAACCACTGCGACTTGCCATTATAGGTTTCACCTTTAACTTTATACTGATAATGTACCACATATGGATAGATTACATCCTCATCGGCAAGGTGGTAGGTACTCATATGAAATTTTATATGTACCCGTTTTGTTGCTGTAACCTTTCCGATGATTCTTGTTCCATTTTTCAAAAGTTCTGCCTTTTTATAGTCAGAAATAATCGCCAATCCGATAATTATACCTGCTACAATCCATGCTAATATCGCAGCCACCCAAATTCCAGACTTACACGCTCCAACCGATATAATTGCCGCCGCAAACATTCCGACATACGCCAGTGTATGAATAAGATCTTTTGAAAAAAACATTTCATCTCGTGTGATTTTCATAAAGCGGCCTCTTCTTCAAATCACGCAGTTGATAATTAGTGACTCCGTAAAATCAATGTTTCCTAGATACTTAGCGAGTTTATTTCGTCCGTCAGTCGAATAACGTTCAAAGGTCTACTCACTTTTCCAAAGATACTTTGCAAATGCGAGAGTTCCTAAAATGTAAAAAGCGGCTGAATAATCATCAAAAACAGTCCCATCATATAAAATCCTCCTAATACGGTAATCAATTTTCTGTTTTATGGTCATATTGTATATTTTACTGGTGTTTCTTTTTATAGTAAAGGTAAGAGAAAAAAGATGGTACTCCAAGATATAACAGTACTGACCAAATCATAAGTGTTTTTGATTTATTGGGAAACATCTTGAGAATAACAATGCTAAAAAGGATAGCAGGAAAAGTCAGTTCATGTAAAAGTTTATGAGCATATCGCCATGTTTGGTAATCTACTAAAGTCCACGGCAAACGTAATCCAACATATTTATTAAAAGGAAGAGCATTAGCACAGCTACCAAAAAGAGCCATGAAAGAGAATACTAGAATTTCAGAAAAGAAATATTCTTGCGTATCCGACAGCGTAATAATTTGAAAATCTTTCAGTATTATGTATCCAACGATGATGAGTAAAAGTACAACGACACTAATGCACATTATAGAAATCGAATAATTATTCTCACAGTCGCTTTTTTCTAAAGCCATTTCATTTTTTAGCATCAGCAAGAAAATGACGCTCGTGATTGCAAGAATTAGGCCGAATAGTATGCCGCCTGTACTATTTGGAAATAGTACTTCTCCTATAATTCCAACCAAACATATAATTCTTATAAAAACCAACTTATCGTGTTTCATCTTTGCTCACCTCAAGCCTGAAATCATTCAGTCAATCTAAAAAAATGAACCATAATCATTATAACCACTCACAGAAGCACAAACCATTCAAGAATCACTATGCTTAACAAATTTTTCTTCATTATCAATACCGTTTTTCAAGTCAGTCTATTTGCGATTTTTGATGCTTTTAATTATAACAAAAGCTATCATAAGAACACAAACAATTCCACTTGATAAACAAAGCGCCTTATCTTCTGCCCTTAGAACACCCACAGCACTTCTCATGTTCCAATAATACAAATCATAAGACAAGCTCATGATTGCAAATGTAAGGAGGCCATAGTATGCTTTCTTCATTGGCAATCAGTGTCCTTTCAATTTTTGCGTAAAAACTTAATGGCATAGCGAATCAGATACTTTACAAGAACTGCCAGTACGATTCCTACGATTACCGCTATCGAAATAACCAGTAAAAGTTCCAATAGTGAAAACTTCATGCTTATCCTTTCCGGTTCTGAAATTGTAGAAACACTGATACTAATTTCAATATCAATGTACCATAGATTTTTCCGAAAGCAAGACCTTTGGCAAAACTGGTCGTTATAGTGGCAAAAGTGGTATGTCAAACCACTTGTCAGGCGCAAATGCACAGTTTATAATAGTGTCAGAAACATTACTTTGTGGAGGACGACAAAATGACGAGGTATCGAATTGCAGTCTGTGATGATGAACCGTCAGAACTTGAAGATATTGTTCAAAGCGTCAAGCGATACGATGCCCATGGCGACTTTGACATTGAAAATTACACAGACGGTGCAGTGCTTTTAAGTGATTTGCAACTAAAAAAGAAATCCTTCGATCTTCTGCTGCTTGACATCGAAATGCCTTCAAACGGATTCCAGATGGCGCAAACCTTAACACAGATGGAAAAGCATCCGTTGGTGATCTTTGTTACAAAGCGGCATGAATACGCTGTGCAGGGGTATGGCATTGCATTTCGGTATTTAGTGAAACCACTTGATGAATCGCTTTTTGCTGCTGCAATGGATGCAGTCGTTCAAGAATTGGATTCCAAACACTTTACCGTTGAATATGAAGGAGCCACACTCTCATTGGAAACATCGGACATTTATTATCTGGAAAGCCATGGGCATAAAGTCTTGATTCATTGTAAAGGTCAAGACCTCACTCTGCGAATGACGATTCCAGAAGCCTTAGAACAGTTGCCGAAAAGGTGTTTTGCTTCACCCCATAAAAGCTATCTTGTAAATATGGAGCATATTGTCTATGCTACTGGAACGGCCGTTGTTCTGTCCAGTGGAAATCAATTGCCAATCAGCCGGAGGAAGCGTCAGGAGTTCAATCAGAACTTTAACGCTTATTTGGGAAGATGATATATTATTTTGTTGAATTTGCTGGGAGCTTTGCCAACATCGCACTGCTTGTACTTTTCGTTGACCGTTTATTCCAGAAAAAAGATTTATCTTCACGATGGTTCTATCTTTATATTGCGCTTCTAATCGTTGGGCAATGTCTCTTAAGTCTGTTTCCAACTTGGGTGATGCCACGAACGATTTACTTTCTGCTGGGAGGCTTTCTTCTGGCCATTTTGTTTTATGAAGCACAAATATGGCAAGCCATCTTTGCAAGTGCTGCGTTTTTCACGCTTGTAGCAGTAGTTGAAGTTCTTGCGATGCTTCTTATTGGGCTACAAGTTTCTGATACTGATGCCTTAATGCAAGCAGGATCGGCCAGATTGATTTATGTGGTGTTCTCAAATCTGATTCAGATTCCATTGCTGATCCTAATCTCGCATTTTTTCAGTCGAAAAGAAAATGTTCTTCGTATTCTTTGGCTGCTGCCGATCATCGCTATCCAAATTGCCAGTATCGCAGTTTGTTATGTGGTACAGTACCATGCAGCGGATGAAAATTTTCCAGACTACCTGATTGGCTTGATGGTAGTGCTCCTCTTAATGAATATCCTGATTGTTTTCTATGTAGAAGCTCTCCGAAAAAATGAGCAGGAAAAATTCAGAGCGGAATTTAACGAGCAGCAATATCGCTTGCAGATGGAGTATTATCAGCAGCTAAAGGAACGGCAAGAAGAAACAAGAGCCCTTTGGCACGACATCAAAAAATATATTCTGGCAATGCAGGCAGTTGCGGAACGCGGGAATTCCGAAGAACTTCACAAAATTGTACGAGATGCAACGGATGCCTTTGAACGTTCCAAAAATATTTCTACGATTGGAAATCCAGTTGTGGACGCACTGCTGAATCAGTATTTACATATAGCAGAAGAAAACGGCATCAAAGTAACTCTGGACGTAACGATTCCAGAAGTTCTATCTATATCTCCGTTATCTTTAAGCATCCTGATTGGAAACACATTCGACAATGCAATTGAAGCTTGTTGTGGCTTGCCGCCAGAACAACGAAAGATCCATTTGCAGCTGCGCAAACAGTATCGAAGCCTTTTCTACCGCCTTGACAATCCATACAGTGATATCTCGCGCAGCCTTCGGGTTGGCAGCCACCATGGATATGGGCTGAAAAATGTAAAACGTGTGGTACGGGAAAGCGATGGCGATTTTTATGCCGAAAAGAAGAATGGAACTTTTACCGTAAAAGTTCGATTAAACTGCGAAAATTAAATATGTTTCCACAGCCAAATGATCAGCCTCCATACTGATTGTTTGGCTTTTTATTTTCTGAAAAGGAGCGTGATGCCATGACCCAACCGAAAACCGACCTTGCCTACCTCCGCAACGAAAAAGACAAAGCAGAACAGAAGCTGCGCTCTTGTCAGCACCGGGAGAAGATCCTTGAACGCCAGATATCAGAGCTGAATCGGAGAGAGCGTGTGCACCGTCTTTGTACCCGTGCCGGAATGCTGGAAAGTTTTCTGGTCTGTCCGGGAGAACTGACCGATGATCAGGTGATGGAGCTTTTGAAGATCTCATTCCGTCAACCTGAAGTCGTGCTGGCGCTTGCAAAGATGGTGCATGACGTTCACGAAAAGCAGAACGTTCCGAAACCCCTATGAAATAGGGCGCAATTATACACCGTTCCGGTGAAATTGCGGTCTTGCAGACGGCTCGATGAAATCGAAGCTGGCGTTTGTGCGCCAGCCCGATTCCATCCCAAGGAAAACTGCATTTTCCTTGCGCTGCTTTGCAGCTATCCTTTTGCCCGCTACCATATAACACGCATGAAAAAGCCGATTGGAAACAGCAACATTTCCAATCGGCTTATCTTTTTGTTAGGCAGATTTCTTTTCAGCTAATGCCCGGACTTCCTCAATTGAAAGGTCGGTGTACTTTGCCACCTTTTCACAAGGCACACCATCTGCCAACATTGCCAATGCGTGTTTGACCGATGTTTCATGCTCGGTTTCATCCCGCATCTTTTCCATAGCTCTGCACATAGCTGCCACTCCCTTCGTGTCTTCTTTGAAATAACGAACCCTCTGTGCCAAAATGGAATAATTCATATCCTTCGAGTTGGTACAGAAAAAGTCATGCATTAGTTTTCCCAATGCCGTTTCGTCCTTGATTTGTGAGTTCACATAAACGATGTGCGCCTGATCGTTGAAAACCGTTCCCGTTTCCCGAACTGTACGGTCAACATGATAAATTGGAAGGCCGGCCTTTAATACGTCATTTTCCGTGATAAAGATAACGTATGTTTCGTTCAGCGCATCGTAATCATCGCCCGCATCAGTCAAGTTTGCATCCAGCAGACTGCTGTTGTACCGTGCGCGCTTTTCACTCGCACCACGGTCGCTGCGCTGCACCTCAATATTATATGCACGGTTTTCCCGATCTACCGCCAAAATATCCAATCGGACTGAACGCCCTTGCAGATTTTTGATGCTGTACTGGCCGTGAACCTCTTTGACGGTCAAATCATCCCGTTTCAAGATGATCTGCAAAAGAAACTCAGCACAGGCACGTTCTTCAAACACCGCAGCCATGAAATCATCATCAATCAACCGCAATCCACGCAACCGCTGCAAATCTTCTTCATGTTTCCGTTCAAAATCCAGTTCCTGTTGTGATTTTCTTTCCGACATTGGCTCACCAGCTTTCTGCTTACCTATCCAAAATAATAGTACCATAATTCCGTGATTTTTACAAGAGAACGATTTAAATGTCATCAGGAGGTGATGCCTATTCCGTGTCCGCATTTCAAAATCACCATCGTCAAGCGCAGCCAAGGGCAGTCCGCTGTTGCCGGGGCCGCTTACCAGAGCGGCGAACGGCTGTTCAGCGAGTACGACCAGAAAACGAAATTCTACAACAAGAAGAAAGAACTTGTCCACGCCGAGATCATGCTGCCGTCCCATGCGCCGCCCGGATATGCAGACCGGGCAACGCTCTGGAACGCCGTAGAAGCTGTGGAGAACCAGTGGAACTCCCAGCTTGCCCGCCGCATCGTGCTGGCATTCCCAGTGGAGGTGCCGAAAGAACAGTATCTTCCCATGCTTAAAGATTTTTGTCAGGAGCAATTCGTATCCAAGGGCATGATTGCCGATTTTGCCATCCACGACAAGGGAGATGGCAACCCACACGCCCACATTCTGCTGACGCTCCGGGCAATGGACGAACACGGCAAGTGGCTCCCGAAAGCCCGAAAGGTCTACGACCTTGACGAGAACGGTGAGCGCATCCGGCTCCCTTCCGGGAACTGGAAGTGCCACAAGGAAAACACGGTGGACTGGAACGACCAGAAGTACGCCGAGGTCTGGCGGCATGGCTGGGAGACCATCACCAACCGCTATCTGGAAGCGGCTGGCAGACCGGAGCGTGTTGACCTGCGCTCCTTTGAGCGGCAGGGCATCCAGCAGATACCGACCGTCCATCTCGGCCCCGCCGCACACCAGATGGAAAAGCGTGGAGTGGAAACCTTTCTCGGCAACCTGAACCGAGATATTCGAGCCGCCAACAGCCTGATGCAGTCCATCCGCAGCGCCATCCGTGGGCTGCAACGCTGGATTGCAGACCTGAACGAAAAGAAGCAGCTTCTTCTGGACGCTCTGGAAAAGTCGAAGGAACCCACGCTGTCCGACCTGCTGGTGGATTATTTCAACCTCCGCAATGAGCAGCGCAGCGATTGGTCGAGCAAGGCGCAGATAAAATGTACTGCCCGTGACCTTGCCGAAGTCATGCAGGCAGTCGATTATCTGAAAGCTCACTCCTTGAACACGGTCGAGGACTTGAACGCCGCAATCAAAGACCTGAGCCAGACCGCCGCCCCTCTCCGCAAGCAGTTGAAGCAGAACGAGAACCGGATGCGTTCGATTGCTCAAATCAAGGACGCTACGGCCATCCATGTCAAGCTAAAGCCCATCCACGACACCTTTATTAAGAAAAACTTTAAGCTGACCAAGGACGCTTATGCTGCCCAGCACAAGGAAGAACTGGACACCTTCAACAAAGTCGTCCGCACCCTGATGAAGCTGAACGGCAGCACAGCGGTGGATTTTTCGGCATTGGATGCCGAATTTTCTGCGCTGCAATCCAGCAGCGCAGAGCTGCGCACCCAACTGGAAACCTTGCAGCCGGACATCTCTGCCCTGAAAAATATCCGCAAGTATATCGACATGGTGCTGAATAAGCAGCAGCTTTCCGCACCGGGCGGTAAGACCCCGGAGAAGGAGTCGGTGCTGAAGAAGTTGAACGATAGCAAGGCAGCACTTGAACAGAAAAAATCACAGACCCAGCCAAAAGAAAGCGAACACACATTGTAAAAGGAGAAGCGCAAGTGAGCAAAACTATCACATTGACCGAACATCGCCCCGCTGACGGACTGTTGACCATGCGAGTCAGAAACACAACTTACAACGTCAACATCTTTTTCAATCCGAATGCAAAGAACACACTGGATACCCAAATGCGAAAAATCATCCAAAAAGAAGCGAAAGCTGGCAATTTTTAAATTTGCAGCAGCATCTTGATTTTTTATCTTGACAAAATGCAGCCCAATCTTGCAACATCCCCACGATGAAGCCGATTGAGCAGTAAAATGCAAAATTAAAACGTAGATACGATTGGCTTTCAAACGAAATTCGGGCGATATCTGCGGTACTACACCACAACTACACCAATTTTGGGACGTTTTCCCGAAAAGGAGCCTTACAAAGCGGTGTGGTGTAACAAGTGAATAGGTGGATTGGTGTAGTAGGTACACCGAACTCCAAAAACGAAGATACGGCAGCTATGTTGCGAAAAACAACGTAGCTGCCGCTTTTTGTTTCATATAAGGATTTTATGCTACCAATCGGCGTTCCCTGCGGTTAAATCAGCTCGTCGCTGGTGATTATAAAATGCACCTTGATTCAGCATACGCCAAAATTTACGCCAATGATTCATAGCACACGTTCCACCCAACGCAGTGCAGCGTTAAGACGCTCACTTTGCCGGTCATGATGGCCGTAGTCATCCAGCACGGTTTTGGCTCCACATGTCGCTTGCAGGGCAGTGTGGACTCGTTGGGCATAGCTATAGGCATCACACAGGCGGTTGTTGTGGCCTTCGCCCTCCCGGATACCATTTTGCAGATAAACCTGTGCGGAGTAGTTTTTGGGGACATGTTCCTCTATGAAACCGGCAACACCCGGATACCAGAACGACCCACAGAGGGAAAATACTGCAGCAAAGGCATCTGTTTCCCAGAGACTCATGGTTGCAGCCAGACCGCCCAGCGAATAGCCGCCATACGCCAGTTTTTCCGTGTCAAGGGCGTATTCGTCGATAAGCGCCGGGAGAATTTCGTTGTTCAGTTCTTGATGATATTGTCCTAGCTGCCCACCAAAATCCGGTGTGCCCGGTCGAATAGCCGGTTCCGGCCACGGGGTATACTCTGAAAGTCTGTTATTGGGGTATACCCCTACCAACACTGCTCGTTCCGTGCGCAGATTCAACTGCTCAATCAGTTCCCCATCGTTGAGTAGGATTGCAGGATTTTTGCCTTTGCGCAGTCCCTTTTCCGGGAACCGGACTCCAATTCGATGTGAACCGAGATTTAGAATTTCCATCCATAACCGCCCTTTTTTGTTAATTATTACGCAGTGTGGGGTGCTCCCCACATAGACAAACGGTAGCATTTTGTGCTATATTAGCATTAACTAACCGCTTTTGCACAAAGGAGCTCCTAATGAATCAAATATCCGCGCTTCCTAATCCGCTGGAAATTTTATTTCAGGAATACAATCAGGGCCGAATCGAGTCTGTCGGCTTCCGCAGCTTTACCCTGCACGCTGGTGAGAGTAATAGCTACCGCACCCTGAAAAGTGCACTGATTGTTCCGGTGTCGGGTCGGGCCATCTTCTCATTTGAGCACGAACCTTTCATTGCCAAGAGAGGACTATTCCTGCACGGATGTCCCGACAAGACCCTGACCATTTCGGCCTTGGGCGAGCAGGATTTCCACTACATCAATATGTACTACGAAAACGACCGGCCTTTGCTGTTCTCCCACAAGCTCAAAAATCCGGAACAGACCTTTTCCATTCTGGAGCAGATCCTAAAGCTCCACCCGGACGCTGACATCCGCAGCCAGTACCAGCAAGAAAAGCTGACGGAAGAATTCTTCGCCCAGATTTTCGCAGATTTTCAGCCAGAGAAAACTTACAATGAAAGCCAAATCATGAGCATCCTGCTGGATTTCATCGCAGAGCACTATGCAGAGCCGCTGACCCTGGACGCACTGGCCGAGCAGGTCAATGAGAAAGCCGGACATGTCAGCTATCTCTTTTATAAGTACAAAAACATCCGCCCCATCGATTACCTCATCAATTATCGTGTCCGAATA
>OHBY01000773.1_pt1 | contig 13463 bp, 13 predicted proteins | sample 1577531 | NCBI WGS metagenome assembly OHBY01 (sample SAMEA3879564, study PRJEB24766) | human gut metagenome | biome: human-associated habitat; feature: feces | place: USA | collected 1985/1987 | reverse complement strand
TATATACTTTAGCAAATCAAAGTACCATGGTCAAGCCTCACCTGTGTTCGACTTAAAGCAGAACTTGCTTGATTTTCTCATCTTGAGTCGCTATACTAAGAATGCTGGGTTTACCGATACCCGTTACCTAATTTACAAAGGAGCAATTTTCATGCAAAAAGACGCTGCTTATATGAAACTGATCGAGGAAATTTCTCTGAATGCCTGGCCATCCCACAAGATTGAGCTTTATGACGGCTGGCTGATCCGGTTTTCTCATAATTATACTTACCGTACCAACAGTGTGGAACAATTTGGAAACTCTACGCTTCCATGGCGTGAAAAGGTTGCCTACTGCGAAGATGTTTACAAACGTCTGGGATCTCCTGCTATCTTTAAGATCAGTCCGCTGGTATCTCCGGATTTTGATTATACTCTCGAAAACCGTGGTTATGAGATCCAGCATGTAACTGAAGTCATGACGCTTCATCTGAGTGATGCACGTCTGGATGCGCCATATTCTGCCGTAACGATCACGGATGAGATTCCGGATATCTGGATCACAAGTCTTTTTGATCTGAAAGGAATGACAAACCCGATCCACCGGGCCGTTGTTCCTTCTATGTATCGTGCCATTCCCAAAGAAACGATCTGTGCTTCCATCTGGAAAGAGGGGAAGATCATCGCTACAGGACTTGGTATCCTTGACCGTGACTACATCGGAATCTACGCGATCCATGTAAAGGAAAACTATCGCGGACAGGGATTTGCACGCCAGATCTGTACTGCACTTCTCACGGAGGGCATGAAAAAAGGTGCTGAAAATGCCTATCTTCAGGTCGTTCAGGGAAATACCGCTGCCAAACGACTGTATGCATCTCTTGGCTTTACTGATTTTTATACGTATTGGTTCCGTGTGCAGCCTGAAGCTGTAACACAGAAAGGAGTTTCATGAAAAAAATACTGGTGGTCTGTATCGGATCACTTTTTCTGATCACTTTATCCGGCTGCAGTCTGGGAGATGTTGTTGATCGTTTCTCAGATTCAGAAGATACACAGATTCAGGACATCAATCCTGGGAGCACCCGTGTATATATGGATGAGATCCGGGGTACTCTTCAGTATTTTACCGGTAATCAGCTTACTCTTCTCAGCGGATCGGATAACTATGTCTTTGATATTTCCCAGGCAACTCTGGAATGTGCAGACGGAATGCTCTGTGGCGATGCTGTCAGCGTAATCTACGAAGGGCAGCTTGACAGTACGGATACAGGTGCTGTCCGCGTGCTCAAAGTTGTTGACGACTATCATGATACTTCCGAAGTAAAAGAAGGAACTACGCGTGGACAGGTTCAGAATCTGACCGCCAATTCCATTACGATCAGATCTAAAGGTGGAAAAACCGTTACTTTCCCGATCACAGGAACAGAACAATATTATCAGGGCGGCATCAAAGCCGGCAATTGGGTTTATCTTCACTATAAGGGAGATTTTGGTCCAGCTTCAGCCGATGATCCAAATGTACTTGATGGTTCTCAGATGAAAATCTACAGTGTTTCTGATATTGATCCGCTCAATGTGCCTGCACCCACTCCTACTCCTGCACCTCAGGAGGGAGTTGAGATCAAACCGGAAAACAAACTCCGGGCTGTGATCCAGAACATTCAGACAAATATCCTTCAGGTATCCCCAGAGAATACCACAAACATCCTGAATCTGGACATGTCTGCAATTCCCTGTTATTTCAGTGGTGGAATCGAATCCGGAGCACATGTAAATGTAATTTATACCGGAGACTTCAATGGAACAACCCTTGATGGACTCACGATCCTCGGTATCACCGGAGATATCCCGGAAAACTTAAGTGAACGCAATACCGGCTTCACTATTTCCGGAGAAATTACTGCATCCACTGCCAACACCATCACCCTTCTGACTTCTGATGGCGTGCGGATCACCTGCAATACAGAAAGTGCCTCTAATGAATCCACTGGCGGACTTCTTACCGGCAGTTCCGTGAAGGTCACTTTCAACCCGGCCGATTCCAGGCAGACCAATATCTATACTGCATTAAAAATAGAAGACCTGTGAGATGATTTCTCACAGGCCTTTTTTACATTATTTTCTACGGAATCTTTCCCGGATCTCACATTCTCCACCCTGCAGCCACTCCCGCACTTCCGGTCTATCTCCCAGGATCTGGCAAAAAGCTTCATATTCCTGGCAGATTCCTTTACCATGCGGCACCATGTAAGCCCCGGCATCACTCCCGGCAGCTGTTTTTATTCTTTTTTCAAAAGCCATGTGAACCAGTTCTTCAGATCTGGCTATGATAGGCCTGAGGACTTCATCATCGTATCTCCCACATCCGAGCAGGTTTCGTACTGTTACAAGCGTTGGAACCCATACAGTATCACTGTCCGCAAGCATGGACATCGTATCTTCATCCATATAATTTCCATGCTCCAGACTGTCCACACCGGCTTCGATCGCAGCCCTCGTTCCATACACACCATTCGTATGGCTCATGACTGCGAATCCTTCCTCATGGGCAATATGCACCATTTCTTTTACTTCACCTGCTTCAAGCGGAGTACCTGTCACTTTGCCATGATTCTCAAAATCCAGAAGTCCTGTCGTCATGATCTTGATAAAATCCGCTCCTGATTCTTTTGCCTCCAGAACTCTCTGATGGAACTCTTTCAAATTATCAAATCCACGCCCCACAATGGAGCCATAATGCCCGTTTTTGTGAATGGCAAAAACAGGGGTACGGTAATCAATTCCATACTTCGGGGCAAGTCTGGATGCCAGCATTGCCACTCCATAAGGATCGCCACCATCTCTCACAAAAGAAACTCCTGATTCCTGATATGCGCACAGGCATTCCCGGACAGCTTGTTCGTTGGCTCCTTCTCTGTGCAGATTCACCGCAGCCCGATAGTTTATACCATTCATCAATGCATGTGCGTGACATTCTCCCAACATTCTCCGTCACCCCACAGATTACTGCTGAAAGAACTGACGGATCTCATCTTCTGATGCCTTGACAGATCCCTGTACAAAGAATGGTTTTCCACCGCCGCGTCCATTTAATGCCGCATTCATCTCTTTTGTAAACTGACGCAGATCACCATTCTGTTCTCCTATCGCATATTTGTAACTTCCATCTCCATTTGCAGAAAATACGGCACAGCATCCGCTGCATTTCTGCATAACCGCATCTGCCATTCTGCGTACCTGATCAGCTTCCAGTCCCTCATGGAAAAGAAGCACGCTTCCTGCACTTTCCCAGTTCTTTGCCTCTACTGTACAGAGTTCATCAAACATGTGGTTCACCTGGCCTTTGAGACGGAAATTTTCATCCTGCAGACGTGCCACTGCTGCCGCGGTCTCTCCAATCTTTGCAGAAAGTTTCATGGATACCTGACGGTTCTGATCATTTACCATATTCAGATAATCCATCACTCTCTTTCCACAGATCATGGTCAGACGGATCCCCTCATGGAAGTTTTCTACTGTCAGGATCTTGACTGCGCCAATCTCACCAGTATGTGTCACATGTGTTCCGCAACATGCACAGAGGTCGGATCCCGGAAAACGTACCAGACGCACCTGCCCGATCAGTTCCTTCTTGCTTCTGTAATCCAGTTTGTCCAGTTCTTCTCTGGATGGGTAAGTAATCTCAACTTCACTGTTTTCCCAGATCTTACGGTTCGTCTCTGCCTCAATTTCAGCAAGCTGTGCCTCACTCAGTACGCCGCTTAAATCTACTGTGATCACATCACTGCTCATATGGAATCCGACATTGTCGTATCCGTAAGCTTCGTGTACAAGTCCGCTGACAATATGTTCACCGGAATGCTGCTGCATCAGGTCAAATCTTCTGTCCCAGTCAATCTTTCCGGTAACATCACTGCCTGCTTCAATCGCTTCTTTTGTATAATGGATGATCTCTCCATCTTTTTCATGTACTTCCAGAACTTCCACATCATTCAGTGTACCCAGATCATATGGCTGTCCGCCACCTTCCGGATAAAAAGCTGTCTGATCCAGAATGATCTCATAACCTTTTTTTCCCTCTCTGCATTCCAGAACTTTTGCGGTAAATTCTTTTGTATATACATCTTCATAATATAATTTTCTTGTCTCACTCATTGCTGTAATATCCTTCTTTCTTATGTTTTAAGAAATGATTTGTTTCTGTCTTTTCTGCACTTTAGTATACCACAGCTTCACTTTCCTGAACAGAAAAATACTGCTTTCAAAAACGAAAAAAGACAGGCGAGCATAACGCATCGTCTGCCTTCTCTCATATATTTTAATTAAAAGGTAAGGGCATATTTATCAACGCTTATCTGAGCTTTTCCATCTGCTGCAAAGCTGATATTATCTGCTTCCTGAGGAGTAAACAGTACCATCGTTGCAGTCTGGCTTCCGTCATTGATAAAAATCTCTACGCTGAATCTGTCCATAAGAATTCTTAACGTCACTTCACCACCTGTCGGTTTCACCTGAATATCTCTTGTATGAAGGATGTCATACATATATCCACTACGGCTGCGGTCAAGAGAGAGCACTTCTCTTACCGGATCATAAGTGATCGTAGAATCATAGGTTTCATCAGCAGCAAGCTTAATGGTAAACTTTTTGAATGCGTCTGTTACCTTCAGCTTCACTGTCATGTCAAGTACACGTCCATCTACACCATTCAGAACAGTTTCATCGGAGATTTCCACATTCTCATAGTGAACATATTCTCCACGATAATTTTCAATCTCACGAACCGGCTGCTGAATGAGTTTTCCGTTGCGGTAGTTGATTTCTCTTGGAAAAGTCATCTGTCCGAAATATTTCACACCATCCGGAACAAACTTGGAATTCGGCCATGCCTGCATCCATGCGATCATCACGCGTCGGCCATCCGGTGTCTGCATGCTCTGTGGAGCATAGAAATCAATTCCGCTGTCGAGTGGCTGCACATCTTCTCTGATAAACTGATGTGTCTTTTTGTCATAAGTTCCTGTCAGATAAATGACACTGTGACCTACGTGGAACTTCAGACCATCCGGCATCATCGCCATCGGGCTTACGACCAGGACATGCTTTCCATCTACTTCATAGAAATCCGGACATTCCCACATTTTTCCAAGTTTTTCATCACTGTGGTCAAGTACGCATACATACTGCCACTGAAATGCATCTGTACTTCTGAAAAGAAGGATCCGGCCGTTTCCATCGTCCATCATATTTGCAACAACTGCATAATAAAATCCATCCTCATCTTTCCAGATCTTAGGATCACGGAAATCAACTTTGCTTCCGCCTACGGGAATATCATCTCCGGTAATAACCGGATTCTTTTCATATTTCTCGTAATCTGTTCCATCACCCACTGCCAGACACTGTGTCTGGTGTGTTGGAAGTTCTCCATTGGCCATTGGAATATCACTTACATATCCAACACCTGTATACATCAGAAGATGTCGGCCATCCGGAAGCTCAACACCACTTCCGGAGAAACATCCGAAATTATCATAGGATTCTTCCGGAACCATGGCAAGTGGAAGTCTCTACCAGGTGATAAGATCCTTACTTGTCACATGTCCCCAGTGCATCGGCCCCCATTCATTAGAATACGGATGATACTGATAAAACAGATGATATTCATCTTTATAAAAGGAGAATCCATTTGGATCATTGATCCATCCGGAACCACCTGTCACATGATAGCAGGGACGTTCTTCCGGAGAAATTCTTTTTAACTGTTCCTGCTCAAATTCTCTTGCCCTCATTAATTTCTCTTTACTCATAATACTTTATCTCCCTGTTATTACTGTTTTCCATCAACCTTTAATTCCTGATGATGCAATGCCTTCAACATAGTATTTCTGCATGAAGATAAACATAATGATCATCGGGATTGCAGATACTACAAGAGCTGCCATGATCGCACTGTAATGTACCGGCTGTGTTCCAAAAAATGACTGAACTGCAAGCTGGATCGTACGCTTATCTTCTCCTGTCATAACGAGGAATGGCCACATAAAATCATTCCAATGTGCTACAAAATCAAGAATAAATACAGTTGCGTATACTGTTTTGGAGATTGGCATAACGATCTGGAAAAATGTTCTGATCGGACTACAGCCATCAATTGCAGCCGCTTCGATCAGGTCATCCGGAACGTCACAGAAGAACTGTCTGAACATATAAATAGAAAAGCATTTTGCAACAAAAGGAACAACCAGTGCTGCAAGTGTGTTTACCCAGCCGAGCTGAGACATTTCAATGTAAAGTGGGAGCATGATTGCTTCCATCGGCAGTACCATCAGTGCAATTACAAGATTCAGAACTGCACCTTTTCCTCTGAATTCAAATTTAGCCAATGCATAACCGCACATGGAGTTTACAAGCAGATCCAGAACAAGGATCAGTGCAATATAAAGCAGTGTATTTTTAAATACCAAAGGCATATTCAGTCGTGAAAATACTTCTGCATAGTTATTTAAGGATGCCTGAACCGGTAAAAAAGTAGTCAGCGAATCCATATTTGCAAAAATCTTAGCTTCTGGTTTCAGTGATGCGGAAATCATCCAGATCAGAGGAGATACAAAGATGATACCGATGATAATATTTCCAAAATAGAACATGAATTTTCCAAATGCATTAGAAAACCTCATTGATTTTTTCATATTTATATCCTCCTTTCTCAGTCTGTTGCCGCAGTTACTTTCTTCATCGCCATAGACATACATACAACGATCACAAAGAATACAGCTGCGATCGAGCAGGCATAACCAAAGTTACCTTTCTGGAAGCCCTGTGTATAAATGTAATACACAAGAGTCTTTGTGGAGTTTTTCGGTCCACCCTGTGTCATGATATATGGCTGTGTAAAAAGTTTCATTGCCTGGATCATAGTGATCATAATTACGTATTTAATAGTTCCCTTCAGTCCCGGGAGCGTGATGTAAAGGAACTGTTTAAACTTGGTTGCACCATCTACAGATGCTGCTTCGTACTGGTCCCTCGGGATTCCCTGAAGACCTGCCAGGAAGATCATCATCTGATAACCGGCACCCTGCCATGCAGACATAAAGATGATGGAGTTCATCGCTGTATTTGCATCACTCAGGAATTTGATCGGGCTCATTCCAAGAGATACAAGGATTGAGTTGATCAGACCTGTATTTGGATTTGCATTGTAAAGTACTGACCACAATACGGAGATAACTACCATGGATGTAAGCTGTGGTGCAAAGTACATGGTACGGAAGACTGCCACTCCACGGAACTTCTTTGAAACCAGAAGTGCAAGAGCGAGCGCAAGTGCACACTGACAAGGAACAACAATTACTGTAAAATAAACGGTATTTTTTAATGCAAGCCAGAAGTTTTTATCACTGAAAAGCTTCTGATAGTTTTCAAAACCGATAAATTTCATTGCATCAGGTCTCATGATCTGATATTTAAATCCTGAAAAGTATACGGTATAGATCATTGGTACAACAAGAAATGCAATCAGAAGAATTACTGCCGGTGCTACGAATATATATGCAGCTACTCTTTCATCACGTTTACGGCCGGTAAGCTTCTTTTTTTCTGCCTTTGCCATTGCCTTTCCCCCTTTTCCTTTTTAAGAAAAAGCAGAGCCGCACCGCTTTTATGCCGATGCGGCTCCGTCTTCATTAATTTTCTTATTCAGCGTAATATGTTTCGTAGTCTTCTGTAAATGTGTCAACTGCTGTATCAAGCTCGGACTGAACATAATCTGTATCTACTTCTTCATTACTTGCTGCATCAGAGAAAATGTTTGTCATTGCTTCTGCGTAGGCAGATGAGAATGTAGCATAGGATGGTGTTCTAGGACGCGGAACTGCTGTGTTTTCAAGCTGATCTACAATAAGAGCTCTTGCTCCTTCTTTGTACTCAGTCATTGCTTCTGTTTCATAAGCAGAAGAACGTGTTGCAGGTTTTGCAATTGCTGCTGCATATGTTGCTACGTTATCTGTGTTCATCAGCCATGCCAGGAATTCACCAGCTGCATCTGCATTCTCGCAGTCTTTAGAGATTGCTGCAGACCAGTCACCGCATGGAGAAACTGCTTTTTTAGTTTCAGCATTTACCGGATAGTAAGTTACACCCCAGTCAAAGTCAGCATTCTGTTCAAGTGTTGCAATTTCCCATGAACCACCGAGCATTGTTGCACATGCGCCATTGAGGAATTCGTCTGTGATCGGTTCAACGTTTGCATATCCTTTAGCGATCAGATCTGCAAGCCATGATGTTGTGTTTACTGCTTCTTCACTGTTCACATATCCATCGGCTTCTTTTCCATCTTCGCTGATATAATCTTTTCCAGCGGAAAGATACAGCGGTTCAAGAGCATATGGCAGTCCTTCGCCGTGATCCATGATGATGTGTGTTCCTACATAATCATCTGTTGTACATTTTTCAGCGATTTCAGCAACTTCATCTGTTGTCAGTGGGTTTTCAAGTGTACGGGAGTCAAGATCGTCTGTATCTACACCACATTCTTTGAGGTAATCTTTGTTGTAGTAGAATGCTACAGAAGATTCTGTTGCACCTACAGCATATAATTTGCCATCATATGTATTCTGCGTCATTGAAGAATTTACGAAATCTGCTTTATCCTCATCTGTAAAATAATCATCAAGCGGAACTGTGATGCCATTAGCTGCATAGTAGGAAACCTGAGGTCCGTCCACATAGAAGATATCCGGAAGATCATTAGAGGTAACTGCTGTAGCAATTTTGTTGTCATAAGCATAAGAATCGGAACGGTCGATTGCTTCACGGCTTACCTGGATTTCTGGATGATCTTTATTCCACTCTGCAATCTTATCTTTCCACCATGCTTCAATTGCTTCTCTGTCAGTAGGACTCCAGATTGTGATATTTGTTACATCGTCTGCGAATACCGGTACAGTTGTTACTGCTCCGGAAATTGCAAGTGCTGCTGCCATTGCTAAACTAATAGTTTTTTTCATTTTAATTATCCTCCTTTTAAACTCTGTTTCCACCGCGCGAAAGGAAATATTGTAGAACGCGTTCCACGTGCTTTAAAAAAATTTTTTCGTTCTTAGTACTTTTTAATTGTTTGTGTGGAAGCCGTTCCATATCGTGTTTTTATAATATCCTTTCTATCCTGATTTGTCAACCGATATTCCACAAAAATCCTTCAAAAAACACATTTCCGTGCATTTTTATAATTTTTTATATTTGTTTTTGTATATTATACACAATCTCAAACGACATAATTTTAACAAATTCTCAGCATAATATAAAAAGCAGATAAAGGCAATTTATGCTTTTATCTGCTTCTGAAAAATCTGCTTCATTATATGTAATTCCTAGATTTCTCCGGTAATTTCCACCGGATAGGTGCTTTGACCCTGCTGTAACTCCACTGATAGTACCTGTCTGTGTGGAACGCGTTCCTTTCCATCAATCAAATCCAGCACGGTTCTCGCACAAGATTCTGCCAAAAATTTAACGTTTTGACAGATTGCTGTCACCTCCGGATAGCAAAGCCTGCTGACATCCATTCCATCGTAAGTGATCACTTTCAGATCTTCCGGCACTCTTTTTCCTGCCTGTATTGCAAGATGCATATAACACAGTGCAGGCTGATCTGCCGCAAACACACCATCAGCATCCGGATATTTTTCTATTGCTTCTTTTGCAGCGTCCCAGTAGGACTGATGGTCAAATTTATTCCATTCCATCTCGATATTCAAGACTTCTATTCCATGTGCTTTCAATGACTCTTCAAATACTGTATGCCTGTCATTGGCAGCTACGTTCGGTGCGATACCTGTTATTTGTATGATCCGCTTACATCCGTTTTTGATCATGATCTCAGCTGCAAGCTTTCCTCCATACAGATGGTCTGACCCAATTATAGGAATTTCCGGTCCGAAATCCTGATCCAGAGCAACTATCGTATGCTTTCTGTTCGCATATTCAGTTTTATGGAGTGTATGTGCACCGGTAATGATCCCATCTACCATATTTCGGTCGAGCATATTCAGATAATCACGCTCTCGATTACTGCTTCCGACCGTATTACAGATCATTGTTTTGTATCCCAGTTTATAAAGCGAAAGCTCTGTTTCCCGTGCGAACGCGGAGAAAAAAGGGTGGTCAAGATCCGGAATCAGAACACCTATTATTCCTGTCCGATTACGAAACAGATTTCTTGCCAGTTCATTTGGTGTATATCCCAGTTCTTCGATTGCCCGTTCTATCTTTTTGCGTGTATCAGCAGACACATATCCGCTGTCATTGATAACTCTCGACACAGTACCGACTCCTACTCCGGCTCTCTGCGCCACATCTTTCATACTTGCCATTCTTACTTAACCTTTCATACTGCCAGTTACCGTTCACAGTAACTGTTCCTGTCAATAATACCAATTTTCTTCCTTCGCACGGTTGAAATCGCATTATAGATTTTAATATCGTATAAGAGAGTATAACACAACCAAATTTTCTTTACAATTAACATAATGCGCTATATATGGAGCCCTTTTCGTTTTTTCGTCAAAAAAGAGAATCACTATATAATAGCAATTCTCTTTTTAACTCTATTTATGACCTTTGGAACCCTGATATCATTTTAATTCTTTTGTTACACGGAGCCGGGTCATGGCTCTTGCAAGCGCAGCCTGACTTCTGTGATATTCTACAATACTCTGCTGCTGACGGAGCTGCTCTTCGGCACGATCACGAGCCTCTTCAGCTCTTCGGATGTCGATTTCCTCCGGACGTTCTACCGTCAGACAGAACAGTTTTGCACGGTTGTTGATCATCTCTACAAACCCTGAACTCACTGCAACTGTCACCCAGTTTCCTTCGGAATCTTCAAATTTGAGTTCTCCCGGAACGATCGCACAGATCATATTGGCATGATGAGCCAGAAATTCCTTCTGTCCGTCTTCAGCCGGAATGATCAGGGAACGGGCACGTCCTGCAAAAAACTGTCTGTTTGCAGCGTATATCTCAAGACCGAATGTATTCTGCATAAGCCTCACTCCTTACTGTTCCAGAGTTTTTGCTTTTTCAACTACTTCGTCTATAGTTCCTACATTGAAGAATGCGTTTTCCGGATATTCATCCATCTCACCATCGATGATCATCTTGAATCCACGGATTGTTTCTTTAAGCGGAACATATTTTCCAGGAATACCTGTGAAGTTCTCAGCTACATGGAACGGCTGAGAAAGGAATTTCTGGATCTTTCTTGCACGAAATACAGTATTTTTATCTTCGTCAGAGAGCTCTTCCATACCAAGGATTGCAATGATGTCCTGCAGCTCTTTGTATTTCTGAAGGATTTCCTGTACACGGCGTGCTACTTCGTAATGCTCTTCACCTACAACATCTGCTTCAAGAATACGGGATGTAGATTCCAGTGGATCTACGGCCGGATAAATACCCTGCTCAACGATCTTACGGGAAAGAACTGTCGTTGCATCCAGATGTGCGAATGTTGTTGCCGGTGCCGGGTCAGTCAGGTCATCGGCCGGTACATAAACTGCCTGTACAGAAGTAACGGATCCGGATGTTGTGGATGCGATACGCTCCTGCAGTTCGCCCATCTCTGTAGCCAGAGTCGGCTGGTAACCTACTGCGGAAGGCATACGTCCAAGAAGTGCGGATACCTCGGAACCTGCCTGTACAAAACGGAAAATATTATCAATGAAAAGAAGGACATCTCTATGTTCTGTATCACGGAAATATTCTGCCATAGTAAGACCTGTTTCCGCAACACGCATACGGGATCCCGGCGGCTCGTTCATCTGTCCGAACACTAAGGCTGTTTTCTTAAGTACGCCGGATTCTTTCATTTCACTCCAAAGGTCATTACCCTCACGGGAACGTTCACCAACACCGGTGAAAATAGAATATCCACCATGCTCGGTAGCGATATTCTGGATAAGCTCCTGAATCAGGACTGTCTTACCAACACCGGCACCACCAAACAGACCGATCTTACCACCCTTTGCGTAAGGAGCAAGAAGGTCGATGACTTTGATTCCTGTTTCCAGGATCTCAACTGCCGGTTTCTGTTCTTCAAAACTCGGCGGATCTCTGTGGATTACCCAATGCTCTGCATCATCCAGAGATTCTCCACCATCTACTGTCTCTCCGAGAACGTTGAACAATCTTCCCAGAGTACAGTCACCTACAGGAACTTTGATTCCACTTCCTGTAGCAATTACTTCTCTGTCTCTCTGAAGTCCCTCGCTGGCACTCAGCATGATGCATCGAACCACATCATTCCCCAGATGCTGAGAAACTTCCATAACACATTTTTTACCGTTGTTTTCAACTTCAAGAGCATCTTTGATATCCGGCAGATCTCCATCTTCAAAAACAACATCTACAACAGGTCCCATGACCTGTACGATCTTACCTTTACTCATTCTCGTCACTTCCTTTTCTGGGCCTTTGCACCGCTACAAACCTCTGTGATCTCCTGTGTGATTGCTGCCTGACGTGCCCGGTTATACTGAATCGACAGATCCTGAAGCATTTTCTTTGCACTGTCCGTAGATGACTGCATAGCGGTCATTCTGGCATTGTGCTCACTGGCATATGCTTCAACCAGACATCCATAGATCACACCTGTCAGATAGTTTGGAATCATGATATCCAGCACGCCATCTGCGGAAGGAAACATTTCGATTTCTTCCTGATGAACTTCTGCCGGCATCTCAAGCGGTGAAAAGCTGGTCTTTTTTAAAGGAAGAAGCTGCATATTTACCGGTTCCATCACAACTGCATTCTGCATCTGTGTATAGATGATATGCACCTCGTCCACTTCTCTTTCCAGAAAGCCTCTTATAACTTCCTCACTGATCATTCTTGCCCTGTGCATGGTTGGCTTCTGTACAGTATAACGGAAGCTTCCATCCATATCGACATCTTTTTTACTGAAATACTGTCTTCCTACAACACCAAGGACATACAGTTTATGGTGGCCAGGAGTATTGGCCATAAATTCCTCTGTCATCTTGGTAATATTGTGGTTATAGGCACCTGCCATACCCTTATCACCTGTTACCACGATCGTCGCAATCTTACGTTCCTCTGTAGGAATCAGGTGGCGGACACTGAAAAACGGATGCTGTATATCCGGGATATGTCGGAGGATACGTGCGATCGCACTCTGCATATTGTAGAAATACGGCTCGGTATCCGACAGTATCTTTTTGGCTTTTTTCATTTTGGAAGAGGAAATCATATACATGGCATTGGTAATTTTCATTGTGTCCTGGACACTGCTTATCCTGCTCTTTATTTCTCTTGCATTTGCCATAAATTCCTCCTGCCGGTTACTGTCTCTGACAAACTTGTCATTTCACAGTAATCGCATTCTTTACAAATAATTTATTTGGTAGCTGCACGATCCCTGAACTCATCTGCAACCTGAAGGATCTTTTCTCCCAGTT
>OHBY01000761.1_pt1 | contig 13589 bp, 8 predicted proteins | sample 1577531 | NCBI WGS metagenome assembly OHBY01 (sample SAMEA3879564, study PRJEB24766) | human gut metagenome | biome: human-associated habitat; feature: feces | place: USA | collected 1985/1987 | reverse complement strand
GGCATGATCGTCAGGAAGACCAGAAACACCGTAAGAACCAGTGCTTTTACTCTGGTGCTTTTCTTTACAATAAAATAGCTGACTGCCAAAACTGTCAGGATACTGACCGCAAGTATCATTCCCTCATAATAATTGAGGTATCCTGTATAATCTTTGTCAATTCCCAGCATATGATTTGAAAAAAATCTGGCCACGATCGTTCCCAGCGTTTTTCCTTTATATGGACTCAGTAAATGAGAAGTTCCTTTTGCAGCCAGTACCCCTGCCCTGGCACTCTCCAGAAATGTATCTGCGATCGGTACCAGTGCCACTCCTCCGATCAGTACACCAAGAATTCCCATACCGCCAAGTCCGGCCACTTTTCCAGCAGTACGTTTCAGGGAATATCGCTGCATGATGCTGTAAATAAAGACATAAAATACAGCAAAAAAAGCAATCATGTACAGGAAATAATAACTGGAGATCAGCAGCATCGTTACCGTGAACACGAGTCCTGCACTTTTCCAGCGCTGTTCTCCATTCAAATAACACTGAAGAAAATACATAAAGACTGTAAACAGTGCCATACAGGTACAAAAGCCGTAATGCTGTCCCCAGAGAATCACATAACCGGAAAAGGTCCATGCGAGCGCCGCTGCCATAGTTCCGATTCCATCCTGCATCAGTTTTCTGTAAAACAGATATCCAACAAGGGAAATCGTTATCATCTTCAGATAGGCAGATGCAAGAACAGCCCATGGAAGAAGTCTCTGCGGAGCAAGCAGGATCAGAAGATTGTAGGGAATCAGATATGCCGGATAATAGGATGATACATCCATTCCCAGTCCCGCCTGCAGCACATAACCACTTTCTCCACTCCGAAACAGAGAAGAAAAAAGTCCATACTGGGCATAATTGATCTGCATGGTATCTGCTCCTGTATCTGTAAACACATAGGCATATCCACCCAGAATAAATTTACTGTACAAAATGGCAAAAAGTCCGCTTGTGAGCAGAAACAGCCATACCAGTTCGTTTTTCCACAGTGGTTTTTTCTGTGTATCTGTCATTCCTCGTCCTCCTCCGGCTCGTCAAAATTCAGGCGTTCTTCTTCCACTACAAGCGGTCTGTCAAGAACTCTGGTATTAATGCTCAGAACGTATTCCCCAAGAAGTCCGATAAAGAACAACTGCAATGCCCCCAGGAAAAACATACCGATCACCATCGGTGCAACTCCGGCTGAAAAGCGATCCCAGTACATGAGTTTGAGGACCAGATAGACCACTGCAGCTGCCAGGCTGAGTCCTCCAATGATAAAACCTGCAAAAGTTGCCAGTCTCATCACCACCTTGGAATAAGAAGTAATTCCGATCATTGCATAATCATAAAGACTGTAGAAATTATTTTTGCTTTTTCCTGCACGCCGCTTTGGCTGTGTATATTCAATCGCTTTATAATCAAATCCAAGCTCAGCAATAATGCCTCGAAGATACGGCATCGGATCATGCAGATCACGCACAACATCCACAAATTTTCTGTCATACAGACCAAAGCCGGTAAACTGATCAATATGATCAATATCTGTAATCTTATTGATCAGTCTGTAATAGCATTCCCGCACCAGGTACATACCACGGCGTTCCTTACTTGCACTCTTCACTCCAATTACAATCTTTGTTCCCTTTTCCCATTCCCGGACAAATTGGGGGATCATGTCTACCGGATCCTGAAAATCTGCACACATACGTACCACACAGTCGCCATATGCCTGTTTCATCCCATACACCGGTGATCTCGCCTGTCCGAAATTTTTTGCATTAAAGATTGCCTTGATCTTTCTGTTATTTGCACAAAGTCCGCGAAGAAGCGCTTTTGTATTATCTTTTGAATGGTTGTCTATAAACAGGATCTCATAATCATATTCACTGAGGTCTTTCTCCATAACCTCTATGATCGCCTGTGACAGAGGAACCACATTTGCCTCTTCGTTATAGGTGGGAATTACCACCGAAATTTTCTTTCTCATTATTTTCTGTCTCCTGTATTCTGACTTTCCAGCCAGCAAAGCGTTTCTTTTATTCCTTCTTCAAAGGTATATTCCGGTACAAATCCAGTATCCTTTGTAAGACTATCTATATCTGCACACAGATTCCGCACTGCTCCCGGCGGATATGGTCTCGCGCCGATTCCCGGTGAATCCGCTCCGGTAAGTTCCGCCATCTGCATGATATATTCCCACAGAGGATGTGCCTGCCCGCTTCCCACACAGTAAACTGCACCATCTCTGCCTTTTTCGCCGATCAGATAATATGCGCGCCCTGCATCTTTGCTGTAAAGATAATCCCATCTCTGTTCTGCAGGGGTAAACTCTGTTTTTTCACCTTTCAGCATTTTGCGCAGACCGGAAGCGATCATTGTCGTCTCTTTTTCATATATTCCATACACACTGAAAATTCTCGGCCAGATCCATTCCATTCCAAGTTCCTTACAAAGCATGAAAGAAAGCAGGTTTGCAGCGAGCTTGCTCGCACCGTAAGGCGTCGTCGGATGTACCGGACTGTCCGGTGCGATCCGCGGAACATCCATCGGTCCATATTCTGCCTGTGAACCTGCTCCGATAAATCTTTTGCATCCCATTGCATGAGCAGCACGGACAGCCTTCAGAGTATAAAAGACATTTCTGCTCTGCAGCTCTGTACTGCTGTTTCGATTTTCCCCGGTATTTCCCCATGCAATATGAAAAAACGTATCGCATTCTCCAGTGATCTTCGCCGGAAGTTCTTCCAGTTTTTCCAGTTCACATTCTATCTGATGTATCCGTGCACTCTCCGGCAGACGTTTTGTCTTCGAAGACCCTGCACGTACAACTGCATAAACCTCAATGTCATGTCTGATACATTCTTCGATCAATGCTGTACCGATCATACTGGTTGCTCCGGTAACAATGATTCGTTTCATTGCATTTCTCCATTCGTTTCTGTAAACATATTTTCTTCCAGTTCTTCTTTGCTGAGGAAAGGATACATATCTTCCAACGGTGCCGATACCATACTTCCATCCGGAAGTTTTTTTGCAGAGGTTTTTGGTTCTGTTTTCTGATATTTTGTCACAAACACCTCGCACACAGATGCCCCGGTTTCCTCCAGGACCTGATGAAGTGTTTCCGGAAGTTCTTCTGCAGCATGCACTGCCCGATAAGAAAATCCATATGCCGGTATGATCTTGGACAGATCCGGGAAACTCAGATCTCCACTCTCTGCTCCAACTCCCACCAGCGGTGGTTCAAAATAACTCTGTTGTGTCTGTCGGATAGAATGATAACCCTGGTTATTGATCACAAATAATTTTACCGGAAGACGATTCTGCCATATTGTCTGTAATTCCTGCAGATTCATCTGCAAACTTCCCTCACCGGTCACACAGACTACTGGTTTTCCGGGCTGTGCGACACAGATTCCGGTCGCTGCCGGGAGACAGAATCCCATGGACGCAGTATTTGGATTTGTAATAAAACGCTGACCTTTTTTTACCCGAAATGCCTGACTTCCTGCCACTCTGGAAGTTCCCACACTAACCATCAGTGTCTGCCCCTCCTGCATTGCTTTTGACAGTTCTTCATAAAAAGCATAAATATTGGTACAGCCTTCTTCTACCGTCTCATAATGTTTCGCTGTCACCACCGGATATTTCTGTTTCCATACCTGACACTGACGTATCCAGTCTCTGCCTTTAAACAACGGATTTGTTTCATCTGCTCCCCGAAGTTTTGCCGCACAGATAAGCTTGCGTATCAGATCTCCTGCGTCACCACAGACTGGAAGACTGACATGGAGACTTGGTTTTTTCAGTTCATTTTCATCAATGTCATTCAGGATCGTATAACTGCCCCTTGCCCAGTCCTGATACTGAAAACCGGTCTGTGCAAATCCCTGGCGATTCCCGATAGAAAGAAGCACATCGCTGTTCTGAAGTGCAAAATTTCCCGGACGTGTCCCGGTTCCTCCGCTTCTTCCGGCAAAATACGGATGTTCAGACTCCATGGCATCCACACTGCTCATTCCGGTGATCACCGGAACTCCCAGAATATTTACAAGTTTTTGAAAATCATCCATTGCACCTGCAAGACGTACTCCATTTCCCGGAAACAGAACCGGGCGACGGCTTTTTTCTATCTTGTCCAGAATCTGCTGAATGATATCCTGTGAAATTTCTGCCGGTTTTTCTTTCGGATTCTCCTGTGGATCATATCCTCTCAATTTTTCTGTGTCAATGACTGCCCCCTGCACATCCAGCGGAATATCAAGCCACACCGGTCCCGGTCGTCCATTCACCGCCATATAGAGGGCTTTTTCCAGATGATACCGGATATCTTCCGGATGAATGATCATCTGTGCATATTTTGTAATTGAGGTCACAACCGGTACAATATTACATTCCTGCACTCCCATGCTTCGAAGTTTCAGCCCGGACGCTGCAACCGTAGTTGCATATCTTGCCTGTCCTGAAAAAACCAGCATAGGAATCGAATCCATCCAACCGCCGAGCACACCGGTAATGGCATTCGTTGCACCAGGACCGGTCGTCACACAGACTGCTGCCATCCGATTATCCATACGTGCATAAGCCTCTGCAGCCATGGCACATGCCTGTTCATGATGCTGATAAGTACAATGCAGTTTCGGATGATGTCCAAAAGCATCATTCATATGCATGGCACCACCGCCTGTTACAGTAAACACATCACGGATTCCCCACTCTGCTATATGATCCGCTATATAATCCGATACTTTCTGTTTCATTATGCCTGCTTCCTTCCATTCCATTTATTTTCACAGACCATAAATTTACCGGATGCCTGAATCGGGATCTGGTCCACATAGGTAATCCGAAGCTCTGCGTCTTCACCCAGGTAATGTCGGTATGCTGCGAGAAGTTCTGTTTCGTCCAGTCTGGAACGGTCCGCATTCACCAACAGTTCATAGTCTTTTTCTCCCCACTGGATGCATTTTGCCTGGTAAACAGTTCCTTCGAACTTCAGCAGTGTATTCATAAAAACGTGAATTGATAGCGGCTCACCTTTTGTGTTATACATAAGAGAACCGCGGCGTCCATAAATCTCTGTATATTTTGCATGCACCCGGCCGTTCTTGTCATAATATACACGCATTTTCCCTGTGTCACCGGTATCATAACGAACCATTGGAAATGTTTTATTATAATAATCTGTTACAACGATTCTTCCCAGTTCTCCCGGCTCCGCCGGTTCATCGGAATCCAGTTTCAGAATCTCCGGATAAAAATTATACAGGTCAACCGTATATTCCGGATCCTCATCAAGCTGGATCGCAATAAAGCCATTTTCATTATTTCCATAGGACCGTACCGGAGAAAATCCGAACAGCTCTTTTGTCAGATCATAAGTTTCCTGCGGAAGTGCTTCTCCCATAGAAAATACCATTTCAACAGACCAGCGGCTGATATCTCTTCCTGTTTTTCTAATATACTGAGTCAACGCCGTCAGTGCACTGGAATACGTAACCAGAACCTGAATCTTCTTCTTTTCAATATCACGGCAGATTTTATCCAGTGACTCATCTCCCATATTGGAAATATCCACCATGATCAGATTATTTTTAAAAGATTTCCACTTACTGATCGTATTTTTTCCTTTTATCCACGCACGAAATTCTCCACGTTTCATTCCCATACGAAAGCCATTCAGTTCCATGCAGGAGATAAAGTTCATATTTACACGGCTCATTTTATCTCCGTCACAGAGTACTGTAAACGGAGTTCCTGTAGAACCACTGGTACTGAGCCTGTAGAGATTTCCCTGTTCTCTGACACAATCCACCAGCACCTCATCATAATGTTCGATAAAGTCACCTTTTGTCATGACCGGAAAATCTTCCAGTTTCGTCCATTCCGGATGTTCTTTGTAATAAGGAGAGTGCTGTTTTACATAAGAAAGAAGTGTCTGTACTCTTCTTTCCATATAATCTTCTGTTACACCCTCAACAATTTCATGTTTATTGACTTCTTTTAATTTTTTCAGTCTGCCGCCCTTTGCAGCGTCAAGAAGATTAAATACTTCTCTTCTTAAAACTTCACCTGTCTGCATTTCTGTCTCCTTTATCCTTTCCTGCTTTCACAATACCCAGAATCACTACTGCTGCAACACGGAGACTATTGGCTCCAAGTGAAGCAACAGCAAATCCCATCATTCCATATGTGCGTGCCGCAAGTACTGATGACACGAGCAAAATACAAAAATGTGCAAGCTGAATCCACAACTGCCACCGTTCATCTGTAAACGTCAGAACGAGTATAAACAAAAATGCAGAAAACAGCCCAAGAATCTGCGCAAGATTCACAACCGTTACGATCCCTTTTACTGACTCATAAAGATTTCTGTAAAACAGCCACACAAAAAGTGGTGTTCCGATCTGACAGGCCACAAAAAAAACAAGACTTACACCGCCTCCGGCAAGAACAGCCTTTCCAAACTGTGAACGCGTCAGTCGTTCTTTTCTTTTTGTAAGATAAGAGATCACGATCGTATTAATTGGCGCGATCAGAAGTACCAGCGTCTTTCCGATCAGCGAAACAACATAATACTGTGTGACCTGTTCATTACCGAGGATCTGTTTGATCACAAGGCGATCCATATTCATTGTCGTATTGGTAATAAGATACGATAACGTAAGAAAAAAGCCTCGACCAAGTGCCGTCGTAAAAAATTCGCTTCTTCTGAAAAACTGATGAAAAATATTTCCGGTAACACCGACAAAAGCCAGTGCCGCGGCTTCACCGATCAGATAGATCCACACCCATTGTCCGGTCAGGCGATATATACCAAATCCGGCAAGATATCCGATTCCGATCAAAAGATAGTAAATAAAATATCTCCGGTAGTTCAGATTCAGACGATATTCCACATCACCATAATAGCGGAATACAGTCAGCATAAACATCAGGAAAACGCCAGCTGCCATCAACGGACTTTCCAGGCTTTTGCCGGACATAAACAGTGCAACAATACTTCCGATCAGTCCAAAGCCAAGCAGAAGCCAGTCATAGTCCCCATTGGTCACATCAAAATCCCGTCTTACTACCAGACGGCTGTTATTCAGAGCCTGCCCGATAGACGGACATATGATCGCAACAAGTCCTGTAATGTACAAAAGACCGCCAAGCTGTTCTGCTCCCATCATTCTATTAAGAAGCGGAGTGATCACAATCTGGAGCACTGCATTCATAAAAAGCAGACCGCCCATCGTATACAGGGTATTTACCGCAATACCTTTTTTCTGTTCTCTGCCTTCCAAACTGTTTCCTCCTGCCATTTACCCACAGAATCCTTTATGCTGCTGATATTTTTCACATCGGTTTTCTATGTATTTTCTTTTTCCGGAAGCAAGCACCGGAATCTCATCAACGATTTCCACTTTAATGCGGGCTTCCTCTCCCAGATACGGTCGAATACGACGCAGGATTTCCTCCCGATCCATTGCTTCCGGATCACCATTCAGCCAGATCGTATAATCTCTGACATCTTCCTGAATAAATCGATACTGCTTTACTCCCTGAATGTCCCACAGATTATTGGTAATAATATACGGCGTGACCGCTTTGCCTTCACAGTCATAGATCAGGTCGCTCCGTCGTCCGTAAAGTTCTGAAAGATAAAGTTTAAAACGACCGTTTTTTTCTTTCCGGACCGCAACTGCCGTGTCTCCATTGTCATAACGCAGGATCGGAAATGCATAGTTAAAAAGATCTGTGATCACGATTCTTCCCAGTTCTCCAGGTTCTGCAGGTTCATCAGAATCCATCTTCAGGATCTCATAATAATAGGTTTCTGTATCAATATGATACCCTTCATCTTCCCTGTTCTGAAGGCCCATGATTCCGTTTTCTTCATTGGAATACCATGCCCGCACCGGACAGTTGAACTGTTTTTCCAGAGTTCTTCTTACCGGTTCCGGCATTGTCTCCGAAATCGGAATAATTGCTTTCACTACACATCTGCTGCAGTCTCTTCCTGTTTTTCTGATATATTCACTCAGTTCTCCAAGGGCAGAAGAATATCCTACCAGACATTTGACTTTTTTCTTCTCGATCACATGAAACATTTCTTCCAGAGCTTTTTCATCCATTCTGGAACTGTCCATCATGATCAGATTTTCCTGCAGAAGCTGAAATTTGCTTTTGCGTACATTATTTACCCATACCCGGATAAATGCTTTTAGATGAAAGACTTCGCTGGATGGGGTTCTGGATCATTCTGAGTGGAGTTCCTGTCGATCCACTGGTACACATTACCCGGTTATCTGGTGCATCTTTATATGTGGAAGATACAAAACGGTCATACTGCTGTCGGAAGGTATCTTTATTTACCACCGGAAGATCCTCAAGAGAACAGGTTTCCGGATAATCTTTATAAAAATCAGTAGTCTTAACTGCATGCGCGATCAGATTCTGGATTCTCTTCTCTGTCTCCTCAACAGAGCTGCCTTCTTTCCAGGCATAACGAATCTGGTCATAATATTCTCTGGTCTTTCCACCTTTCATTTTGTCCAGCATCCAGAACCCCATCCAGCGAAGTCTTTCATCTAAAATCATTATTTTCCATCCTGCTTTCTGCTGTAAATCAGTTTAATGCATCCTTGATCGCATCTGCCATCGCCTGCAGCATTTCATCTGTCATTCCCGGATATACACCGATCCAGAAGGTGTCTTTCATAATACGGTCCGTATTTTCCAGACTTCCCGCAATACGATATCCTTTTCCGGAAGCACGCATCTGATCAAAGCATGGATGTTTTGTCAGATTACCGGCAAACAGCATACGTGTCTGTACACCTCTGGATTCAATCTCCTGTACCAGTTTGTTTCTGTCTACGCCTTCCTTGCATGTGATCAGGAATCCAAACCAGCTCGGTTTTGAATTTGCACATGCCTCCGGAAGGATCAGTTTATCCTCTGTACCTTTCAGTGCTTCTTTCAGATAATTAAAGTTGTGGATTCTTCTTTCCACAAAAGACGGGAATTTTCTGAGCTGCGCACATCCGACAGCAGCCTGCATATCTGTTGCCTTGAGGTTATATCCAAAATGAGAGTATACATATTTGTGATCATACCCAACCGGAAGTTCTCCATACTGACGATCAAAACGATGTCCGCAGAGATTATCCTGTCCCGGTGCACAAATACAGTCTCTTCCCCAGTCTCTGAACGAACGTGCGATTCTGTTCAGGAGCGGATCATCTGTATAAACAGCGCCGCCTTCTCCCATTGTCATATGATGCGGTGGATAAAAACTGGAAGTTCCGATATCTCCGATCGTTCCGGTCAGTTTCTCTTCCCCGTTGATCGTATAAACAGATCCAAGTGCATCACAGTTATCTTCAATCAGCCACAGATTATGACGATCACAGAATTCTCTGACTGCTTTCAGGTCAAATGGATTTCCAAGTGTATGCGCAAGCATGACCGCTTTTGTCTTTGGAGACCATGCAGCTTCCAGAAGAGATGGATCAATATTGTACTGTGGAATCGTTACATCAACAAATACCGGTACCGCACCGTACTGGATCATCGGAGAAACTGTAGTCGGAAAACCGGCCGCAACTGTGATCACTTCATCCCCCGGAAGAATCTGCCGTTCTTTCAGAAGCGGAGATGTCAGTATCATAAATGCGAGCAGATTTGCAGAGGAACCGGAATTTACCAGGGAACAGTAACGGACACCGAGATATTTTGCAAATGCATGTTCAAATTCATCTGTATAACGTCCTGCGGTCAACCAGAATTCAAGGGAACTGTCCACAAGATTTACCATTTCTTCTGCATCATAAACCCTGGACGCATACGGAATACGGTCACCTTTCTGATATGGTTTCTTTTTGTTATGGTATTTTTCACAATAATTTCTTGTCATTTCCAGAATCTGCTCTCTGGCCTGCTGTTCTGTCATTTCTTCAAACATAATAGTCTCCTTCTGTATTTTATTTTTTTATATAGTACAGAAACTTTTCCCCATAAAAAGGAATCGTCTCTTTTAGTTCATAATGATCCATGAACCACCGATATGTTTCCGGATCATTCCGTTTCCAGATATTCATGGATGATTTTCCGGTAAATGCCCCTGGCACTTCCGCATGTTCCAGCTGGTCTTTCAGCTCTTTCAAACTGTCCGGGCGAACGAGCATATCACTGAAATCCATTGTAAAACATTCTGTCCGCCGATGAAGCATGCTGCAGATTTCGGGAACATTGATACCAAATGACGGTGTATTCTCAGGAACAACTGCTGCGATCTGCTCTGCGAAATCCTCAAATTCCTGCACATTATGATAATTTTCTTTAATCTTGCTGTTCTGTGCAAACTGAAGAACCGTTCCGGTAGCCATTGCAAGAACCGCAACTATACAGATCAGCCCTACACCACTGACGGTCACATGTCTGAGCGAAAGGCTGTCAAATCTTTTCCATTCTTCATTTTTGATAAATTCGATTCCCCTCTGTCCCCAGTATGCAGCCATGATCACAGCCGGCATGGTAATACAGTCCAGATTGTGATATGCCGGACGGTTAATATAATACACCAGGCATCCCAGTGATCCGACACTCAGAAGAAACAAAAATTCTTTTTGCCAGCAATGTCTCTCTTTTCCACTGAACCAGCTGGTCATTCCCAGAGCCGTTCCGGTCAGAAACAGTGTGATCACTGCCATATATGCATTGGGTTCTGTAGGCATATCCAGATGAAGAACTCCCGTCATATAACTGCCTGACAGCAATGGGATCAGAAAGTCCTCAAACGAATTTGCCGGACTGTGTTTCAGGATATTATAGAGATTTACTGTTCCATACGCTCCAAACACCGCCCCGGCCATTCCGGCAAACTGTGCAAAGCTTAACCACAATAGTCTACGGATCTTTATTTTTCCCACAGACAGAAAACGTGAAATAAGCATTCCTGCCCACGCCACAGTAAGAATCAGTCCGGTCTCTGTATTCCAGAGGATTGCCAGCAGACAGATCAGATACCCACCCACTGCCGTCCAGAAATTGCACAGCTCTTTTTTGAGGATCCATGCTCCATACAGAAACAGCAGCATCGGAAAAATTACCCGATGCGGCCAAACCTGCCAGTAAAAGCCACCTCGCATACCAAGTACAGGAAATGTAACTGCCAAAGCACCAAGTACCCTCAACACACGGCTTTTGACTAGCAGTTCCAGGATAAGAAATGCACAAATATGTGCAAAGGCTCCAATTCCGGCAACCATGGCAACAAAGGCTTTGAAATCACCATGAACAAGTTCCATTGGAATCTTAAAGAAAAGTCCGTAATGTCCATAAATACTCGTAACATTATGCGTATATGGCATTCCCTGATAAATATTGTAGACAGAATTGAAATATGCGTGCCCATGGTAAGCATCGCTCAGTTCTCCTCTTCCAAAAATATTCGGTGTGTACATACTGTAAAAAACGAGGAGCACCAACGCTGCATATACCAGCCGGATAATCCACTCACCGTCTTTTTCCGGAAAGCAGACATTTTGACATGCCCAGAAAAAGATTGCAAGTTCTGCCAAAAACAAAAATGCTGCGATCACTGCCGGCTGTGTGTGCCATCCGTATTTCGCCGCCACAGATCCAAGCTGTTCCGTCTCTCCTGAGATACAAAGCAGCCAGAACGGAATCTGTATAAACAGCATCAGCCAAAATACTGTTTTTCTGGCTTTGACATTCTCCGGAAAAGTTTTTCCCGCAACTTCATGCCTGTGTGCGATTCCCATTCCAACTACAAAGAGCAGACAAAACAGGATCAGAGACATTCCATATACAAGCATGTTACTGTTTCCCAGACTGTTGATTTTTTCTGCCAGTCCCGGAATCATAAAACAGCTCATAAAAAAGCATGCCGATAAAACCCACGCTGCAAAAGCGCAGATAACCTCTCTATTCTTTTTCATATTTTCTTTTCTTCTATCCTTTTATACTTTTTATATTCCAAAATATTCTTTGATCTGACAGTCCGTATATTCTGCCATATTCTGACCGGCAAGCCATGCCTGATACCATTTTGCAGTGTTGACTACTGCTTCATCCACCTGCCAGCGAGGTTTCCAGCCCAGCCGGTTTCGAATACGGGAACAATCCAGTTTGAGGAAATTTGCCTCATGAGGACCTCCCTGACAGAGATTTTCCCATGCTGCCCCATTTCCCCATGCTGTGCAGAACAGGTCTGCAAGTTCCCCGGTGGTCAGACAGCTTCTGTCATCTGGTCCTACATTATAAGATCCTGCCTTCCGGCTGTCCTGATACTGTTCTTCCGCGATCAGAAGATACGCGCCCAATGGTTCCAGTACATGCTGATATGGTCTGGTAGAATGTGGATTCCGAACTGCAATCTTTTTTCCACCGGAAACAGCACGCACACAGTCCGGAATGATACGGTCTGCTGCAAAATCACCGCCTCCGATCACATTACCGGCACGCGCAGTTGATACTGCAATATCCATGTCTTTCAAGAAAGATTTCTCATAACTGTGTGTTACAAGTTCTGAGCAGGATTTGCTATTGGAATACGGATCGTAGCCATCCAGTTCATCCGTTTCGCGATACCCCCATTCCCATTCATTATTCTTATAAACTTTATCTGTTGTTACATTCAAAAAAGAGCGGACGCTTCCACACTGCCTTACTGCTTCCAGTACATTGACCGTCCCCATAACATTTGTCTCATAAGTATTTACCGGATTTTTGTAAGATTCCCTTACGATCGGCTGTGCCGCCAGATGAAAGACAATCTCCGGCTGTGTTTCTTTAAACACCTGTATCATATGCTCCAGATCACGAATGTCTCCGATCACAGAATGGATCTGACTTTCCAGATCTGTCAGCGTGAATATTGATGGATCTGTCGGTGGCTTCTGAGAATATCCGGTCACTTCCGCTCCCAACTCCTGAAGTATCCTGCAGAGCCATGTCCCCTTAAATCCGGTATGTCCTGTCACCAGAACTTTCTTCCCTTTATAAAAATTTAGATTGAATTCATTCATATCGACCGCTTAAACTCCTGTAAAATACTTTATAGATTTTTCCAAAATCTCCACATACTTTCCTCATAACCTTTTTTCAAAAAAAGCCATTATTAGTTTTATTATACTATAAAAGCTGACGCCCCGCAATCTGCGAAGCGCCAGCTTCTTAATTTAAAAATTTAAATTTTTTGACTTCTATTTTTCAAACAGATCTACCAGTTCCTGTCCATCGTCATATCCGGCATCTTTCAGCTGTTCTACGAACCACTCGTCCACACCTTCTACGGCTTTTTTGAAGGAATCGATATCCATATCCTCTTTTTTAGTGATTGTCACACCATTCTTTGACTGCCAGCGGTTCATGATTTCTTCATCACCGGAGCGGTTGATGTAACGTTCATACTCAACAGCTTTCTGTCCACACTCATCAACGACTGCCTGCTGCTCTGGTGTCAGAGTATCGTACAGATCCTGGTTGATACAGAAGAACAGACAGTCATAGATTGCATCCCACATGGAGCAGTATGGCTGAACCTCCTGCACACTTGC
>OHBY01000756.1_pt1 | contig 13700 bp, 13 predicted proteins | sample 1577531 | NCBI WGS metagenome assembly OHBY01 (sample SAMEA3879564, study PRJEB24766) | human gut metagenome | biome: human-associated habitat; feature: feces | place: USA | collected 1985/1987 | reverse complement strand
ACAAGACCCTGATCAGGCAGACCGTGATCCTGCAGTTCTAAATAAAAATGATCTTTTCCAAAGATATCTCTGTACTCCAACGCAGCTTTCTTCGCTTCGTCATATAAGCCTTTCATCAGATATCTCGACACCTCGCCTGCCAGGCAGGCGCTCAGCGCGATAATGCCGCTGTGATATTTTCTGAGAAGTTCTTTATCTACACGGGGTTTGTAATAGTATCCCTCGACAAAGCCTTTTGATACGATTTTCATAAGATTAGCATAACCTTCGTTATTTTCCGCAAGAAGTACAAGGTGATAATACCTGTCTTCTCCTCCGGTCACTTCTCTGTCAAAACGGGAATTCGGCGCGACATAAACTTCACACCCCAAGATCGGATTAATTCCCTGACTTTTCGCCTCTCTGTAAAAATCAATCACTCCGTACATTACTCCGTGATCGGTGATCGCCGCACTGTTCATCCCAAGCTCTTTCACTCTTGCAACATATTCTTTTATTTTATTCGAACCATCCAGAAGACTGTATTCTGTATGGACATGAAGATGTGTAAAGTTCATACTCTCATCCTTTACCTGTTATTTCACCAGATAGATCCTGCGGTCTTTGATCTGAATTTTTCCTTCTTTAAGAAGATGTCCGACTGCACGCTTAAATGCATTTTTGCTTAAGCCAAATTCTCTGCGGATCACTTCCGGTGAAGCCTTGTCATCAAAAGGAAGTACTCCTGCAAATTCTTCGATGATCTCCAGAACATTTTCCGCATCTTCGTTGATCTGAAGATATGCTTCCTGACGGTCACTGACATCCATCTTTCCATCTTCTTTGACTCTGGTCACACGCAGGTCAAGAACAGTACCAGGACGATATTTACCTTTTGCTTCTCTTGCAGGGATCAGTGCAGAATATTTATTATCGACTGCAACAAATACTCCAAAATTCTCGCTGATCTGATATACACGGCCTTTTACCTGGTCACCTTCTTTATAAGGTGTTTCTTTGGACAGGTAAGGATAAACTTTCATAGTTGCACAGAGACGGCTGCTTTTATCCACATAAACAGCTACCAGACATTCCTGCCCCTCAAAGATACGAGTTGTCTGCTCATGATATGGAAGCAAAAGATCTTTTTCCAGTCCCCAGTCAAGAAATGCTCCGATTCTTGTTACCTGTTTTACTTTCAGAAGTCCTGCCTGCCCCACCATAAGAAGTGGTTCATTTGTTGTCGCGATCAGACGATCCTGAGAATCTTTATAAATAAAAACTTCCAGTTTATCTCCTGCTTTTGTCCCTGCCGGAACCTGTTTGACCGGCAAAAGTACCTGATGCTTTGTATCTGCATTCATATCTTCTGCAAGATATACGCCAAACTCTACGGACTTCACAACCAGTAATGTCTGTTTCTTTCCTAATTCGATCATTTTTTTCCTCCAATTTTATTTAAACTCAACAACTGCATACGGTTCACCCTTCTGATCATTCAGAAGAACTGTTGTTTTATTTTCATCTACTGCTCTTGCCGGACAGATCACATCATTCAGTCTCGCCTGCTGCTTATATTCCGCACGCATCTGATGTATCTTGAAATTCTCCGGCAGATAATCCATTGCCATCTGTACATACTGACAGTTATTTACATGATGGTTCGTATCCAGATGATGTTTCTGCACAGCAAAAGAATCCTGCTGCTCATAATCTTCCGGAAGTACAATTTTACGCGGTGCATATTCCATATCCAGTTTCGATTCCATCTTCCCGTCTTTTCCTCTGTAAGCATCTGTATCTTTCGCTTCCAGACGGACTGGCAGTCCGTTTTCCGCATCAATATAAGTCCAGAAAGTATTGGCATACGCCAGACGTTCTCCGCCCTCTGTTTCCATTGTAAAATTACGGAATCCCATAAATCCACGGAATCCATATGCCCAGGTAGATGTTTTGATTCGTTCTCCCATATATGGATAACGATCTACAACCACCTGCCATGCCGACAATACCCAGATACGTTTCCATTCCTTCAAAATATCGATTCCAAGTCCGACTTCCTCTGACTGAAAGGTACTGCAGTCCTGAAAATAATTCAGGATTCCCGGCAGTGTCAATAATCCATTTTCTCCAATTTCACTGTAGCGGACACGTCCACTGAAACTATATGCCATGCATTCACTCTCTTTCCTCATTTATAACTATCGACTCGTTCTCTGCAAAATTTTGCTTTACTTTTTATTTTATCATGTATTTTATACTAAGGTCAATCAACAAAAAATATCTCTGACCACACAGCCAGAGATATTTTTATTCAGTCATATAAAACTATACAAGATTAACTTCTTATTCCGTTACGATCATTCTGCTTCTGATCTTTTTGGAGATTTCAGAATATGCAACTGCAAGGATCAGTACGATACCTTTTACAAACTGCTGTACATAATCGTTAATACCACACATGATCATACCAGTTGTCAGTACACCCATGATCAGCATACCAATAACAACCATATGTAATTTACCTTCTCCACCATTCAGAGAAACACCACCAAGTACTACAGCTGTGATTGCATCCATTTCATATCCGGAACCTGCAGATGGCTGTCCGGAACTTGTTCTTGATAACAGTACCAGACCAGCGATTCCGGCGAGGAATCCACTGAGTCCGTATGCCATCAGCTTAATCTTTGTTACACCAATACCTGAAAGACGAGATGCTTCTTCGTTACCGCCAACACCATACAGATAACGTCCTAATGTCGTCTTAGCTAATGCATAGATAAAGATAATAAACAAAATAATTGTCAGAATAACCTGATTCGGAATACCTACAATACTTCCCTGTGCAAAAGAACCAAATGCTTTTGTAAATCCATATACAGGAAGACCTCCTGTAACAATATATGCAAGACCTCTGAGAGATGTCTGTACACCTAATGTTGCAATCAGAGGAGGCATATTTAATTTTGTTACACAGAATCCACTGATCAGTCCATAAATCAGTGACAGAATGAGTACCAGGATGCAGGTAACAGGAATCGGAAGATTATAGCTCTTTAAGAAAATAGCTGCTGTTACAGCTGATACACCTGCAACAGAACCAACCGACAGGTCAATACCTCCAGTGAGCATAACCATTGTCTGACCAATACATACAATACCTGTAATAGAAACCTGTTTCAGAATCGTAAACATTGTGGAAGTTCTGAAAAAGTTCTTGGATGTAAATGAAAAGATTGCAATCATAAGCAGCAATGCAACAACAATTCCATAATTCAATAATATAAGAACCGCATTTTTATTCTTCTTCATGTTAAAAATCCCCTTTCAATATCATAATTTGCTTGATGCCATTTCCAGAAGGTGGGTCTGATCATATTCACCTTTGCTAAGTTCGCCGGCATTCTCACCATTACTCATTACAACGATACGGTCAGACATTCCAATCAGCTCTGGCATTTCCGAACTGATCATTATAATGCTCTTGCCTGCCTCTACCAGCTTACACATAAGATTGTAAATCTCCTGTTTTGCACCAACATCAATACCTCTGGTCGGTTCATCAAAAATAAGGATTTCACAGTTTGTGGCAAGTGCTTTTGCAAGCACGACTTTCTGCTGGTTACCACCTGAAAGATTCTTTACCAGCTGTTCCGGACTTGGTGTTTTAACATTCAGCTCCTTAATATACTGGTCAACAATCTCTTTTTCCTGTTTCTTCTGAACCACTGATACTTTAGAGATTTTTTTCAGAATACTGTACACGATATTTTCTCTGATTGTAAGAGAAAGCACGCAGCCCTGTGCCTTTCTGTCCTCCGGAATCAGTCCGATTCCGGCCTCGAGGCCATCTGCCGGACTCTTTGGCGAATATTTCTTACCATTAAAAGTAATTGTTCCGGATTCAATTGGGTCAGCTCCGTAAATTGCTCTTACAAGTTCAGTTCTTCCTGCACCTACAAGGCCTCCAAATCCAAGAATTTCTCCTTTTTTCAGTTCAAAACTTACATCGTGTACTCTTTTATTTTTAAGATGTTCCACTTTAAGAAGTGTTTCTCCAATTTTCCGCTTCGGTTCCGGATAATCATCCGAAAGTTCTCGTCCTACCATGTATGTGATCAGCTGTTTTTTGGTAATATCCTGTACATCCTTGGAAACGATATATTTACCATCACAGAATACACTTACACGGTCACATATTTCAAATACCTCTTCAAGACGATGTGAAATAAAAATAATGGTTACATGATCCTGTTTTAATTTCTGGATAATTTTAAAGAAAACTGCCGTTTCTTTTACAGTAAGAGGAGCTGTTGGTTCATCCATGATAATAAACTCAGATTTTTTGGATACCGCCTTCAAAATCTCAACGATCTGCTGATATGCAATACCAAGATCACAGACTCTCTTATGTACATCAATGTCTACACCCATTTCCTTGCAGAGCTCTTTGGCCTGTTTTTCCATGGCTGCAATGTCTCTGATAATACCCTTCTTGATTTCTCTTCCATAGAAGATATTTTCTGCTACGGAAAGATATGGAATCAGGCTGAATTCCTGATAAATAACACTGATACCAAGCTCCATAGACTGCTTCGGTGTCAGTTTTGCATATTCTTTTCCATTAAATTCGATCGTACCACTGGTTGGTTCATTGGCGCCTGTCAAAATCTTAATAAACGTAGATTTTCCAGCCCCGTTTTCCCCACAAATGGCATGTACCTCTCCACGCTTTACCTCGAAGTTCACGCCGTCCAGGGCTTTTACGCCAGGATAATATTTGCATATATCCTTAACTCTCAAGATAATGTCGTCCATCTTAAACCCCCATTCCCTTTATTAAAAGACACCCCGTAGCAAGCCACGGGGTGTTCTGTTTGTAGATGCTATGCCGCTTTATTATGTCTTCTATTTAGGATCGTAAGCGTATGTGCCATCAAGTAAATCTGCAAGCGGAACCATTACAGGTGTGAATCCCTGAGTCTTGGTTTCTGCCGGTTTTCCGTTTATGCAATAGTATACTAACTGATATGCAGATTCATATCCACAAGCATATGGAGCAAGGTCTACAGTTCCTCTGTAAATAGTATCATCCTGAAGCATGTCGTTCAGAGCTTCGTCTGTTGCATCACCGGAGAATACTGCTACAGGGTCAGATCCTGTGTAACCAGCATTTACAAGTGCCTGATATCCACCGATTCCGCCGCTGTCGTTTGTAGCAACTACCACTTTAAGATCCGGATATGCTGCAAGTGCACTCTCTACGATTTCAAGTCCACCTTCAGGAGTATCACCAGCCTGACGGGTTACTACGTTAACGTTCGGGCATTCTTTTTCAAGAGTATCCTGAACACCATCACCACGTGCGATAACGTCTTCTACGTTATCCTGGGAAATGATACAAACCTGTACTTCATCTTCATCAGCAAGGTTTTCGTTAATCCAGTTTGCAGCATTCTGTCCAATTGCCTGGCCATAGCTGTATTCTTCTACGATATAACGGAAATCAACGATGTCAACGCTCTGTGCTGCACAGCTTGTAACGATACCAGCATCGTTTGCTTTTGTAACAACATCTGTCAGTGCGTTCTGGTCGATCGGGGAGATCATGATCGCATCATATTCATCGTTTACCATTGTCTCAACGTCAGATACCTGTTTATCTACGTCATACTGAGAGTCTACGGTCAATGGTTTTTCCAGTCCCATTTCTTTACATGCAGCTTCGAAACCTTCAACCACCTGTACAAACCATGGGTTTGCAAGGTTCATACAAACATATCCAAGTTTGAGATCTGAAGGAACATCAGATTTCTGAACAGCTGCCTTAACTTCGTCCATTGTCATGGTATCGCCGCCGGCTGCATCATCCTTTGTCTCTTCTGCTGCAGCTGCTGTGTCGTCTGCTTCGCTCGCAAATGCAACTGTTCCGGACAGTGCAGAAGCGATCATTGCTGTTGCCATAATGAGCGCGAGTCTCTTTTTCATTGTAAAAACCCTCCGTTTCGTTTTTTATTATTTCACCGGCCCCCTGCCGGATAAAATACACATTCCTTCTTTTTAGAAATTTACATAGTCTTTGTAATCAGCAAAAATCAGATATTTTGCTTCTTCATCTTCTTCAATTTCCGGAATTCTTCCACCTGCGGTATGGAAACGATTGTCAATCGTGTCATCGTTACAGGTTGATACTTCAAACAGCATAACCTTTCCTGTTCCCGGAACCCCCTGCCATGTATGGTACTGACCCGGTTTCAGTGTTACGCTCTGTCCTGGTTTCAGGATAATCTGTCCGCCTGCCGGAACCGTTACATTACATCCGTCTACACTTACAGTAACCGGCGTATCTGCAAAAGTACCTGGTTTTCCAGCTCTTCCACCTTCTACATCTTTGAAATCTTCTTCGGTACAGTTGTACAAGGTAATTGCAAGATTACCTCCGCCTCTGTTGATGATGTCTTCCATTTTACTCCAGTGATAATGATATGGAAGAATCTGTCCATCACCTACAAGAAGAAGTTTTTCTGCGTATGGCTTCGGATATTTATCTTTCTTATAGAAGTTTCCGTTTCTGAATGTAAAGATTGTAAGACCAATCTTCTCAAAATCGCCACTTCCGAAATCTGTGATATCCCATCCGAGCATATTTTCTACAATCTCTTCGTTCTCTTTGCCAGCCGCTTTCCATTCCGGAACACCCCAATATGCGAATGGTGGAAGAGGCAATCCCCTATCTTCCATAAATTTGATAGTATCCTCGATTATGGAATTTAATTCTGATCGTTTCATTTACCTTCCCTCCTTGTATTATTTTCACACGTCTCTGTGTTTTGTTCATGTATCACATTATATTACTGTTTTTTTATTATTTATAGTGCATTTTAACCATATAATAGTAATTTTGTTCGCGTATATCTTGTCTTTTTTTCTATTTTGCACAAAAAAAAGAACCGTTTTAGTTCTTTTTTATGTTTGTTTTCTCATTGACTTTCTATATTCTCTTGGTGTAACACCCATCGCTTTTTTGAAGACCTTTGTAAAATAGTTATAGTCAGGAATTCCTACCTCCGTTGCAATATCCGATACCCTGTCTTCAGTATTTCGCAGAAGATCACAGGCAACCTTTACTCTCATTCGACGAATGTGTTCGGAAATTCCCATTCCAAAACTGTGATTTGAAATTTCATACAGTTTTGTTCGGCGTATTTCAAATTCATCGCATATATCTTCAATTGTAATTTCTGCACCTTTATGAATTTTCTTCATAATATAGGCTTCAATTCGTCGAGAAAGATCTTCCTCTTCCACTGATATCGTTTCCGTCACATATAAATGACTGGCACAGCTTTCCATCAGTTTGGCAACTGCATGTAATTTTTCCTGTGTCAGGTTATTTTTCTTCCAGAAACTGTTTTCCAGAGCTTCAAAATCAATCTCATAATTTTTCACTCTGTCGTACATTCTGTTCCACTTCTGTCGCCTGTTCTGCCCATCCTCCAGAAGCAACTGCCCAAGCATAAGATATCCGATGATTATATCACCTACTTTTAGAGGTGCTACTGCTTCCATTAACCCGGCATGACATTCATATATATGAAGCTTTTTAAGCTTTTTGCATTCTCCACATCCCTTTATATCCGAAATCTTACACAGTGCCCTCGCATTCGGATCTTTTCGTACGATTTTGCAATATCCGCAATGATTCCCCGGATATTCTGCAATTTTTTCAAAATTGTCATCGAATACTACGATTCTGATTCCTGTAATCAGATAAAAATTCCTCAACAGGTCTTCCATTTTTTTTGCATCAACCCTGATTTTTATTGCCACGAGTTCCCCCTCCTCCTGCCAATATTCTTTTTAATTTGATATAGGAACAAAGCGGACAAGTCCGCTTCAAACTCCCTGAATCCCTCAATCTTTGGGGGACTTGCTACGCTTTGCGCGCCAGATGCAGTCTGCTTCAGCAGACATATTCCTCATGCATCTGGTCGCATCCTCGCGGAGCGTTTTTATGTAATAGGAACATTACGGAGTAATTTCCTATTACATAAAAAACGACCATACATCATGTACAGTCGTTTTTTACAGATCACTCTGCTTTTATTCTGTTTCATTAAAGACCTTCTTATCCAGAGCACCGTTCTGATGTGCAACGATCGTTGTGCAGACAGCGTCACCGGTGATGTTGACTGCTGTTCTTGTCATATCCAGGATACGGTCAATACCCATGATAAGACCAATTGCCTCAACCGGAAGTCCTACAGAGTTGAATACCATCGTCAGGGTTACAAGACCAACACTCGGTACACCGGCAGTACCTACGGAAGCAAGTGTTGCTGTTCCGATAACCGTTACATAATCCATCGGGGTTAAGTGAATACCAAATGCCTGCGCCGCAAAAACAACAGCCACGCCCTGCATGATGGAAGTACCATCCATGTTGATGGTCGCACCAAGCGGAATCGTGAAGGAAGAAATCTTCTTGGATACACCAACCTTCTTGGAAAGGGTATCAATAGACATCGGAATGGTCGCATTGGATGTAGCAGTTGAGAATGCGAATGCCATAACCGGGAAAAATTTCTTGATAAAACGAATCGGATTCAAACCGGTAAAGATCTTGAGCAGAATCTGGTATACACCGAAACACTGGATTGCCAGGGCAAGCAGTACACCGATCATATACTTCGCCAGCGGAATAAATGCACTGAAACCGATATTTGCAAAGGTACGGCTGATCAGACAGAAAACGCCGATCGGGGCAAGGCTCATAATCATCATGGTCATTTCCATCATAATGTCATTGAACTGGCTGAAGAAGTTTGCTACGGTCTCTGCACGCTCTCCCATCTTCGCAAGGATCACACCTACGATCAGGGCGAATACGATAACCTGAAGCATACTTCCACTCGCCAGAGAATTGATCGGGTTGTCCGGAATGATATTGAGGATCGTGTCAGTGAGTGACGTTGCTTCCATGGTTTCCACGGATGCCGCGGAACTCTGGATCGCGCTCATGTCAAGTCCGACACCAGGATTGATCAGATTTCCGACACCAAGTGCAACGCAAACTGCCAGTGCAGTTGTTGCAAGGTAAAATGCCAGAGTTCTCACACCTACGGTTCCGAGCTTCTTGGTATCTCCGATTGCCATACTTCCGCAGACCAAAGAGCAGAATACCAATGGTACGACCAGCATCTTCATCAGACGGATAAATCCCTGTCCGATGACATACAGAATGCCCTCAACAATGACATCTTTCTTAAAGCTGCTGTCCGGAACCAGATAACAAAGTACAATACCCAGAATTGCACCAGCGAGCAGTGCAATAAAAATCTTTGTAGTCAGTCCGAGAACTTTTTTATTCGGAGCTTTTGCTTTTACGTTTTTTTCTTTCATATCAATCCTCCGTTCTTTCATCCATGTACTCTTTCAGTGATTCTTTCCAGTCCGGCATATCATACACTTCAATGATACGAAGGATAAAATTATCCAGAACCGCGTACGGTGGTCTGACTGCGGAAAGGTCTGACTGCTCTGTCGGAACAGCTCTCAGCTCTATATCCTTATCTGCAAGTTTTAAGATTTCCTGCGCAAATTCGTACCGGCTGCATACACCTCTGCATGTTACATGGTAGGTTCCATATTCGTTGGTGCTGATCAAATACATGATCATCTTTGCCAGGTCTTTTGCACTGGTCGGAGAACCAAACTGATCTGATGCAATCAGAAGTTCATCCTTTGTATCTGCTGCATGAAGTACGCGGTTTACAAAATTATTGCCATTTCCATACACCCAGTTACTGCGCAGGATGAAATGCTTGTGTGTAAATTCCTTTACATAATTTTTATTTACTAAATACGATTTATGTATTCTTAAAAAAACATTTTCTGGAATTCGTTTTTCAATCTCATTCAATTTTCCATAAAATGTTCTGATCTCTTTTTTCATTACAATATTAATTTTTCGTCCAGTACTTTGAAAATACAAAATATCTTTATACGAAATGCGATATGTACTATTTTGAGTTTGGAACTCAAATCCCACACTATTTTTTTCCGATATACGATAAATATTATCCAAAACATGATATATCTTCGCCGGTTCTATTGGCTTTACCAAAAAATCAAATGGTCGATTTTGAAAAAGCTGTAATGCATAATTTTCCTTTGAAGATATATATCAAAAATATATTCTCTTCTTCAAGAACCTCTCTTATATATTTGCCTACCATAACTCCATCTTTTCCTGGCAATTCTATATCCAGAAAAAGAATGTTTATTTTCTCTCTTTTCAAATAATCCAACAAAGTATCTCCAGAATAAAAAACTTCTGTCACAAGTGAAACGCTCTTCTCTTTCGCATATTTCAGTATAATCTCTTCTAGCTCGGAACATGTGCTTTTTTCATCATCGCAAATTACAGTCTTCATTATTTTTCCCTCCTGAAAGTATAATACTCTCTCGGTATCATTCATGCAAGTCATCTCCTTTTTAACCTTCATTCAAAGCTGTCTTTAGATATTTATGGTATACTTTAAGCAAAATCATTGTCAAATAGATATTTAAAATCGAATAAAATTATTTTAAAACACTTACAATATGTATAGGAGGTGTCATGAATGAGGAAACTGATTTTTCAGCATTTATCAAAAATAGAATTACTGAATTACGTTGTCAAAAAGGAATCTCCGAATACACTTTGAGCTTAGCAATCGGTCGTTCGCAAGGATATATACAATCAATTAGTTCTGGCAGAATATTACCCTCTATGAATACTTTTTTAGATATTTGTAAGTACTTCGATATTACTCCTACTGAATTTTTTGATCCATCTTTTCAGAACCCTACTTTGTTACATTCTATTATTTCAGATATTAGTAAATTTTCTGAAGAAGATTTATTATTACTTTCATCCGTTTTAAAGCGACTAACAAGGAATTAAATTCTATTATCCAATAGATGAACAAGAATTAACTTTATTTTAATCTTGCTCACCTATTTTTTCTGGTTTATATATATTTATAAGCAGCAATTTTTCAACACTATAGAGCAAGTTTCGCAATGTAGCACAATAACCCCTTTCCGGGTTCTTGGCGACTTGCAACTTGATGGGGATTTCGTTTCCCCATACCCTCGACCACAATCACAGATATGTGTATTGGTTTCCATTTACATGGTCACAGTGCGATAATTTTTCATCACTTACTTTCCCTGCAGGCCGCAAAATTTGGATTTTCTTATGAAACCACTACCACGAAGAAAGGAAGTTATCAATGACAAGACCTAAGAAAGAGGAAACTCTTGCAAAAACTAAAGATGTGCATTTACGCATGAATGAAACTGAATATGATCTTCTTGCAGAAAGAGCCAATGCTAACAGCATGACGGTTTCTGATTTTATCCGAAATGCCTTGGTCAACCAGAAAGTCATCATCAAATACGAAATTACCGCAGATGTTCCCGAAATAAAAAAACTTATTAGCGAGTTTGGTAAAATTGGCAGCAACCTAAATCAGATTGCCCGATATTTTAATCAGGGTGGAATCCTCTCTTCTGAAATGAGAAATGAAATCCGAAAGTCTCTCCGGGATATTTATGAAATGAAATATGAAGTGATGAAAATGACAGGTGATTTTCGTGGCAGTAATTAAACATATCGCAAACAAAAACTCTGACTATGGAGAATCGGAACGGTATCTTATCTTCCAGCACAACGAGTATACGCAAAAACCGATTCTTGATGAAGAAGGGCATATGATACTGAGAGAAGAATATTATCTGGACGGTCTGAACTGTGATCCATTCTCTTTTGCATCTGAATGTCAGGAACTGAACAGCTACTATCACAAGAACAAAAACTTCAATGAAATAAAATCCCATCACTATATCATCAGCTTCGACCCAAAAGACAGGGATGAATGTGGATTGACCGGTGAACGTGCCCAGCAACTCGGATTGACTTTTGCAAAGAAAAACTTTCCCGGTCATCAGGCTTTAGTCTGTACTCATACCGACGGTCATAACAAAAGTGGAAACATCCATGTGCATATCGTAATTAACAGTCTCCGTAAATATGATATACCACAAGAACCCTATATGGAATTTGACTGTGAAGCAAAAGCCGGTTATAAGCATCATCTAAGTGCTGCCTATCTTGCCCATCTAAAACAGGAAGTCATGGATATGTGCAAAAAAGAAGGGTTGCACCAAGTTGATCTGCTCACTCCTGCTGAAAGAAAAATCACCGAAAAAGAATACTGGGCACAACGCCGGGGACAGGAAAAATTAGATAAGCTGAATCTGAAAATGAAAGAAGATGGAATCACACCGAAAGAAACTCGTTACCAGACAGAAAAACAATTTCTCCGTGACGCTATTGATGATGCTGCAAGTATTGCCCGATCACCAGAAGAATTTTCAAAAATCCTTGACGAAAAATATCACATCATCCTCAAGATCAGTCGAAACCGGTACAGCTATCTTCACCCTGGCAGAAAAAAATTTATCACTGGAAGAACTCTTGGGACCAGATACACAGAAGATTTTCTCTTGAAAGCATTTGAGGAAAACACGAAATCCCGTAGAGAACTGAAAGAAGAAATTCTGGAACAGCAGGCTCCGAATACTTCCACAGATTTACCACCTGTTCCTTTCTCTGATACTTCTGCTATCCCTGCACCATTCATTTTCATAAAATCAAACCTCCGGCTTGTAATAGATCTGCAAACCTGTATTAAAGCCCAGCAGAGCAAAGCCTATGCTCAAAAAGTAAAGCTCACCAATTTGAAGCAGATGGCTCAGACTGTTGCCTACATACAAGAGCATGGATATGATTCTCTTGATGATTTCCATGCAGCACTCAATCAGGCATCAGACCAGACCAGTGCTTCCAGAAAATCTTTAAAAGATACTGAACACCAGCTCAAAGAAGTGAATGAACAGATTCATTTTACCGGACAATATCTGGCATATAAAAATGTGTACGCCGATTATCGTAAAAGCCGAAACAAACAGAAATTTTCTGAAGAACACCGGGCTGAACTTTCCCTGTATGACACAGCCCTCCGAACACTCAAAGCAAAATCTGGCGGGAATAAATTACCTTCTATGAAAGCCCTCTATGCCGAAAAGGACCGGCTTATCGAATTGAGGGATAAGCAACGGGAAGTTTTTTCTAGCCACCGGGATTATGAACGGGAGCTTCGCACTGTGGCTGCGAATATTGACATGATTCTTGGAAAGAATTGCAAGCAGCAACTACAGGATAGAAAAGAGCCAAATTTATAGTTCATATTAAAAAGGGACAGATTACTCCTCTGTCCCTTATAATATGTCTCTATTTTTCTAACTGCTCATACCAATCTTCTGGAAACCCTATATGTCTCAATGATATATCATTCTCATATTCTTCTACAATAGCTTTTAATTCTATCAAGACTTTGTTGAGCCATTCTTTTTTGTCTGGATATAATAATTTTAATACAAGTATTTGTGAAAACAATTTTCTGTTTGGTGATGTTTCTAATTCCCTTGGCATTTTGGGTAATGCGGGAAATGACCAATAATACAGCCTTGAATAATGTGCGCAGCGGTTTCTCAAATCCGTGATACAGCGTAACCAGCTTTTTAAACAGGCCACTGATGTACCATATAATTCTTTTGCTAAATATTTCTGGTCACCAGACTGTAAATCTGCATAAAAGTAAGACAGC
>OHBY01000748.1_pt1 | contig 13775 bp, 10 predicted proteins | sample 1577531 | NCBI WGS metagenome assembly OHBY01 (sample SAMEA3879564, study PRJEB24766) | human gut metagenome | biome: human-associated habitat; feature: feces | place: USA | collected 1985/1987 | reverse complement strand
AGTATGTTAGTAAGAGCCAGACAGGCACCACTCACGGTAACTGTTCTGGCTCTTACGTTACATACTTTCAAGGGGATGAGGTAGAGCGGGCCGGTGTCCGATGCAATATAGCATCATCCTTGCGGCCTTATTCACCACCAAATCCTTTGCTTCAATATGGAGAATCAGACAGACAAATACAAATTTATTTTGACTTCACTTCTCTCCACAATTCGTTATACAGCGCCTCATTTTCATCTCCGAGGAAATTAAATGTCTCACAGTTTTTCAACTGATCAATATCAGGGAATGCAATCGTGCTGTTTCTCATGTAGTCATCCTCGATCAATGCCTGCCCGGCAGAGTTAGGGATGGAGTAAGTGATGTATTCAAAATTCATTTTTGCAATATCCGGTCTACAGAGGAAGTTGATGAATTCTTCTGCATGTTCCTTATTCTCTGCATTTTTTGGAATAACCCAGGAATCAATCCAAAGATTAGAACCTTCCTTAGGAATCACGTAATCGAGATTTGGATTCTCCTGCTGGCAGTAAAGTGCTTCGCCGGAATAAATTACTCCGAGAGCTGCTTCATTTCCAATCATTTTATCACGTACCTGGTCGATAACATATGCCTGCACAAGAGGTTTCTGTTCAATCAGTAGATTTTTGGCAGCCTGAAGTTCATCTAAGTCTGTTGAATTTAATGAATAGCCCAGGTATTTTAAAGCGACACCAAAGGCATCTCTTACACTGTCCTGCATAAGGATGCTATCTTTATATTTTTCATCCCACAGAACACTCCAGCTGTCAATTGGCTCATCTACCATTTTCTTGTTATAAAGGATTCCGACAGTCCCCCAAAGATAAGGAACAGAATATTTATTATCAGGATCAAATCCTTTGGCAAGATCCATATATTTCTGATCGATATATTTTAAATTTGGGATGTTGTCATAATTAATCTCTTCCAAAAGATTATTCTCAATCATTCTCTGAATCATATAATCAGATGGACATACGACATCGTATGCAATCGCTCCCGACTGAATTTTTGGATACATGATCTCGTTTGTCTCAAATTCTTCATATACTACATCAATACCGGTTTCTTCTTCAAACATATCAATAACATCAGGATCAATATAATCACCCCAGTTATAAACAATTACCTGGCCTTGTGAGGAGATAACATCGTTCTTTCCATAAATAAAACCACCGATGATAATAAGCACAGCCATAGCAACAGGTACCAGACGTTGGAAGAAAAATCTTCCAAATTTTTGTGCTTTTCCGAAACGCTTTATTTTTACTACTTTTTTCTTTTCGGCAGGTGACATATTGATCAGGATCAAAAGTAACAGCACTGTAACAAACATAATGGTTGAAAGTGCATACATTTCAGGCTTGATTCCTTTACGGACTTCACTGTAAATCTTGGTTGAGAGTGTATCAATACCAGGACCTTTTGTGAAATGCGTGATCACAAAGTCATCCAGAGACATTGTAAAGGAAAGCAGGAAACCGGAGAAAATTCCAGGCATAATATCTGGAAGTACTACTTTGAAGAATGCATAGGCCGGAGAAGCTCCAAGGTCCAGTGCAGCTTCATAAGTTCTACGGTTCGTCTGTTTTAATTTTGGCATTACACTTAAGATGACATAAGGTATGTTGAATGTAATATGTGCCAAAAGGATTGTTTTGAATCCAAGTGTGAAGCGGAATGCAATGAAGAGAAGCATCAGGGATACTCCTGTTACGATATCGGCATTCAGCATAGGGATGTTTGTAACTCCCATAAAAAGGGTACGCATTCTTGAATTCATTGCCTGCATGCCAAGTGCGGCACAAGTACCGATCAATGTTGCAATCAGTGCAGAGAGCAATGCAATGATCAGTGTTGTGTACAATGCATTCATAATCTCTTTGTTTTGGAAAAGAGACACATACCATTTTCCGGTGAATCCGCCCCATTTGGAACGTGTTTTAGTATTGTTAAAGGAGAGGACTATCAAAGTCACGATCGGTGCATACAGAATAATGCAGATCAGTGCCAGATAGATCTTTTTTGCTATAGTTTTCATTAAAATGCTGTCCCCTCCCCGTTTTTATCATATTTGGCGATCACAGCCATACTTGCGATGATGAAGATCATCAGCACCAGGGATAAACCGGAACCGGTATGCCAGTTGCTTCCCTGTTTGAATTCCTGCTCGATCACGTTTCCAATCAGAAGAATCTTGCTTCCACCGAGAAGGTCGGAAATAACAAAGGTCGTCAGCGCAGGTACGAAGACCATAGTGATACCACTGATAATTCCAGGAATGCTCAAAGGAAAGATGATCTGTGTAAATGTCTGAAATTCATTGGCTCCAAGATCTCTTGCTGCGTAAATGACATCTTTATCAATCTTTGCCAATACATTATAAATAGGAAGCACCATAAAAGGCAGGAAGTTATATACCATACCTAATACAATAGCCCCCGGTGTATTGATGATAGACTGCTGTGGCAGATGGAAGAATGCAAGAATGCTGTTGACCACACCATTTTTTTCAAGCAGTGTCTGCCAGGCGAGTGTACGCAGAAGAAAGTTCATCCACATAGGAAGAATAAAAATCAGTACGATAAGACTTGTCTGGTTCATGTTTTTTTCAGATAAAATCATTGCAAGAGGATATGCAAGAACCAGGCAGATCAGTGTGCTGACCAGGGAAAGCAGCAGTGCAAGTCCGAGTGCTTTCAGATTCTCAGGCGAAGCCATCATTGCAATGTTAGACCAGGTAAAAGTCCCTTCTTTATCTGTCAGACCATAATAAAAGATCATGAGCAGTGGGATAATAATAAATGACACGGACCAGAAAAGATAAGGCCCGGCAAGTAATTTTCTATTCTTCAACAGCAGGTGCCTCCTCATCTTCAGATTCTGGTTTTTTCATAATCTGGATGTCAAAAGGATCTACTTTGATTCCGACTTCAGTTCCTACAGGGAACATATCTGTGCTATGTACGAGAAGTTCATAGTTGTTGGCAAGAACTTCCATCTCGTAGTGAACGCCCTTAAAGATCAAGTTTGTTACAATTCCGTCAATAACACCTTCTCCAGACTTGACAAGATCAATATCTTCCGGACGAATTACAGCATCGACCGGACGGTTATGACCAAATCCTACGTCTACACATTTCCAGATAGCACCGAGCATACGGACAACTTTGTCTTCGAGCATGGTTGCAGCAATAATATTACTGTCTCCGATAAAATCAGCTACGAATGCATTTTGCGGTTCGTTATAAATATCTTCCGGGGTGCCGATCTGCTGGATGTATCCCTGATTCATAACGACAATCGTATCAGACATTGTAAGAGCTTCTTCCTGATCGTGCGTTACATAGACAAATGTAATTCCAAGTTCATTTTTTAATCGGATCAGTTCATATTGCATATCCTGGCGAAGTTTTAAATCCAATGCACCAAGTGGTTCATCAAGAAGAAGAACCTTTGGTTCATTTACAATCGCACGTGCGATTGCGATTCGCTGTTGCTGACCACCACTTAAGGAGTCAGGAGAACGATCCCCGTATCCTTCCAGATTGACAAGCTTTAAGGCATAATGAATTTTATCGCGGATATAGCCTTTAGATTTACCTTTGATCTTCAATCCGAAAGCAATATTTTCTGCAATGGACATATGAGAGAAGAGGGCATATTTCTGGAATACGGTATTCAGCTGACGACGGTTTGGCGGAAGACTGTTGATATTTTTTCCATCAAAAATAATATTACCGGAGTCCGGTGTCTCAAATCCACCGAGAATACGTAACAGTGTTGTTTTTCCACATCCACTAGGACCAAGGAGTGTGAGAAATTCGTTCTCACGGATATAAAGATTTAATTTATCCAAAATTACATTTTCGTCATAGGATTTGGTAATATCTATGATATCGATCAGTTTATTAGACATTTTTATCCTCCGTATATAATTGTTTTATCTGATTCATCCGGCTGACTGCATTACGCAAGAGCAGATCAGCGAGAGTGAGTGCGGTCATTGCTTCCACAACAACAACTGCGCGCGGTACGATGATTGGATCATGACGTCCGTGAATAGACAGTTCGATTTCTTCGCCTGAATTAGTTACAGTGTGCTGCATCTGAGAGATCGAAGGTGTTGGCTTGATCGCAGCTCTTAAGATTAATTGAGAACCATCACTCATGCCACCCAAAGTTCCACCGGAATGATTCGAAGTTTTCATAACCTGTCCTTGTTGCATGCAGAAAGGATCGTTGTTTGTGCTTCCGGTAGAAGAGGCACTCTGAAAGCCATCGCCGATTTCGACACCTTTTACGGCTCCGATAGACATGATTGCCTGTGCAAGTAAAGCATCCAGTTTATCGAAGACCGGTTCACCGAGACCGGCTGGAAGATGGTCAACACGGCATTCAATCAGACCGCCGCAGGAATCCATCTGCTCCATAAGAGTAGAAACATATTCAGCAGCCTTTTTGGCAGCATCTTTATTCGGCAGATAAAAACTGTTATTTGTAATCTCAGTAAAATCATAATCAGCTTCATCTACAGTGACAGGACCGATGGATTTTGCATAAGTTGTCAGCACAATCCCTAATTCGCCAAGTAATTTTGAAGCAATTGCACCGGCAGCAACACGGCCGATCGTCTCACGGCCGGAAGAACGTCCACCGCCACGGTAATCACGGAAACCATATTTCTGATCAAAGCAGTAATCTGCGTGTCCCGGACGATAAGATGTCGCAATATTCCCATAATCTCTGGAACGCTGATCCTGATTCCGCACGAGAAGAGAAATAGGAGTTCCGGTTGTAGTTCCTTCAAAGACTCCGGACAGAATCTCGACAGAGTCAGATTCATTCCGCTTCGTTGTATATTTACTCTGTCCCGGTTTGCGGCGATCTAAAAATTGTTGAATATCCTGTTCAGATAAAGGGATGCCGGCAGGGCATCCATCTATAACTACACCAACTCCGGGACCGTGGGACTCGCCCCAGGTAGTGACTCGAAATAAAGTGCCAAATGTTGAACCGCTCATAATATATCTAAAACTCCTTTCGTTTGTATCAATAAGGTATACAAAAAGTGCGTATAAAATGCTCTTTTGTATATCATATATCATTCTTTTCCGTATCATACCCCCAGATACGAAACATATTGTTGTGTTTCATAACTGAGGGTACAGTGCAATTATATAGGAAGAAAGAGGTGTACGCAAGTTAAAATGTTGTAGAATTCAACAGAATTTCAAAAATAAATTACAAAAGTATTTCTAAAAGATTTCGTTCGAATTAACAATTTAACATCAGTTTAATTTGTGTGTATTTCATGAAAGTTTGGGGTGTACATTTTGGAAAAAGCGTAATATAATGAAGTCTGAATCAAAAAGAAGTATTAATCCAAAAGACGAGGGTGAGAATTAGAATGTCTGAAAAGAAAGTAGTTAGAAGACGCAAAGTAAGAAGAAAGAAAAAGCAGAAGACAATTGACAAGAAGATCTGGATGATTATCGGTGGTATTATTGCTGGTCTTGTTATTGTTTATCTTGCAATATCAGTCTTTTTTATGAGTCATTTCTATATTAATACGCAGATTAACGGAAAGAACTTTTCCGGTAAGAATGCGGCGGCGGTAGAGAATTATATTAAAAATCAGGTGGCAGATTATAAACTGACGATTGTAGAACAGAATAATATGACAGATGCAATTGAAGGATCGGATATTTCACTTGTATATAAGGAAAATTCAGATATAGAGGATGCACTGAAGAAACAGAATGCATTTTTGTGGCCACAGGCGTTTTTCTCAAAAAGTTCAGCTGAAGTCACAATCGAGGTAGGATATGATGAAGCGGCATTGGAGTCAAAGATTGAATCCGTACAGGCTCTGAATCAGGAGCAGACAGATCCACAGTCTGCTTATCCAAAGTATGATGGGAACAGTTTTGTTGTTGAACCTGAAGTTTATGGTACGAAAGTAGATGTGGATACATTTAAGGCAAAAGTGAAGGATGCGATCACAAACTTCAAGAGTGAATTAAATATGATGGATGAGAAGTGCTATGCTATGCCGAAGTACACTTCAGAGTCTCCGGAAGTTCAGAAAGCCTGTGATGCGATGAACAATTATCTGAAAGCCAGCATCACTTATAAGATGACAAACCAGGATGTGGTTGTGAACAAGGATCTGATCTCAGGCTGGGTAACATATGATGAGGATATGAATGCAACGCTTGATGAGTCAAAGGTGAAAGAGTGGCTTCGTGAATTCGGAAAGACTTATGATACGGTTGGAACGACAAGAAGTATTACAACTCCGGGAGGAAAAACCGTAGATGTCTCAGGAGGTACTTACGGCTGGTCAGTTGACGAGGCAGCAGAACTGACTGCGCTTGTTGACAGCATTAAGAAAGGTGAGGTTGCTGAGAAAGAACCGGCTTATGCACAGACGGCAGCTACACATGACGCGCAGGATTGGGGAACGACTTATCTGGAAGTAGATATCCCGGCTCAGCACATGTGGTATGTGGTTAACGGAGCTGTACAATTAGAGACAGACGTTGTTACAGGACTTCCTACACCGGAGCGAGAGACACCGACAGGAGTTTATTCGATTCTTGAGATGAAGAGGGATAAGACACTGGTCGGAGAAATTAATCCTTCTACAGGACAGCCAAGTTATCGTACAGATGTAGATTACTGGATGCGTGTGACCTGGACAGGAATCGGATTCCACGATGCGACATGGAATCCAAGCTTTGGAGGAAGCCGTTATCAGACGAATGGTTCTCATGGATGTATCAATATGCCATTAGACCAGGCGGCAAGTCTTTACGGAATGCTTAGTACGGGAACACCTGTTATAATACATAATTAAAGGAAATGCAAAGATAAATATAGCCTGCCATAACTATTGGCAGGCTTTGATAGTCTGAAAACCAAAAAGAAAAGAAGAGGAAAAAAGCTTATGTATGAACTTTTAAAGAAGGACGGGCGTGCGAAAAGAGGACGCTTTACAACAGTTCACGGAGTAATTGAAACTCCGGTTTTTATGAATGTTGGAACAGTAGCAGCAATCAAAGGAGCAGTATCTACAGATGATCTGAGAGGGATTAAGACGCAGGTGGAGTTGTCTAATACATATCATCTTCATGTTCGTCCGGGAGATGAAGTTGTGAAGAAACTCGGAGGACTTCATAAATTTATGAACTGGGATAAACCGATTCTGACAGATTCCGGCGGATTTCAGGTATTTTCCCTTGCAAAGTTGAGAAAGATCAAGGAAGAAGGAGTTCATTTTAATTCACATATTGATGGTCATAAGATATTTATGGGACCGGAACAGAGCATGCAGATTCAGTCTAATCTTGCATCCACGATTGCGATGGCATTTGATGAGTGCCCGTCCAGTGTGGCAGACAGAAAGTATATGACGAATTCTGTAGAGCGTACGACGCGCTGGCTGAAGCGCTGTAAGGATGAGATGGCAAGACTGAATTCTCTGCCGGATACGATCAATCCACATCAGATGCTGTTTGGAATTAATCAGGGTGGAATTTATGAGGATATCCGAATTGCACATGCACAGCAGATCGCAGAACTGAATCTGGATGGTTATGCAGTAGGTGGACTTGCAGTAGGAGAGAGTCACGAAGAGATGTACCGTATTCTTGATGCAGTGGTTCCGCATCTTCCGGAAAACAAGCCGACTTATCTGATGGGTGTTGGTACACCGGCTAATATTCTGGAGGCAGTAGATCGAGGAGTGGATTTCTTTGACTGTGTATATCCGTCAAGAAACGGACGTCATGGGCATGTATATACAAATCATGGAAAGATGAATCTGTTTAATGCTAAGTATGAACTGGATGACCGTCCGATCGAGGAAGGATGTAACTGTCCGGCATGTAGAAGCTACAGCAGAGCGTACATCAGACATCTTTTGAAAGCAAAAGAGATGCTCGGAATGCGTCTGTGTGTACTTCATAATCTGTATTTCTATAATACAATGATGGAAGAAATCCGTGATGCGATTGATGCAGGGGAATTCCAGGCATACAAGAAGAGAAAATTGGAAGGCATGGAACAGAAATAGTGTTTCTGCTCTAATTTTATAGAAAATGTATAAAAATAAACTTAAATATACATGGAATATTAGAAAAACACTTGAATTAGAAGCTGTTTTTGTGTATAGTAGATTTATTGTCTATTAGTACTTAAAAAGTACTGGACAGATAGGTTTAAGAAATAGTCAGGAGGAAATTTCAATGGGAACAGTAGGTATTATTGTTGTTTATGCTGTTATCCTCGGTGGTATGTGGTTTCTTCTGATGCGTCCTCAGAAAAAGGAGCAGAAGAGAATCCAGGCAATGCTCGCTGATATGGAGATTGGAGATACAGCGCTTACTACAAGTGGATTTTATGGTGTTATCATCGATATTACTGATGATGACGTGATTGTTGAGTTCGGTAATAATAAGAATTGCCGTATTCCTATGCAGAAGGCTGCGATCGCTCAGATTGAGAAGCCAGGTGCTGAATAAGAGGAAAAATGAGACCGGAAGGAGTGTGACTCTTTCTGGTCTTTTATTTTACGCGAGCAACGAGCCAAAGTCCGTGCTTGCACGAGACCTTGGCGACTGCCGCGATAACTTGAGAAACTCGCAGAGCGTGTTTCTCATAGGTTTAGACAGAATGTGCCTGAAAAAGTACAATTTTTGATAAAAATACAGAGCGCCCTCTATTTTTTCGCTCGAAATACTTGAAACAGTGAAAAAAATGCGGTATGATAAAAAAAGATTTTTACATTTTGGAAGGATGAGTTAGATATGGAAATGAAAATTGGAGTAATCAAAGGAGATGGAATCGGTCCTGAGATCGTAGAGGAGGCAATGAAGGTACTGGATCAGACAGCGAAAGTTTATGGTCATTCTATTTCCTACACGCAGCTTCTGATGGGAGGAGCATCAATTGATGTGAACGGGGTGCCGCTTACAGAAGAGACTCTTCAGCTGGCAAAGGACAGTGATGCAGTTCTTATGGGTTCCATTGGTGGTGATGCGAAGACTTCTCCATGGTATCAGCTCGAACCATCAAAACGTCCGGAAGCAGGTTTGTTACAGCTTAGAAAGGGACTTAATCTTTTTGCAAACTTAAGGCCGGCAGTTCTCTACGATGAACTGAAGGGTGCGTGTCCACTGAAGAAAGAGATCGCGGACAGAGGATTTGATCTAATGATCATGCGTGAATTGACAGGCGGTCTTTATTTCGGAAAACGAAGCACAGAAGAGATTGATGGTGTCCTTACCGCAAAAGACGAACTTACTTATAATGAAAATGAAATCCGCAGAATTGCAAAACGTGGTTTTGATATTGCAATGAAGAGAAACAAGAAGGTCACAAGTGTTGACAAAGCGAATGTACTTGACTCTTCCAGACTTTGGAGAAAAGTTGTTGAGGAAGTAGCGAAGGACTATCCGGAAGTTACATTAGAACATATGCTTGTTGACAACTGTGCAATGCAGCTTGTGAAGGATCCGGCACAGTTTGACGTTGTCCTGACAGAGAACATGTTTGGAGATATTTTATCTGATGAAGCAAGTATGGTAACAGGTTCTATCGGAATGCTTGCAAGTGCAAGTCTGAACGATACAAAATTCGGTCTGTATGAACCAAGTGGCGGTTCAGCACCGGATATCGCCGGAAAGGGAATCGCAAACCCGATCGCAACAATTCTTTCAGCAGCAATGATGCTGAGATTTTCATTTGATCTTGATAAAGAGGCAGATGCGATTGAAAATGCTGTTGCAGCAGTATTAAAAGACGGATACCGTACAATCGACATTATGTCTGAAGGAAAAGAACAGATCGGAACAGCCCAGATGGGAGATAAGATCTGCGGATATATTAAGTAATTAGCAGTTGTTACAGAAAGAGAGGATTTTAAAATGAGAAGTGATACAGTTAAAAAAGGAATTCAGCAGGCACCACATCGTTCTCTGTTTAATGCACTGGGACTTACAGAAGAGGAATTAGATCGTCCACTGATCGGTGTTGTAAGTTCTTATAATGAGATTGTACCGGGGCACATGAATCTGGATAAGATCACAGAAGCAGTTAAACTTGGCGTGGCAATGGCCGGAGGAACACCAATCATGGTTCCTGCAATTGCTGTCTGTGATGGTATTGCTATGGGACATATCGGTATGAAATATTCTCTCGTAACAAGAGATCTGATCGCAGATTCTACAGAAGCTCTTGCTATGGCACATCAGTTTGACGGACTTGTAATGATTCCAAACTGTGACAAGAATGTACCGGGACTTCTGATGGCAGCTGCCCGTGTGAATGTACCGACAGTATTTGTAAGCGGCGGACCGATGCTTGCAGGACATGTAAAGGGAAGTAAAACAAGTCTTTCCAGTATGTTTGAAGCAGTAGGTTCTTATGCAGCCGGAAAGATGAATGACGAAGACATTTGCGAATTTGAGAATAAAGCATGTCCGACTTGCGGATCCTGTTCCGGTATGTATACGGCAAACAGTATGAACTGTCTGACAGAGGCTCTTGGTATGGGGCTGAAAGGAAATGGAACAATCCCAGCTGTTTATTCTGCAAGAATCCAGCTTGCAAAGCATGCAGGTATGCAGGTGATGGAGCTTGTAAGAAAGAATATCCGCCCGAGAGATATTATGACAGAAGATGCAATCCTCAATGCACTTACAGTTGATATGGCACTTGGATGCTCTACAAACAGCATGCTTCACCTTCCGGCAATCGCACATGAGATTGGTATGGATTTCGAGATTGATTTTGCAAATGCGATCAGCGAGAAGACTCCAAACCTTTGTCATCTTGCACCGGCAGGTCATACTTATATTGAAGATCTGAACGAAGCAGGCGGAGTTTATGCAGTTATGAATGAGCTGAATAAGAAGGGACTTCTTCACACAGACTGCATGACTGTAACAGGAAAGACAGTAGGAGAGAATATTGCCGGATGTGAGAATAAGAATCCGGAAGTTATCCGTCCAATCGACAACCCATATACTCAGACAGGCGGACTTGCCGTATTGAAAGGAAATCTTGCACCGGACGGAAGTGTTGTAAAACGTTCTGCAGTATGTGATGAGATGCTTGTACATGAAGGACCGGCAAGAATTTTCGAGAGTGATGAAGAAGCGACAGAAGCAATCAAGACAGGAAAGATCAATCCAGGAGATGTTATTGTAATCCGTTACGAGGGACCAAAAGGCGGCCCTGGAATGAGAGAGATGCTCAATCCTACATCTGCGATTGCAGGATACGGACTTGGATCTACAGTAGCTCTTATCACAGATGGAAGATTCAGTGGAGCATCCAGAGGTGCTTCTATCGGACACGTATCACCGGAGGCAGCAGTTGGCGGACCGATCGCACTGGTAGAAGAGGGAGATATTATCAAGATCAATATTCCGGAACTGAAATTAGAGCTGGATGTATCGGATGAAGAACTGGCAGCAAGAAAAGCAAAATGGCAGCCAAGAGAACCTAAGGTTAAGACAGGATACCTCGCAAGATATGCTTCTATGGTAACATCAGGTAACCGCGGAGCAATTCTCGAAGTACCGAAGGCAAAATAAAATAAAGAACCAGGAGGAGAGTACGTCATGCAGTTAAATGGAGCAGAAATCGTGATCGAATGTCTGAAAGAACAAGGCGTTGACACTGTATTTGGCTATCCGGGTGGAGCAATTTTAAATGTATATGATGAACTTTATAAACACCGTGATGAGATCCGTCACATCCTGACTTCTCATGAGCAGGGGGCAGCACATGCGGCTGACGGATATGCGAGAGCTACAGGAAAAGTGGGGGTCTGCCTTGCAACAAGCGGACCGGGCGCAACAAATCTTGTAACAGGAATCGCAACAGCATATATGGATTCTATACCGATTGTTGCAATTACATGTAATGTCGGTGTCCCATTACTTGGAAAAGACAGTTTTCAGGAGATCGACATTGCTGGAGTAACAATGCCAATTACAAAATACAGTTATATCGTTAAAGATGTGACAAAGCTTGCAGAAACAATCAGAAAGGCTTTTCGTATTGCTAAGACTGGAAGACCGGGGCCGGTGCTGATCGATATTCCGAAGGATGTTACTGCGAAAGTTACAGAGTATGAGAAGGAATATCCAGGTGTATATAACCGAGAGGTAATCCATTCAGAAGAAGAGGATCTCAAGAAAGCTGTTGAGATGATCGAAGAAGCGCAGAGACCATATATTTTCGTAGGTGGTGGAGCTGTTCTTTCTGAGGCAAGTAAAGAACTTTATGAATTTGCACAGAAGGTAGATGCACCGGTAACAGATTCTCTGATGGGGAAAGGAGCTTTCCCGGGAACTGATGAGAGATATACCGGAATGCTCGGAATGCATGGAACAAAGGCGTCGAACTTTGGAGTAAGTGAATGCGATCTTCTGATCGTAACAGGAGCAAGATTCAGTGACCGTGTAACCGGAAATACTGCAACATTTGCAAAAGATGCGAAGATTCTTCAGATTGACATTGATCCGGCAGAGATGGATAAGAATGTCATGATCGATCTTGGGTTAGTAGGTGATATTAAAGCAGTCCTGAAGAAAATAAATGAGCATCTTCCACAGCAGTCTCATCCGGAATGGATGAATAAGATTAAAGATTACAAGGCGAAATATCCATTAACATATCATAAGGATGTACTTACAGGTCCATTTGCAGTAGAAGAAATTTATCGTCAGACAAATGGAGAAGCAATTATCACAACAGAAGTCGGACAGCATCAGATGTGGGCATCTCAGTATCTGAAGTTAGATGCTACACATAGGCTGGTACAAAGCGGAGGACTCGGTACGATGGGATTTGGTCTTCCTTCTGCCGTAGGTGCACAGATTGGATGCCCTGAAAAGTCAATTGTATCAATCAGCGGAGACGGCGGATTCCAGATGAATATGCAGGAACTTGCAACAGCAGTATGTCAGGAACTTCCGTTAGTCAATATAGTATTTAATAATAATCGACTTGGAATGGTTCGTCAGATGCAGGAATTGTTCTTTAAAAAGCGTTATACGATTACCTGCCTGCGCTACCATAAGTCATGTAAGGGCAAGTGTGGTACACCAGGCTGGGTATGCCCGGAATATGTCCCTGATTTTGTGAAGATGGCAGAGGCTTACGGTACAAAAGGATATTTTGTCACAGAGGATGAACAGTTAAGAGATACGATTCTTGAAGCGAGAGATTATGCGGAAAAGAATAAGAAGCCGGTTATTGTAGAATGTATGGTAGCTCCGGATGAATTGGTTATGCCGATGATCAAAGGTGGGGCAAGTTTTGAAGACATTATGTTATAGGAGGATACAGAGATGAGAGAGATAAATACAGAAAAGAAAAAAAGATGGGTATCTCTGTATGTGGAGAACCGAATTGGTGTATTAGCACGTATTTCAGGAATGATGTCTGGAAAGTCCTATAACATTTCCAGTATTACTGTAGGCGTTACAGAAGACCCTACTGTATCAAGAATGACAATCGGTCTGTCTTCGGATGATGCAACTTTTGAACAGATTAAGAAGCAGTTAAACAGTATGGTAGAGGTCATTAAGGTAATTGATTTAACCAATGTACCAATCCATATGAAAGAGATTCTTTTTGCAAAAGTGCTGCATTGCAGCGTGGAAGATAAAGCGGAGGTATTTCAGATTGCAACAACCTTTAAAGTAGATGTGGCAGATATTGGGGAAGACAGC
>OHBY01000732.1_pt1 | contig 14005 bp, 10 predicted proteins | sample 1577531 | NCBI WGS metagenome assembly OHBY01 (sample SAMEA3879564, study PRJEB24766) | human gut metagenome | biome: human-associated habitat; feature: feces | place: USA | collected 1985/1987 | reverse complement strand
ATCCGCCTTGATCGCACGATACAAAAGCTTGTCCTTCCCAACTATGTGCTGCTGCCCGACCACCTCATCAAGTGTTGTCGGACGCATCCTTGAAGCTAAGGGACCGCTTGTCTCCTTATTCTGTTCTCTCATGTAATCAAATAAATCCATATCATCCCCGCCTGAAATGCATATTTGATATACCTGTTATATCATTTTGCAATTTCTTTTAGCAAAAAATTCATTTTGCATTGATATAATCGGCAATTACGTGTTTTATAAGTGCTAATTATGCATAAAAAAGTGATGCAAAATTCATTTCCTTATAATAAGATACATGAATTTGCACCACTTTACAACACAAAATTTAATTTTCTACGAAATGACTAATATTTGCCCTTTAATGCAGGATAAAACTGCTTAAATTTTGCATAGCCCTTCTCATATTTTTCGACAAGCTGTGGACTTGGCATGGTTGTATCCTTCTTTCTCACAATAGCCGCTGCCGCAGCCTCCACATTTTCAAAGCAGCCGTTTGCAACTGCAGCCAGTATTGCACCGCCGTATGCCGGTCCTTCCTCGACCTCTACCGTGTCAACCTGCATATTCATGACGTTTGCAACTATCTTTCTCCAAAGCACACTCTTTGCACCGCCACCACAGATTGTTGTGCTTTTTGGTGCCACACCAAGGCTCTTTGCCACCTCAAGTGAATCACGAAGGCCATATGCCACACCCTCAAACACAGCCTGCAGCATGTCGGCTCTGTCAGTGTCCATGCTCATCCCGATAAACGCTGCCCTTGCAGACGGATCATTGTGCGGAGAGCGCTCTCCCATCAGATAAGGCAGAAAATACACATGATTCTCACCAAGTCTGCCATCCTCCTCAAGAGGCTTCTGCTCATTCACAAAGTCATCGGAATGAAGGATATCCTTCATCCACCAGTTGTTGCAGCTTGCAGCCGAGAGCATGCAGCCCATCAGATGATAGCCGCCGTCAGCATGGTCAAACGAATGAAGCGCATTGTGCGAATCCACTCTGAACTCATCACTTGTAATGAAAAGTGTGCCGCTTGTTCCAAGAGAGAGGTTGCACTTTCCGGCTCCAACCGTACCTGTGCCTATAGCTGCAGCCGCATTATCTCCTGCCCCGGCTGCAACTATGCAGTCTTTAGGAAAGCCAAGCTCACATGCCACATCAGCTTTCAGAGTGCCTGTCTTTTCACTGCTCTCATAAAGCCCAGGAAGCCACTCCTCTCTTACATCGCATATGTCAAGCATCTCCTTTGACCAGCACTTGTTTTTGACATCCAGAAGAAGCATTCCCGATGCATCAGAATAATCGGTACTAAATACACCTGTCATGCGGTATGCAATATAATCCTTTGGCAGCATAAGCTTTTTTATTCTGGCAAAGTTTTCCGGTTCATTTGCTTTTAGCCATAAAATCTTTGGCGCTGTAAATCCGGCAAACGCTATATTTCCGGTGAGCTCAGACAGCTTTTCTTTTCCTATTACATTATTTAAATAGTCTGTCTCCTTCTGTGTTCTTCCGTCATTCCAAAGTATAGCAGGTCTTATTACATTGTCGTTTTCATCTAATACAACAAGTCCATGCATCTGACCGCCGAAGCTGATTCCCGCAACAGCGCTCCTGTCAAAATCTTTAGTCAGCTCTATAAGCCCAGCCACGGTCTGCTCCCACCAGTCACATGGATTCTGCTCTGACCAGCCCGGCTTTGGAAAGCTGATTGGATACTCCTTTGAGACTATATTTAATACCTTTCCGCTCTCATCCATGAGCAGAAGCTTTACTGCACTTGTGCCTAAATCCACACCTATATATAGCATATCTATTCTCCATTCACGCAATATGTTTACATCAGATAACGTAACTATTCAGCCCCCACTAACAGAAAGGATTTTCTGTCTTGTATGGCAGTGATGCCGGCTGATTGTAGTTAATATCCTCTACTGGCACGCCAATATATTTAAATACCTCAAAAAGGGCTTTTCCGTAATGACCGAAGGCTACAGCTCCGTGATGAGGATAATTCTTCTCAATAAGCACATGACGGTAGAAACGTCCCATCTCCTTTATCGCAAACACTCCGATACTGCCGAATGAACGTGTTGCAACAGGAAGCACCTCGCCCTGAGCCACATAAGCGCGAATCTTACAGTCTGCTGTAGACTGGAGACGGTAAAATGTAATATCTCCCGGCACTATATCTCCCTCGAGAGTTCCGTTTGTCACCTCTATAGGAAGGCTTCTTGCCATAATCATCTGATACTTCATCTGTGGGTTGCAAACCTTGCTTGAACAGGTGTTTCCACAGTGGAAGCCCATAAATGTGTCTGTATGCTTGTAGTCAAATCTGCCCTCGATTGACTCCTTGTACATATCCTTCGGCACTGAGTTGTTGATATCGAGAAGTGTTACCGCATCCTCGCTGACGCAGGTTCCGATGAACTCACTGAGCACTCCATATATATCCACCTCACATGAAACCGGGATACCTCTTCCTGTAAGACGGCTGTTTACATAGCATGGTACAAATCCAAACTGTGTCTGGAAGGCAGGCCAGCATTTTCCTGCGATTGCCACATACTTTCTGTAGCCCTTATGCTCATCAACCCAGTCTAAAAGTGTGAGCTCATACTGTGCAAGCTTCTCAAGAATCTCAGGCTTTTTGTTGCCCTCGCCAAGCTCCCTTTCCATATCCTTTACCACATCCGGTATTCTCTCATCACCGGCATGCTTGTTAAATGCCTCAAACAAATCAAGCTCTGAATTTTCCTCAATCTCAACACCCACGTTATAGAGCTGCTTGATTGGCGCATTGCATGCAAGGAAATTGAGTGGTCTTGGTCCGAATGAAATAATCTTAAGATTATTAAGTCCGTATATAGCCCTTGCTATTGGCAGGAATTCATGTATCATATCTGCGCAGTCATCTGCATCGCCCACAGGATACTCCGGAATATATGCTCCTATATTTCTGAGTGCCAGATTGTAGCTTGCGTTTAACATACCACAGTATGCATCTCCACGTCCCTGAATTAAGTTCTCCTGTGTCTCCTCTGCTGCTGCAACAAACATCTTTGGTCCGTCAAAGTGCTTTGCAAGAAGAGTCTCTGAAATCTCCGGTCCAAAGTTTCCAAGGTAAACACAAAGTGCATTGCAGCCTGCTGCCTTTACGTCCTCAAGTGCCTGTACCATATGTATTTCGCTCTCCACGATACATACAGGACACTCGTATATGTCTGCTGCATCATATTTTGCAGCGTATGCATCGACAAGTGCTTTTCTTCTGTTTACTGACAGACTTTCCGGAAAACAGTCACGGCTTACCGCAACTATACCGATTTTCATTTTTGGAATATTGTTCATAGTGTAAATCTCCTTCTCTCATATGCCCCATCGGACAGATTAATTGTTCTTATGTGCTAAGTATATATCCGGTCCAGCTTAATTGATACCTATAATTTAGTAAATTTAGTGTATTTTTCAACTTAATTTACTAAATTATAATGTTAATACTATATTGTCATGTTATAATGAGACAAATAAAACATAAGGAGCCATGCCATGTCTATCACAGCAAAAGAACTTGCCAAACAACTTAATCTTTCTGAAGCAGCTATATCGATGGCACTTAATAATAAGCCCGGTGTCAGCACATTCACCAGAAAACGTGTGCTCGAAGCTGCGGCCTCTGCCGGATATGATTTTTCAAGAATATCAAATACCAATGAAGCTCCGGCCTCCAATGGCACATTATATTTTGTAATATACAGAAAGAATGGCGCTGTAGTTCCTAATTCTCCTGTTTACACACATACAGAGCACGGCGTTTTGGTACAGGATGTTCCATTCTTTTCACAGCTGTCAGAGGGTATTGATTTGGGCTGCAGGCACTGCCACTACTACCTGAATATCAGCTACATATACGAAAATGACGATATTGAGGCTTTGCTATCTGAGTGGAAAAGGGTATCCTGCTGCTTGGAACCGAGATGGAAGAGCATGACATAAAGCCCTTTACAAGGTGCGGTCTGCCTGTTGTGCTAATAGACAACTATTTCGAAGCCTTAAACCTCGATTGCGTGACTATAAATAACCTTCAGGGTGCCTATCTTGCCACAGACTACCTGATCAAGCAAACACATGCACAGCCCGGATATCTGCATTCCGCATACAGCATAACCGGCTTTGAGGAGAGAGCCGACGGCTTCTATAAAGCAATACGCAAAAACGGTATGTCAACCTCGCGCTCAGTCGTACATCACCTCTCCCCTTCAGTTGACGGTGCTTACTGTGATATGAAGGCAGTTATAAAAAGCGGTGATGAGCTTGTCCGATGCTACTTTGCTGACAATGACCTGATTGCTGCCGGAGCTATGCGTGCACTTTCAGAGGCAGGCTACCGTATTCCTGAAGACATATCAGTAATAGGCTTTGATGATATGCCAATGTGTACCTACATTACACCGCCTCTTTCGACTGTGCATGTGCCGAAGCAGTACATGGGTGAAATTGCAGTAAAAAGGCTTGCAGAGATAATAAATTCTACCTCTGCAAGCCATGTAAAAATTGAAATAAGTACAGAAATTATAAAGAGAAAGAGTTGTTAATTTCTATACATTCACTTATGCATTTTTCTGAACTGCCGATGCACTAAGTTTGCCATCCTTCACATCTATAAGAATGGTATCTCCTGCTCTCACACCATCTGCCAGAATCAGCTTTGCTGCGAGTGTCTCGACATGCTTCTGCAGATATCTCTTGAGTGGTCTTGCTCCGTATACCGGATCGTAGCCATTGTCGGTGATAAACTGCTTTGCAGTGTCTGTCAGCTCGACTGTGATTTCCTTGTCGACAAGACGCTTGTTTAAGTCAGCCATGAGCAGGGTGATGATATGACCGATGTTGTCCTTTGTGAGAGGCTTGAACATGATGATCTCATCAAGTCTGTTTAAAAACTCCGGTCTGAAATGACCCTTAAGCTCATCCATGACGCGGTTCTCACACTCTGTGCTGATGCTGCCGTCTGCCTCTATGCCCTCAAGAAGCTCCTGTGAGCCGAGGTTGCTTGTCATAATGATGATAGTGTTTTTGAAATCCACGGTACGTCCCTGTGAGTCAGTAATTCGTCCGTCATCAAGCACCTGAAGCAGCACGTTGAATACATCCGGATGGGCTTTTTCCACCTCATCAAAGAGTACTACTGAGTATGGCTTACGCCTTACTGTGAGCTGTCCACCCTCATCATAGCCTACGTATCCCGGAGGCGCTCCGATGAGTCGTGACACTGAGTACTTCTCCATGTACTCACTCATATCGAGTCTGACCATGTTGTTTTCATCATCAAACAGACTTGCCGCAAGTGCCTTTGCAAGTTCTGTCTTACCTACACCTGTAGGTCCGAGGAACATAAACGAACCTATCGGCTTTGTAGGATCCTTGATGCCTGCCTTTGATCGGATGATGGCCTCTGTCACCTTTGTGACTCCGTCATCCTGTCCTATTACCCTCTTGTGCAGCTCCTCATCGAGGTGAAGTGTCTTATTACGCTCACTCTCCGTAAGCTTTGCAACAGGTATTCCTGTCCAGCGCGATATAATGAGTGCAATTTCCTCATCGCCCACATTCTCACGCACAAGCGATAAGTCTCTGTCCTTAAGCAGTGCCTCCTCTGATTCCAGCTCCTTCTGCAAATTTGGAAGCACGCCGTACTGCAGCTCTGCCGCCTTTTCCAGGTCATAATTCTGCTGTGCTGTCTTGATTTCATTCTTTGTGGACTCAATCTTTTCACGAAGCTTGCTGACCTTGTCAACAGCGCCCTTCTCGTTCTGCCACTGAGCCTTTTTTGCATTGAAGTCATCACGCAGCTCTGCAAGCTCCTTTTGGAGTGCTGCGAGCCTGTCCTGACTTAAGTGGTCTGTCTCTTTCTTTAGAGCTGTCTCCTCTATCTCAAGCTGCATAATCTTACGATTCTGCTCATCAAGCTCTGCCGGCATTGAATCAAGCTCCGTCTTTATCATGGCGCATGCCTCATCCACAAGGTCTATTGCCTTATCAGGCAAAAATCTGTCTGTGATGTATCTGTTTGAAAGCACTGCCGCTGTGACAAGTGCCGAATCTGTGATTTTAACGCCGTGGAATACCTCGTATCTGTCCTTAAGGCCACGAAGTATTGAGATAGTGTCCTCTACTGTCGGTTCGTCTACCATAACAGGCTGGAAACGTCTCTCAAGGGCTGCATCCTTCTCAATGTACTCACGGTACTCATCAAGTGTAGTGGCACCTACGCAGTGCAGCTCACCTCTTGCAAGCATTGGCTTAAGAAGCTGTCCTGCATCCATGGCTCCGTCTGTCTTTCCGGCTCCTACTATTGTGTGAAGCTCATCGATAAAGAGAATTATCTGTCCGTCAGAAGCTTTTACCTCCTCAAGCACTGCCTTAAGTCTCTCCTCAAACTCGCCCCTGTACTTAGCTCCTGCAATCAGAGAGCCCATATCGAGTGCAAACAGTTTTTTGTCCTTTAAGCCCTCAGGCACATCGCCTTTTACGATACGCTGCGCCAGTCCCTCAACGACTGCCGTTTTACCAACACCCGGCTCACCGATAAGTACCGGGTTATTTTTAGTCTTACGCGAGAGGATACGCACTACATTTCGTATCTCATCATCACGGCCGATAACAGGATCAAGCTTCTGCTGTCTTGCACGCTCCACCATGTCGTAGCCGTATTTCTCAAGTGTATCATAGGTGGCCTCAGGGTTATCGGATGTGACCTTCTGATTGCCCCTTACCGTAGAAAGCGCTGTGAGGAATCTGTCTCTTGTGAGACCATACTCCTTTATCAGCTCCTTCATTGCCTTGTTTGGATACTTCAGCAGACACAGGAAAAGATGCTCTACCGAAACATACTCATCTCCCATTGCCTTTGCCTCGTCCTCAGCATGAATAAGAACCTTGTTTAAATCATTGCCCACATAGACCTGTGCACTGCTGCCGCTTACCTTTGTGCGCGCTGCCAGATGGCGCTTTGCATTCTCTGTGAAATGCTCTACGTTTATCTCCATCTTGTCAATCAGCTTCGGTATCAGTCCGTCCTCCTGTGAAAGTAATGCCACAAGCAGGTGCTCCTGTTCTATCTCCTGATTGCCATAATCATATGCAAGCTTCTCGCAGTCATTGACTGCCTCTATTGATTTCTGTGTAAATTTTTGAATGTTCATAGTCTCACTCCCTTCTACTATGTTATCCATAAATATAATTCTTATGTGTCATACAGGTAATATCAAAATTTTATCTCTAAATAATCCTTTAAATAATTCTTCAATATTCCTTGTGACTATGTTATAGCACGCAAATTAGCACTCGTCAAGTGAGAGTGCTAACAATTTTTATTAAATAAATATAAACTTTTGATTTACAAGCAAAAAAGAGTGACTTACATCACTCTCTTTTACTCAATCGGCTGCACAATCCCCGAAACATTTGCCAGATTCTGCATCTTGTCATCAGCGTCTGCCATGATATCCGCGCATTTCTTAAGCTCCTGCTGCATCTCCTCCGTGAATATACGGCTCTTCTTGTAGCGAAGCTGATGCTCTGTGCTGGCCCAGAAATTCATGGCAATGGTACGAAACTGTATCTCTATCGGCACCTTGTCCTTGTGATCCGAAAAATACACGTCAACCAGCACTATCATATGAAGACTCCTGTAGCCATTCTCCTTCGGTTTTTTTATGTAGTCCTTTATTGTGACAATCTCGACATCCGCCTGATTCACAAGCATATTGGCCACCTGATATACATCGGATATAAATGGACAAATGACCCTGACGCCGGCTATATCCTTTATCTCACGCTTCATGGCATTGGTGGTGAGCGGAATGCCCTTTCGCTTCATTTTGTCTATTATACTGTCAAGCGACTTTACACGGCTCTTTATGTTCTCGATTGGATTTCTTTCGTGATTGTTTTTGAATTCATTATTTAATATCTGCAGCTTTGCTACTATCTGCTGTATACCCGATTCGTAGTAGAACATGATGTGTTCATACTGCGAGGCAATTGAACTAAATTCGCCCAGCATCGGCAGCATCTCTATTTGTGTATCATCCATGTTTACCCCCCTTACATATAATATATTTCCGCTTCCCACTTTATAATCTATGCAAGCCGGCATAGCATGCAGTATATTCCTCTGTAAAATTATGAAGTCAGTCACGAGCACACATAGAATTAGATGGTTTTTATTTTATCATTTCTTTCAACTACTATTTTTATGGAACCTCGTGACAGTTCATAATTTTCCTTCGGAACACACCGCATACTCTCCGGCAGAAGGTTTACGAGTGGGAAGCTGCATTCCAATTAATTATTTACTTAATTTAGTAAGTAACAGCCGTGAAATTCGGTATGTTACTTCGATGAGAATCACTCCTGCAACTACATCATATATCACATGCTGCTTCGTAGTCAATGTGGATATGAATACTGCTATAGCGCAAATACAGAAGGTTGTACGTATCCACTGCGGTACTTTTTTGTTGCCACGGATGCCTATATAGCACAGCCAGCTTACTAGGCAGTGTATAGATGGAAAAAGATTGTCCGCTGCATCCATACTATATAGAAAGCGCATGAGCTGTGCCCATATGTCTGAGCCCACTATTTCCGGGCGGGTGTTGGTTGTAGGATACACGACATAACAGATAAAACAGACTGCCTTTGCCAGCCAGTCTGCCATGAGAAAACGATAACAGTGCCTTTTATCCATCGCTGCATTGTACAGATATCCTATAATCCAAAAAATATAGCAGCCAAAATAAATGACTACTGTAGGGTACACAACCGGTATCATATCATCAAGCGAGGTCTCTATATTGTGATGGATAAAACCGCCTGCAATAGCACGCGCACCCCAGTATACACTGAAATTGAGCACTACTGTAAAAAGCAGCGGAATACGACTGTATTTTGGAAGTATTCTGTTAAAAAACTGTCCTGTTTGCGATATGCTGTCCCTGGATAACACGTACTTCTTTGTCTCCTTTTATACACTCTTTAATTTCCGGAAGCAGGTCAATATGACCTTTTTTAAACAAAAGCACTATTGTGGAACCAATCAGCTCAAAGTGCCCCATCTCTGCGCCCTTTCTCATCATGACATTCTCGTGGTCATTGACTATGCCTCCCACAAGCAGCGCACCTATCTCAATCTGTGCCACCTTGCCAAAATTAACTGTATCCAGAATAGTCCACATACGCCTGTTTTGCCTGTATACAGGAGCATTTTCCAGTGCAATAGGCTGTACACTGTGAAGCAGTCCCTTCACAAAATGATTCCTGCCCTGAAATCCATCATCTATATAGCAGTAATGATGATAATCGTTGGCACAAAGACGCAGTATCACGCAGTCTCCTCCAACAAATTCCTTTGCAATTTTTTTGTCGGTGACAAGGTCCGTCACCTTGTACCATGAGCCCTTGATGTGAAAGCTGTTGTTGCTTTTTATCCTGTATGCACTCAGGTAGCCGTCACACGGACTGATAAGATGCTCAGCCTGCCTGTCCACCTCAATATCATCACGCTTTCTGGAGAAAAAGTCCTGAAAGCTGTTATATTTCTGACCCTTAAAATCAGACATGTCTATATTGTTATTCTTTATATACCGGCTGATAAACGGCTTAGACAACTGGGAGCGCGCGACCATTTCACCAAGCTTAAGTGCGCCTGTATACAGAAGCACCTTAAGTGTCATACGCCCCGGTGCAGTGGTATAAAGCCAGTCTACAAACGATTTTTTTGCCATTAAATAAGAACCTCCGCAATGAGAATACAAAACTCAACTGCTCCTATACCTACAAGCAGAACCTCTCCAAAAAGAGATGGCTTTTTGAGCTTTACAGGGAGCACGTAGCAAATGCCAATGATTAAAAGGGCAAGTGCCGCGATTGTCTGTGTATGTATAGCTGTGAACTCTCCAATCAGATATACCGCCGGAATAGCAAGCGCACTTGATGTGATTGGAAGCCCCAGATAATACTGTCTGCGCTCTGCTGTCGCTGCCTGCCTGTTGGCCTCATCCACATTAAAGTATGCCAGACGGATAAGCCCGCAAAGTATGAATACAAATATGGCGATAAATGCAACTGATATCTTTGGTGTCACACAAAATACCCACACTGCCGGAAGCACACCGAAGCATATGATATCACTTAACGAATCTATCTGTATGCCAAATGTTCGCTCGTCCCTGGTACGGTCCTTCTTTGTGGATGCAATGGTGCCATCAAACATATCACAGACACCGGCTAGCATAAGGCAGATTAGTGAACCCACATACCTATCCTTTATGGCAAGCATAACTCCAAGGAAGCCTATCCACATGCCTATGTATGTAAGCACTACCGTGTAATTATAAAAGCCTATGAGTCCTGTCTTTTTCTCTGTGTCTGTATTCCCTATATCCAGAGTATCTGCTATTGCAGAATTAATATTCATATTATTCATATTGATTCCCTTACTTTCATTCTTTTGTTTTTATCAGATAAAACATGATAAGTTTTCTCATTTACCATTAACCGGTAATATTATATGCCCTTACCTGATATATAATAACATATTCATGACATAAACTCATTAATTATTTGTTTAAACTTTTCTTAATATCTCTTATTTTTAGCAAAAAACAAGGCAGAACCCGCTTTCTGATTCTGCCCACATACTATAGCATATCATGAATTATATCTTTAATCTCCTGCTTGTCCTTTTCAAGAACAAATGCAAGCTCTGCATTTAAATTGTGCTCTGCCATCTTGCCATAGCGCTCATCGACGGCTGTAGACTTCTTGCCTGCCTGTGCACGCTGCTCATTTCTGATATGTAAACACTTTAAGAGACTGATCACACTATCCGGCTCACAGCTTCTGACTGCCTCCTTATAGCGCGTTTCGCGCTCCTTCTCATTGTTTACCGCGAGCGCCTCTATCTCAGGTACTCTATCGAGCACCGCCTGTGCCTCATCCTGTGTTATTACCTTACGTATCCTCTTATCAGCATTGTCAACAGGTATATACACTCTGTCATTCTCCTCCTCAACAGGGCGGAGTAAAAAATATGACTTGAGCTGCTTGTCTCCTGACATGTCTAACTCCACGATTTCGCTTATTTTGCAAATTCCATTTGTAGCATTTAATACGTAATCACCTATTTCGAACATATCACACCTCTTTCGTTATACGTTATCATTTTATCACTTTTTCACGAATTTTGTAAGAGGAATTTTTAAAAAATGTCAAATATATCAAAAAAGCGTGTTTTACGTCAATAAAACACGCTTTAAAAAATTACTCAATCAGCTGCTTCACTCGGTCATCGAGCTGGAGCATACGGATGATAAGCTCTATTGAGCCCTTGATACCGTAGCTGGCACTGTTGATACAGATATCATAGTTACTTGCCTTGCTCCACTTTCTGCCGGTATAGAATTTGTAGGTTTTCAGATGTCTCTTATCCTCAGATTCTATCCATTTCTTTGCCTGGTTCGGAGTCACATTCTTGTTTATCTCAAGGAAACGCTGGACTCTTCTCTTCTCCGGTGCTGTGATAAAAATACTTATGTGAGGAATATGATTATTTGTCAGAATTGCATCTGCAAAACGTCCCATAACAATGAAGTCCTCCTGCTTTGCCTTCTCCACAAGGAACTTGCTTGTATCAAAGAAAAGCACATCCTCTGATGAAAGTCCGTGGTATTTTCTAAAAGCTTTTATGCGCTTTTTGATTCCCATTCGCTCTTTTTTCTGGAAGGTAGCTGTAGCCTGGGCTGCTTCCTCTCCATCCTTCTGTCTGAACACCTCATTCATGACAGACACATCATAGAAATTCATACGAAGCTTGTCTGCAAGTGCAAATCCAATCTCATTTCCACCACATCCGCAGGAACGTCCTATACAGATAATCAGATGATCGCCCGTCTTGAAACGATCCTTCAGGTTTACGGTATTTAAATCCGCTATCTTTGGATCGAGGATATCTCCGTCGGCAAAGCCTGTCGGGAGCTCCGCTATTTCCTCTACTATATTGTTGTATTTGACCATGATATCATGCCTTGTATCATGATCAGGTATTGTTCTTGCCATGTTGCTTATCAGGGCAAGCTCGCTTCGGATTCTTGAGCTGTTCTGCCTTGAGTGCAGATCCTCCATGATGTTACGGATACATATATCCTTCTCGCCACCAAATACCCTGCCGAGGGATGAGCCTAATTTCTTATATACTTCGGCATCAAGCTCATAGATTTCGATGGCAAGAGCTTTAATTTTCTCGTCATAAAATTCCATAATTCATCCCTCCTATAAAAAGAATATGATCATATCTATGATGAAAACAGGTATCAGATAACGCAATGACCACCACATGTAACCAAAGAACGATGGCATGTTGATACCGTTTTCGTCTGATAATGACTTGACCATAAAGTTCGGTGCATTTCCAATATATGTGTTGGCTCCCATAAATACAGCGCCACACGAAATTGCCATAAGCATCTTGACCGGCACCACTCCCAGTGTGGTTGCGACACCTGTAGTAAAGTGCATGGCTCCCGCTGTAGTAAGGAAAACCAGATATGTCGGTGTATTGTCGAGGAAGCTTGAAAGTGCTCCTGTTGCCCAGAACATCTCAAACGGCTTTGTGATTCCAAGACCTGAACCTGCACTCTTTAATACCATAAGAGCAGGCTGCATGGTGATGAAGATTCCGATAAAAAGCACCGCAACCTCCTGAATTGCTCCCCATGTGAAATGGTTCTGCACACGAACCTCCTTCGGTGTTGTCTTGAAGGAAAGCAGGGCTGCAAGCAGAATAATAGCAATCTCAATAATTGCAGGCACAGTGAGTGTAACCTCCCTGAATATCGGAATACCGATAACCTCTCCTGCAGCGTTCTGGAATGCAGAAAGCTTAGGAAGCACACCGCTTAGTATAACAGCTATAACAATCATTACGATATATAAAAAGTTGTGGGCACCCTTTATCCTGATGAGGGGCTCATTTTCCTTCACCTCAGGCATAAGTCCCTTAGTGATATCCTTCTGGTAGGCCTTCTTGTCCAAATGATAAAATATGGTAAGAAGCAGTATCATATTCAATACGAGAACCGGAAACAGCCTCATGCTCCAGAAGAACGATACTCCTCTTGAAAATCCCATGAGCAGTGGCGGATCTCCGATAGGTGTAAGACATCCTCCGATATTTGACACAAGAAAAATGAAAAATACCATGATGTGACGCTTGTTTTTTCTCCATGAGTTCATCTGTATAATCGGCCTTACAAAAAGCATACTGGCCCCTGTAGTTCCTATACAGCTTGAAAAAAAAGTTCCAACAGCAAGCATGATAACGTTTACCTTTGGGTTGCCGACCAGACTTCCCTCCAGCTTGATATTTCCGGCTACGCAGAACAGTCCAAAGAGCAGCACGATAAAGGTCAGATAGTCGCCTATCAGACACTCCAGTACCGTCTCTACGGCTTTTGGTGCTCCATAGAACAGCGCGAACGGAATGGCAAAAAGCAGTGACCATAAGATAACTGCATGAGCTTGATGCTTCTCCCACCATTCAGGCTTCACAAGCGGCATAACTGCTATGCACAGCAATAAGCCCGCAAATGGGATACACAACATTAATAATGTGTTTGACATTCTTTTCACCTCTACTTTGTTAAAAAATAAACTAATTCAAATCTAGTTCATTTTACACCATTATTTTTTATTTGCAACCGTTTATAAAAAGATTTTAATTTATATATGTTTTTTATGTAATATTTACATTTTTATAAACAATAATGCATTACCAGTTGGTAAAATTATCTATAATATAGTCTGCATCATGAGCCATATCATCCTTTGGTGAAATATTCGATTTCACATAAAAGGCATCCATCCGGCATTCCTTTGCACCCTTGATATCGGTAGTCGAATCATTTCCTATAAAAAG
>OHBY01000715.1_pt1 | contig 14267 bp, 19 predicted proteins | sample 1577531 | NCBI WGS metagenome assembly OHBY01 (sample SAMEA3879564, study PRJEB24766) | human gut metagenome | biome: human-associated habitat; feature: feces | place: USA | collected 1985/1987 | reverse complement strand
GCTGATATCACAGCCCCTGCAGAAACAGCAGATGCCGGACAGCAGGAAGAGACAGAAGAAACGGAGGAATTTGAACTTTCCCCAGAGGAAGAAACGGATGAGGTTTCTGATATAGATGTAACTTTCGAGTAATTTAAGGGAATGGTAAAATTATGGGCTATCGGGAAAAGATAGCCCTTTTTTTGTGCAAAAAATATAAAAGACCCGGAAAAAACCGGGTCAGCTCTTTATTTTAACGATGCTTTGAATTCCTTAAATTTTTCTTCTGAGATAAAGGCTCTTGACGTATAATGTTCATCATAATCATCGTGGCCTTTTTCATTTCCAATACCGCAATAGGAATATGCTCTTGATTGAGCAATATTAATCACTCCTATTTCCGCTAAGTGCTTCACAACAGCATCAATTTCATCATTTGTGTAATTTTCGAATCCGGATACCGAGTCATCCGGAAGCTTGCCGAGGTGGTCGGCGATATAGGCGACTACCTTTAACACAAGCTCTTGGTTCATTTTAACTCCTTTTCTTTAAGACCTGGTTAACAGTTTCATTCACCCGTATTCCTACGGTTTTATCCTTAGTAGTCTGTTTTTATAATACAATATATTCCGTTTTTTGACAAGGCTTTAAAAGTTCAACCTATCTATAAGTTCTTGCTGCTGCGATGGTAGTAATAATAACAACCAGAGAGAAATTCCTTCTATTCTATGTATAAACTCATCAGAGAGGAGTGCCTCACAAGCCAGCTTTAAAGCCCGCTCATTGACTTTTTCTTGTGGATGAGCCAACAAATTTCTGTAGTTTTTGATTCGATCCCAGATATCGTCATGACCGATGATTTGCTTTACTCTCGGATGTATATAATTTCCAAAATAATCAATAATGTTTGGATCATATTTTTCAAATACATCGTTAAAGAGATGGATTTCTTTAGTATTGCATTCAGTTTGTAACCAGTTTTTTAAATCATTATCTGTTTTTATATGGTCCGGAATTTTGAATTCATTAGTTATCTGCAAAGTGTCCATAGAGAAAACCTGAAGTTTATTCATCGTCTTAGAACAATCTGAAGATATGGATAAAAATACGACTTTATTTACGTTATCTTCAGGATAATGTGCTAATAAAATATGTTTATATCTACCTTCAATATAGGCAGATGTAGCGGAAATAATTATGTGCGCTAATCCATGTTTTTCCAATTGATTTAGAGAATCGTATCTTGAATATATATCGCGGATTTGATATAGATCACACAAAAGAATTCTTAAAAATTCAACTGTTGGCGCGCCCCAGATAGAATAATTTGTATTAAGAGAATCTTTTTGATGACTAAACTGAATTATCTTTTTCTTTTCCTCGATAGGTGCTGAAGACCAATATTTTTCAGATTCTTCTAAGGTCTGGAAGACAAGCTGTTTCATAGGGACCTCCTTAGCGGTTATTTAGATGTCAATTCTTGATATTTTTTCATCAACTCAGCTACACATGCCTCTTCAGAGAAAAAAGCCGGATCATCCTTCGTAATTCCATAAGCCTCCATAACAGCTTTATCATTCAAACGGTGTGCCCTAGATAATTCCTCTGGCATCGTTACAGGATCGTAAAGATCTGCTAGGCTGCAATCCGGATATAACGCTCTTGCGTCCAAAATTGTCTGGGCGGTCTGCTCTATACGAGCTTTTTGGTTTTCAGTAGGAGATGGCCATGGAAAAGTGTTGTATACAAGCTGTGTCGAATAACTGTAATCGCTCTTCATTCGTCCGCAAACAGACCGCCGTTTACATACGGAAAATCTTTCAATTCATCCAGGAGGTAGGAGCTTCTGTTTTTTATTTCAGTATCCAGCGTTTGAAATAGATCTATTACAGCATTACGCATATGACGCGGACTATACCCAGAAAGATAATCTCTGAACTGTCCATGATGAGGAAATACTCCAGCGTCTTCTGCATACAGACAAAATACAAATCGTACACATAGTATGTTAAGGCTACGCAGGGAATGTTCGCAGGTGGGATCATCATACTAGTTAGCAAGAGCATCGTAAAGCCTGCCAACGATATCGCCGGCAGCCATTGAAATATCAACCTCGCGCTTTAATGGTTCTTCACGTTCCTCTACTAGGAATTGTAACAAATAATAATCTCTGTAAAGGTTTTTAAGTTCGACTATTATTGGTTCACCGTCAGGTTTTTCCATATCATAAATATGAAATTCTTTGAAGTTGCACGCTACTACCCAGCGCGGGTGTTTTGAAAATGGTAATTCAATGCTGTATCGTTTAGCTTGTTCAAATGGAGTAAGGATAGAACCGTCTGCCTGTCTGGTAGGTTTTCGAAGGTCTCTTTTTCGCCCTTTTTGTTCTATCAATACTCTTGTCTGTGGAATATATGCATCAATGAAGTTCGTATGATCTAATTTTACCTGCTCCTCAAATTTTATATATTTTTCCGGTTCTTTAATCCCAAAAACCTGTCGTAGCAGCGACAACCAGAACGGCTGACTTTCGCCTTTTTCATATCATTTGTCCATCCAATATTCATAAAAATTTTTGGCTGCTGCAGCATGATTTATAGTGCTTATAAATTTCTCCTTCCATATTAATACAAATATAGCATATTAGACATCGGACGACAATAAAATAGACACCGTTCAAGTGTCGAAAAATGGCGAACGGTAATAATTGTAAAATATCCTGTACATAGGTATAGTATAATTATAATTATGTGGGAGGTTTTTTACAAAATGGATGAGATTGAAATTAACATTGGCGGCATTTTTGAACAACGCCGGCTGGAATCTATGCGACAGATAGGCAAAACTGAGGCGGTAGCACAGGACAACAGGGATTTAGAGGAACTACAATGGCGGTATGAGAATTTGCAATTAACAAATAACGACAGGAGTATTATAGACAATCTGATTTTCTGTATGAGATCCCGTAGCGAGCGCGTAGAACAACTGGCATATTATGCTGGTGCATCCGATACATTAGAATTCATTAATCAGTAGGACCGGTTTTCAGGTTCTGTTTCAACTTTTAAACGTCAACTTTTAGGGGAGTAAAAGTTGTTCTCTTCTAGTAAAATCACTTGTTTTTTTAGAACAAAAAGTTGACATTTTTTTATAAAAGTTGGAATTTAGAACAATAAAAGTTAAAAAAGTAGCAATATTTATATGATTTATAGAATGGTTTGTTTGGTTTCCAGGTAATTTTTGATTAATCCTACTGCCAACTTTTAGAAATCCTGGTTCTCCGTAAAAGTTGATATTTTAAAGAATCCGGAAACACTTGTCCTAAAATCAGCACTTTCAGAAAAAGGACGGCGCGTAAATTCTATTCTAAGCAGGTCTACTTTAGAAAAATACGGATTTTTAAAACGGGGGTATATCAGAACAGGTATTGAGAAAAAATAGAAAATGCCAAATACGGCATAATCAAAGGGTGTTAATGCCGCATACGGCATAACCGATATTTTAGAAGGAGTTGCTTTATGCCGTATGTGGCATAATTAAACGGTGAAAATGCCGTATAGGGCATAAGTAAGAACTATTAATGCCGTATAAGGCATAAAGGAAAGTTGTTAATGCCGTATTGGGCATAAAGAAGTGTTGATAATGCCGTATAAGGCATAAGTGGTAATAAAAAATGCTGTATGTGATATAATTAGGGTAGCGGTAGCTGATGCTCCCGACATGTATGTCGGGAAGAAAACGGTTTTGGTGCGATATTGGTAGGTTTTGGTGCGATATTGGTAGGTTTTGAGGTGATATTAGGGGTTTTGGGGCGATTTTGGAGAATACGGAAAAAGAGACCCGGGGAGTGGGTCTCTTTCTACAGGAGAAAATTATTCAGTTGTTTGTTCTTCTTTCTTCTGTGCGGCTTCTCGTTCCATTTTCAGATTTTTGAAGTACTCGTCTATCTCGGAGCGGTCTTTGCATAGGCTGCAGACCGCCTGGAAATACAGAGCCTCGCAGAGATCACTGCCGCTGTAGTTAAATATATTTTTCCTATACAGATCATCTATATAAGAATATCCCTTTTTGTATTTGTGCTGCAAGTAAGCCAGGTCAATTTTCTTGCCGTCCTCCGGTCTCTCTATGGTGAGCAAGTTCTTATCGATATTTCCCTTTCGTTCCTCTTCCGGTAAAAGGTCTTTTGATTGGAGCAATATTTTCTTTAGTTCATCTGTATCAATAGCTATCCCATACCATTCTCTGAAGCCGTCTGCAACATAATTAACCGTGCAGCCCTGGTTCAGGTGTTCAATGGCTTTTCGGATAGCAGCAACCATGTTTCCGTAATCCAGTTCCTGCAGATCATGTTTAAATTTACCGACAATGTTTTCTATATCCATGTCTGATTTTACACAATAAGCCAGCTCCTCGGCAGTTTTTTCTTCATTTTGACTCATCGTTATTCTCCTCTCTTCTCCAAAGTATATCTCCTCCACGGAGGATGTCGGCCACCGGATCGTGTACTTCCGGATTAACTACCGGATCATAACTGTATTCAATGATAGTTAGTGTACCTGCCTCATACATATCATTATATTTTCGTTCGATGCCTTGACGCTGCCGGTAAATTAATGCGCGTTCATAATCGTCAAGATCACTGCTGGTTAGTATAGCTAGCGAAATATCCGCTAGACTCGTTTTGTACTGAACAATCTGTATTATATAATTGCTGTATATATGAACTAATTCCGGTATAAGAGTATTCAGAATATAATGTTTGTCGGTTCGTTTCCAAAGTATATTCCCCTTGCGGATCGCGTGAGCTTGGGGGCTATGGAGTTTAAGATCAATTATAGAGTTATATTGATACTCTATGAGTGACAGGGTAGCATCTCCGTATTGATTGTTGTATTTTTCTAGCAGTCGCTGCCGGGCTTCAGAAATCAATTTATGAGCGGATATGTCATAATCATTGGAGACTAATATTGCCAGGGTAATGTAGGATTCGTCGGACTCATACTGATTTATTTGGACCACGTAATCGCCATATAGATTGACCAATTCCGGAACCAGAGAGTCTATGATTCCATGGGTGGGAATGCCGGCAGCAAGTCGTTCACAGATTTTGCGATTCCTCTCGATAAATTCGTTTGAAATTTTGATGAGCTCCAGAATATCCGCTACCTCAAAATTTTTTTTGTATTTCATTTTAATTATCACCTACCTATTATATAAATACCAATCAAAAAAGCCCTCATCTGTTAGTTTTTTGTACACGTCCTCCAGTTCAACCCCCTTGGAGGAAAAATAATAGTAACGGTTTAGGATGAACCTAAACGGTATATAACCTTGCAGATATCCAACATTGAAACCGTGCTCCCATGCACGCCGGAAGATCTCCCATGCGCTACTCATCGACGCCCTCCGTTTCCATTTCCAGGTCTCCCTTCTATCGCATCAGCGATTTTAGAAAAATTTTTCTCTATTTCTACCTGTCCTACCAGGTATTCAAAGGCGGAATCGGACAAATCTACACAAAACCATTCCTTGATACTGGCTTGGGTGGCAGCCGGATCCATGCCGGCGCGTAAAAGGCGGAGCGCAGTCTCTTTTGCGCGCCTTTCTATAGCTTTCTGCTCCAGATATTGTTTGGCTTCCATCTTCCAACTTATAATATCTTCATATTTGATTTCAGAATCTTGGAAAAAGTCGTAAACAGGACGGCTATTTCCACCGTGATTACAATATAGATCCTGTACGACTTCCTTGGCTTTGTCCCAGCGACCGCGGAGATAGGCGATCTTTTCTTTATCAGTCATTTTTTCACTTCCTTTTCAAGTTTTTCAAGATTATCGCTGGTATCATTCATTGTAAGCCTCATCATCTTGGTACATAAAAATTCTTTGAAAAAGATTTCCGGTCATAATATCTGTACAGGCCTTGAACCCTTCCCAGAATGCCCAGATGTCAGCTGCGCCAGCGGCGGTCATTAACATATCTCCGATCTTATGTTCGTCCATAGACCTGTCAGCCGCTATTATATGCGCTGCATTATCAATAATGCATTGAAGGTCATCCGGATAACCTTTGTTGCAGTAATAGGCGTAGATAGTCCTCCTCAGATCCTCGTCATCCGTTTCAAGCCTGTCCGGATTCCATTCGCCATAATCAATTTTATTGGTCATTTTGCACAACACCTCCTTTCTGCTATTTTATGTGGAAATAGTAGCACGAAATGCTTGCAAAATATAGGGTTTATGTGGATAAATAGTATTTTCATCACTTTTACTTTTGGAATGCTTTTTGGGATACTTTAATTTTTATTCAGATATCTGAATATTTAGTTGTGCAAAATGACGAATGATTTTCAAGGAGGAAAGCGTGGAGAGATGATAAAATTTTGTGTGCGTTTGTTCTTATAGGAAAAAGGTCGATATTGTCAGTTTATTAAATGAATTTGTGAAATTGCGCATACAATAGCTTTGGGCAGGACGTCAATAGACTTTTTGGAACAGCCGCCGTATAATACTATTATCAGATCTGAAGGAGAGGTATTCACCCTCCCTGTTATATGCGGGTTGCCTGGAATGGCGGTCCGGTGCTTCAAAGAAATTTTCCAGAAAAGAACTTTTAAAATTGAATATGAGATTTTTGCGGGGATCTCTGAGTGTGTAAGGTATACCAGCTATTAATTTGATTTAATAGTTTGCAATACCTACTAACTCAAAGATGGTAATCAACGCAAAGCGTTCATTTTGATGTTATAAACCACAGGTTATATTATTAGCTCTTAAAATTATGTCTCTGACCGGTGCTACTTTTTGAGTAAATCTAACGGCTCAAGAGCTTATTAAGGACTGTTGATTTTATAGTACAAAAAATTCTAAGTGGTAACCGTACCCTTATAATATATAGAGAGTACGGTTGTAACATAAATGTCAATAAAACAACTTTTAAGGCTACTGTTTTTGTATAAAATACACAATTTTATAAAGCGGTCAATAAAATCAACAACTATTAAAAATAATCTTGAGCTGTTAAATCTATTTAAAAGCAGGAGAGGACAGGAACATATTTTTAAAAGCTCGTAAAATGTCAACAGTTTTTATTTTTGATGAATGCGTTAGCATTGACTACACGCTTCGAGTTAGTAAAATTTACAGACCATTAATCAAAATTAACAGCCGGTAATCATTATCAGCTCAGAGATCCCCTGAAAAACCGCAAAAAAGGAAGGAGCGCGCAACAATGCCAGAAAGTCAGATCTATTATATGAGTGAACTCGTTGAACGAAACCTTGACGAAATCCTTCAACAGACAGAATTTTCGCTAAAAAACTATGTTGGACTGACACCAGAAGAAGCTAACAGAACGATTAACCTGGCCTTGTCCCATATAATAGGTAGAAATTCCATCAGTCAACAAGAACAACTCCAAAGTATCCGCATTGCTAGCGACAGCAACCCTGATTTCGCACTGGCGGAAATACCACTCTGCTAATTATAGTAACCCAGCAATAATATTCCAAAAAGTCCACCATTTCATATGATCTGGTGGCCGGACAAATCCTACTACATACGGCAACACCAAAGGACGCGTCTGATATTAGGACAATTAACACCAAGGAGGAGCCATAAGCGATGTAAGTAAAACCTACTATTACATATCTACGTACAGAACCGCCACACACAAGAAGAAATTAAAGGCGGTAGGAGCAACTGATGACAACACAATAATCGAACGATTTCACGGAAAAATACCAGACAGAGAACAGTACCAAAAAATGAAAAACCACCTGTTAAAACCAGGTGATACCCTTGTGATTTACGACTTGGAAGCGCTTGGCGGAAAAAGAAGCGCGCGCCAGGAATTACAATATTATCGAGATCACAATGTCCACGTAAAAATCCTGGATATCCCAACAACCACAATTGATTCTCATGGCAATCCAGAAATATCCTACATGATCCTGGATACCGTAATAGGTACCCTGGATTACGTGATTAGCCACGAAATACAGCGCACGCAAAAACGGCAAAAACAGGGTGTTGATCGGATCCGGGATAAACTTGCTTGGCACAACTACGGCAGACCGCAAGTACACCTTCCTGATAACTATGCCGAGGTTATGGAGAGGTGGACGTGCGGGGAGATTACCGCAGCAGCTGCAATGGGATTAACAGGACTGAGTAGGACCACATTTTACCGGCTCAGTCACCAATATCAGAACGGAGGACTGCAGGTATGATAGTGACATATCCAATGTTAATTGTAGAAGATCCAGTTGAGGGCGGTTATACAATATCTGTCCCTGATCTTCCCGGATGCGTTACCTGCTGCCAACGATGGCAAGATATTCCAGCTACGATCGAGGACGCGAAACGTGCCTGGATAACTGCAGCAAATGAGGAAGGTATCCGGATACCAGAGCCTACAGATATTAATAACGTGGAGGTATGTAAGAATGTTTGACGATTTCGGTGGATTTAACAGTTTCGATGATTTTAATAATGATTTCATGTATCAGCAGCAGGATATGATGCAACAGGATTTATTCCAGCAACAAACAGACCAATTCCAACAGCAACAGTTTCAGGATATGCGGCAGACACAGGATGAGTTCCAGCAGGCAACAGCGGCTAATAATCAATCTCTATTCCGGAAAATAATAGATTTCATTTTCTTTTAATATAGAAGAAACGAGAAAAGGGGACGGCTCTTAAAAAGCTGTCCCTTAAAAATTATCCTGTCCAAAAGCTGGTTCCGGTATCTCCCTCCCTGCTGCCTTTGCCATATCTATCCATTCCCCGATCACATTTTTAGCATTTTCATATGCCTCATTGGGACTCTTGCCGTCAGCCATACAACCCGGCAGATCTGGGACGGTCACAATATAACATTTTTCTTCCGAAGAATATTTCATTATTATACAATAATTCATCCTATTTTCCTTTCAAAATAATTTTCCTATAAACAGTATAGCACAAAAATTAGAATTGAAAATAGAAGGGATTATTATTTGTTGGGTAAATAATTGAAAACAGAAGAAAAATTGATAAAATGTGAGAGAAATGGATAGATTACAAGATATCACCTGATTTTTTGCTGTTTTATGGAAAAAATAACATATTAATACCGAAATAAAAATTTTGAGAATTGGAGGTATTAATATGAAAAATAACGAAGTGCCCTTATGGTTACGTTATGCGCTGACGCTCTCAGAAGCCGCCCAGTACTTTAACATTGGCGAAAGAAAATTGCAGCAGATCGCCGACGAAAACAGAGATACCGGATTTGTAATTTACAATGGTGTCAAATTGTTATTCAAACGTGAAAAATTTGCTGAATGGCTGAATGAAACGAATGCGATTTGACGATGACAAAAGGGCACTGAACATGATAAAATGAAATCGTGCTCAATGCCCTTTTTCATTCTAAAAAATGATAAGGGTGATGATTTGATATGAAAAATGATAACATAAAAAATGTAAAAAGAAAAGACAAAAAGGGACGAGTTTTAAGGATCGGCGAAACTCAGCAGGCTGACGGCAGATACCGCTATAGCTACACGGTAAACGGGAAACAGAAATCTTGCTATTCCTGGAAGTTGGAAAAAACAGACCGCCTTCCGGCCGGAAAAAGAGAATGCGTGTCTCTCCGAGAACAGGAGCTGGAGATTCAAAAATTTATCAATGCAAATGTCAACGCGAATAACATGACTGTTGAGCAACTGGTAGAGAATTATCTGAAAATCAGGAAATCGAGTGTCAAGCGCAGCACTGCAAAAAATCATAAATATGCTTTAAAGTTACTGAAAAAGAATCCAGCATTTTGTAAAAAGAAAATTGTCGATATTCAGATTACAGATGCCAAAAATTTTTTTATCGATTTCGCTGAAAACGGTGCCACCTACAGTAATCTTTTGATGGTTAAAGGTATTGTCTTCCCAGCATTTAGGAATGCTTATGAGGATCGGTTGATTATGACAAATCCGATGGCTTTTAGTTTTTCAAAATTAATTAAGGGAACATTGGGAGAAACACCATCATTGACAGAGGAGCAGATGAATAAATTTCTTGATTTTATCAAAAATGATAGCCTTTTAGGTCGTTATTATAGTCCTATATACATATTGTTTCACACCGGACTTCGTATTTCTGAGTTGTGTGGACTTGTTTTGCAGGATGTCGATTTTCGAAAAAAGACAATAACGATTTCTCATCAGCTGGTTACTGCTCCGGGTGGGAGTGACGATTATATCGACACTCCAAAGACAGAACGTGGAAAAAGAGTTTTACCGCTGACTGATGATGTAGCGGATCATCTAAAAGCACTTCAAGTTCTGGTGATGAAGAGGAGAATACAGCCTGTTGTCGAGGGATACAGTGGATTTTTCTTTGTAACTAAAAATGGAAAACGTCCGACCAATGGAAGCGATTGGTCATCGATATTTAAAAATCTGGAACATAAGTTCCGGAAGCAAAATCCTGATTATGAAATTCCGCACATTACACCTCATGTCTGCAGACATACATATTGTACAAATATGGCAAGAGCTGGTGTGCAGCCTAAAGTGTTGCAGTATCTGATGGGGCATGCCGATATAGAAACGACGCTCCGCATCTATACACACGTACACGATGAACAAGAAGTACGGGAGGCTGTTGAGAAGGCTACGGAAAAGGCAAATTGATTCTAGCATAATTTAGCATACTTTTAGCATAATTGAACGCAGAATTATGCTAAAATATGTTGAGTTATAAAGACATAGGAAAATTGCTAAATTTCAAAAATGCTGTATTTACGGGTAAAAGTCGGTATAAGTTTTTATAGGTACGAACAATAAAAAGCCTGTTAAAATTTCGTGAAAAAACTGTGTAAATTTGAAATCATGCGTTTCATGTGCTAAAATAAGCCAGAGTAAGAGATGGGGAAACGTAAAGTTATAGAGATGAGGTGAAAACCTGTGAAAAAAAAGGTATGTGCAGTTTTACTGGGGACTGCTTTGACATGTCATGTACCGCTGGTGTATGGTGCGGTACAGGATTATCAGGCAGTTACGGAAGCTGATAAGGAAGACAATAAAATTTTTCAGGCATTTTCAACAGAGGATGGAAGCGGCAATTCAGTTAATGTTGCAGCTATACAGGATACCGTGTATGTTGCAGCCAAAAATGCCGGGATCTATTCAAAACCAGGCGAATCCAGCGAAAAAATGGGGGACGTTGCATTGGGTGATACATTGGAGAGAAGTGCAGTCTGTGATAATGGATGGAGCAAAGTATCCTGTGAAGTAAATGAAAGCAAAGTTATTGGATACATTCAGAATCAGATGCTCAGTGATACGGATCAGATTCAGCCTGCAGATAAAGATGTTGAAGTAAAAAGTGATGCTACGGTACTGGATTATCCAAGCCGGAAAGATGGGGAAGAAGTAGGGGAAGTTCTTCAGCTGGATGAAGTGAAACAGACGGGAACAGTTAATGGAGTATGGAGCCGGATTACTTATCAGAATGATGATGGAACAGAGGCAGAAGGTTATATTCCAACAAGCTGTCTGGACCTTCCGGATGCGGTGACAGAAGAAGCAGATACAATTGATAAGGATAAAGATGCGGGAACACTCCATGAAGGCAGTGGAGAGGGCGTATTTGCAGATGCACTGGAGGATGTGGACCCAGGTGTTTCAGTAGAAAACGGAGTTCAGATCGGAACACCGGTTGCGGCATCTTCAGACGCAAATCTGCAGGATCTAGGCGTATTTAAGATTACACATTACTGTCCGTGCAGTATCTGTTGCGGACCATATTCCAATGGAATTACATCGACTGGCGTAACGGCAACTACCAATCATACGATTGCAGTAGATCCATCTGTGATTCCGTATGGAAGCAAAGTAGTGATCAACGGACAGGTTTATGTTGCAGAGGACTGTGGTGGTGCAATCAAGAAAAATCGTATCGATATTTATGTTGCAACGCATGCTGAGGGCGAGGCTAAAGGTACATATGATACAGAAGTATATTTGATAAAATAAACAAAAGGCAGGAACCTGAAAATTCAGGATATCCTGCCTTTAATCATCTGGTGATCAGTAAAGCTAAAATCATTTATCTTGCCATGGCGTAAATTTTTTCCATGTCTTTCATGTTTAACTGTTTGAAAACGCCAATGGTACGTGTATCTTCAAAACTGCATTTGAAAGCCAGTTCATGAATCTGTTCGTCGGTCAGATCCAGACCTAGTTCATGAAGGTTGGTCGGCATATGGATTGAACGGAAAAAGTCTTCCATTGCTTCTATACCGGCGAGTGCTGTATTTTCATAATCAGCATAACATGGAATATCGAAGATGTTGGTGGCAAATTGTGCGAAACGCTCCGGATTGGCATCATAAACATAACGTGCCCAGCTTCCCCAGAGTGCAGCAAGACCAGCACCATGAGTAACATCGTAAAGTCCGCCAAGTTCGTGTTCAAGCTGATGACAGGCCCAGTCACCACCACCAGTTCCACAGCCGGTCAATCCGTTATGAGAAAGACTTCCTGCCCACATGATCTCTGCTCTTGCATTGTAGTTACCAGGTTCGTTCAGCAGGATTCGTGCATTGTAAATAACGGTCTGCATCAGGGATTCACTGATACTGTCAGTGATCTCCATGGTTTCGATGTTGACAAAATAACGTTCCATGGTATGCAGAAGAATATCTACACAGCCACTTTCGGTCTGATATTCCGGCAGAGTATAGGTGAGTCGCGGGTTCATCAGAGTGAATTTCGGGCGACAGAGGTCACTGCGGGTGCTTCCACGTTTTAACCAACCATCTTCATTTGTAATGACACAGGAACCGCTCATTTCGCTTCCGGAAGCGGCAATCGTAGGGATAGCGCCGATTGGAAGACAGGCGTTTGGAATCTCTGTTTTGAGAAAAAAATTCCAGACATCGGTCCATGGATTGGCAACACCATAGCCAATGGCTTTTGCAGAATCAATAACACTTCCACCACCGACAGCCAGAATGAAATCCACAGATTCTTTCTGACAGAGTGAGATACCTTCTCGTACTTTGGAGAGACGTGGGTTTGGGACAACTCCGCCCAAAGTGACAAAGTCGATTCCTGCTTCAGTGAGACACTTACTGATTTCGTGAATCAGACCGGATTTTACAGCACTTTCGCTGCCATAATGAATCAGTACTTTGTGGCAGTTATAATCTTTTAATAATTCACCAATTTTTAGATGTGTATCTTTTCCAAAAATCACCTTTGTAGGTGTGTAATATTCAAAACTTCTCATGATGATTAAACTCCTTGTTTATAATCAAGCATAACATAGTAAAAATATATCATAATTGTAACAAAAATTACAGAAAAAACAGTAAAAAAATTAAGAAAACAGCAAAAACTATGTATCAAAAAAAGAGAAAAATGGAAGAATAAAAGCTGAAATTTTCAAAAGAATGGTGTATATTATAAAGCAATGGAAAATTCAGGTGATAAAATGGAAAATATAATTATTATCGGAGCAGGTCCGGCAGGCATATCTGCGGCACTGTATGCTGCCAGAGGTAATTTAACCCCACTGTTGCTCAACAATGGAATCGGAGCACTGGCAAAAGCAGAAAAAATTGAAAATTATTATGGTCTGGAACGACCACTCTCAGGAGAAGAACTTTATGAGAGAGGAGTTGCACAGGCAAAGGCTCTGGGCATTCGCATAATTGATGCACAGGTGCTTGGAATTAATGGATTTGATACATTTACAGTCCAGACGACTGCTGGAAACTTTGATACAGTAAGTGTGATTCTGGCAACAGGCGGAAAGCGGTCTGCACCGAATATTCCGGGAATTCGGGAATTTGAAGGCAAGGGTGTCAGTTACTGTGCGATCTGTGATGCGTTTTTCTACAGAAACCGCGATGTGGCGGTAATTGGAAACAGTGATTTTGCACTTCATGAGGCGGAAGAACTGCGAAATGTAACTTCATCAGTGACAATATATACAAACGGCAGAGAACCGGAGTTTTCAAGAGAACATCCGATTGCAGTGAACACAATGAAAATTCAGGCAATCGAGGGCGGAGATACCGTTTCAGGTATTCGGATGGAACATGATGTTGCTTCAATGGAAAATGAAGACAGGGAATCATTTTATCCGGCAGACGGGGTGTTTGTGGCACTGGGGACTGCCGGCAGTACTGAGATCGCACGACAGATGGGCGCGGAACTGACAGATAAAGGAAATGTCAGAGTCAATTCTGAGATGGAGACAACGATTCCGGGTCTGTTTGCAGCGGGGGACTGTACA
>OHBY01000693.1_pt1 | contig 14919 bp, 7 predicted proteins | sample 1577531 | NCBI WGS metagenome assembly OHBY01 (sample SAMEA3879564, study PRJEB24766) | human gut metagenome | biome: human-associated habitat; feature: feces | place: USA | collected 1985/1987 | reverse complement strand
AAAACGGTCATTAGAGGTTAGAATGTCTCCTGTGCGTACTTCGGGCTCTTGCCGTATCGGTTCTCCTCGGGAGCAGAGTCGCTGACAAAGAAGTAGAGCAAGAACAGCGCGCCTAAGATGGGGATGAAGGTGAGGAGGTAGTACCAACCGCTGTGTCCTGTGTCGTGAAGGCGGCGTACGGATACCGCAAGACTGGGCAGGAAGACTATCAGCGTATAAAGGCCTGAGAGTGCGCCGATGCCAAATTCGATGTTGATCATATCCAGTTTATAGTCGAGTACGAGGGTTACTATACTGACAATTAAGTTGAGAAGCCAGAACCACCAGTATTCGGATCGGCGCGCGCGACCTTTGAAGGTGACATACTTCTGGAAACATGTCTTGACAGACTCTCCGAAAGACATCATCGGAGTGGGGATCAATTCGTTGTTCATCATTGTTGTAAAAAGGTTGAAAATGAATAATTACTGATTTACATCTGCAAATGTACGATAAAAATCTCATTTTCCCATCATTCCATCGTGTGCATTTGGTGTGCAAATGGTGGAAAGCCTCGATTTGTGGTACAATGGGTCTTCACTTGGTTTTGTTATTTATCATAATCGCGATTGTAGGGTAAAAATACAAGTCCTCCGACCGAGCTATTTGCATGGGTCAAAAGACGCAATTTTTCACCCCTTTTTAGCATATTAACTTCAGAGGCCGATGAATATAACTTCATAAGCCGATGAAGTTAACTTCGTAGGCCTCTGAAGTTATATTCATCAGCTAATGAAGTCAACATACTTTTTTCGGGCAAAAATAGCCGTAAATAGCAAGAGGCAGCAGAGGTAGATGAAATCCTGGATTAAAGTCCGTTTTTCTCCTTTGCCAAGCGCAGGTATTCCGACGGATTCAGACCCGTATGCTTCTTGAAAGTGGTGGCAAAATTAGATCGCGACTTAAACCCGAGATCCCTTGCGATGCTCTCGATGGTATAGCTTCCATAGCGTTGCGGATTGTTGAAGCGGCGGCAAGCCTCACGGATGCGGTAGCGTCCGAGCAGCGTGTTGAAGTTGCACTCAAAGGTCTCGTTGATGACCTGCGACACATACTTTTGTCCCGTACTGATGTTTTGCGCCAGTTTTTCGACCGTGAAGTCGGGCTGTATGATGACCTCGGTCTGCTCCATGACCTGCTGCACGAGTTGTGCGATACGGTCTTTGTCCGCATCGGAGAGCGTACTGTGGTGGTATTTGGAAGAAGCCGTAGCCGCATTGTTCTCCTCCACGGCGGGTGCAGAGACAGTCTTTCGCTGTTTTCCCGCCATTTCATCGCTCTTCAGCACCTCCAAACTTCGGTGGTAGAGAGCGAGGTTGCGGCGGCGCAACTCCCGGTTCTCGCGCATCACGACGAGCAGGATGATGACGAAGAAGAGCGTGGTCAGTACGGCCACGATGAGCCAGATGCGGTGCTGCGTCTGACGCTCTTTCATACCGTCCATCTCCTGGTTGAGTTCGATTACCTTCTCGTTGAGACCCATATTAAATACGTTGGATGGCAGCGAGTATGCCTTCAGTGAGTCGTTGATCTGGTAGTATCGGTACATGCTGCGATCGTAGTCGGCCTTGCGCCCCATGTCCTCATAGAAGATGGCGTAGGTCTGATAAACGCTCTGCATGCCGTCGCCAATCTTGTATTTGACATAGAGTTTCTCCGCCTCCGCCACGAGGGCCAGTCCTTGGTCGAAGTGGTGCAAGAGTCGTTGCACCTCCGCGGCCTCCACAAATGCCAATGCGCGGCGGCGGCAGTTGCGCTCCGTGTCTGGCACGATGTCGATGAGCCGGCCGTAGGCCTCGGCAGCCTTCTGAAGCTGTCCCGCTATCTTCAGTCTTGTGCCTTCGTAGAGGGTGATGTTATACTTGTAGTGCTCCGTGTTGCGCTTTGTGTGTGCCTTGCGGTACAGGTCCCACTCCTTCTTCGTGTTGGCAAACTCTCCCACCACGTCGGCGAGTGTCGTCATGTTGGTGAAAGCCATGTCGGCGGTGGGCATGTCCTTCTTCGCCAGGGCCAGGCGCACACCCTTCCGGTAGCAGTCCAGGGCCTTGCTGTAGAGTTTCCACTGTCGTCCCTGTCCTGCCACAAGTTGGTACATGGATCCGAGGTTGAAGTAGAGGGCGGCACTTGTCTCGCCCAGTTCTTTCGAGATGGTGTGGGCGCGGAGCAGGTTTTCGTAAGCCTTGGGATAGTTGAGGTAGGTGAAGCTGTAGATGAAGTAGTTCATGTTCAGTGCCTCCACCACCTCTCTCTTTTCCTCTGCACTCATGTTGGGCGTGTAGCGTCCTGCCACGATGGTGAAGAAGAGCAGTGCCGAGTCGGGCTTGTTCTTCCTGAGGCGGTAGTCCTTGCCGATGCGTATCAGCTCCTCGGAGGGTCGCGACATATATTTTTGGTAGAAGTCGGAGCGTCCGCCCTTGGCTGCATGCGCCATCTGGGCACCCGCAGCGAAGGTCATAAGTATGACAAAAAGCATCCGTATGGAACGGATACGGTAGTTGATCATTTTTTGAATTTTCATTGATAACAAACTGGGTTGTCCCCCCGTTGGGGGCGAAACGAAGGCCGACGAGTGCGCAAGGCGTGTCCGAAAGACCATGTTTCGGATGCAAAAGTAATATTTTCTGCGCAAAAACCTAACAAAAATAGTAAAAAATGAACACCGACGCTTCATTTTTTCTTCTAGTTCCTCCTAATCCGCCACATTTTTAGCGGTTATTCTTTGCCGTGGATGGATCGCAACAATCATAGGCGATCCCCCTCAACCCTATCAACGAAGAACAAGTGGCGGCCTACAGTCCCATGCGCTCAAGCACGCGGTTGACGTAGTTTTGTGTTTTGCGGATGCTGTATCCGATGCCACCTTTCCAGATTCGGATGGCGCGCTCGATGGAGTTGGACGGGTTGTGGTGCGACTGGATGATGGCGAACATCTCGCGCGATTTCTCCGCGTTGTAGCGGTCCTTGAGGGTGTAGCGCTTGCTCTCTCCGCGCGCCTTGAGGATGTTGTTGCATTCGCGGACCAGCACCGGCGAGATCTGCAGCAGGCCCACATACTGTCCGTTTACGGCGCGGGCGTTGCCCTTGCTCTCGAAATGGGCGATGGCATCGATGAGCTTGTTCCAGTCAAATCCGTCTCCATCGCCCGCTGTCTCCGTTACCTCGGCGGGCTCCGTCGTGGCAGCATGGCCGAAGACGGGCAGCGCAATGAGGGTGAGCGTGATGATGACTTGATAGACAATGCTCTCTAATTTGGTCTCTTTTTTGTATTGCTTCATAAAATAAGGTTTTGAAACTTGGCCGAAAACCCGACAAAAGGGGGTGTCCACCATAGCGCGTTTCTATCCAGGAAAACCGCTCCTGCAGCGCCTTCGTTTCATGTTCGTGGTGCAAAGGTAGTAAAAAATAGAGCTGAAAACCAGTCCGTTAATATTTCTTCACATTCTGCAAAAAACCGCTCCCCTACCCCAAAATCGCTTCGAATCCCCCATGTAACGGGAGATTGTGTGCGCAGACGCTCAAACAATCTTTTAGGACAATTTAGGAAAATAACCACCGATTTTCGTCGCACTTTTTCACATAAAATCCCTCTTGCGTCTCATAACCACCTATTCCGACAGCCATTGGATCCTTGCAAACCAGCCTCGGACTATATTCACGAGTTGAGTAGATGTTTTCACGAAGGGAAAGCTATTATACGTTCGTTCACGAAGGAAAGCGCGTGGTTCACGAAAAGCAGAATGGGATGATAGATTTGGCAGTAAGAATTTCTCTATTTTTGCAGTGGGACGGAGTTACTTCCTTACCAAAACGAACATTAACAACTAGGAGATACTACCATCTAGTAGATACTAACAAATAAACAACGTAAACGAAATGGAACACAAAAGCAATATGTGTCTCATCCTCTGTGGTGAGATTTATATGCTCAATCTTGATGACGCCTTGCTGTTTGAGGCTGATGACCACTACACGGAAATACACAATCTGTATGGCAACAAGATCATGGTGCCTTTCTGCCTCGGGGAGATAGAACGGGAGATTCGGACGAGGTTTCCAGACCACAACAATTTGGTCAGGATGGGCCGGAAATACATCATCAATAAGAACCGAGTCTTCCACATGAATGCCCTCAAGCAGACGGTGTCGCTCTACGGCTCCAATGGGCAGGTGGTCGTACTCAATGTATCGAAACCAGCGCTCAAAAGCCTGATGCAGGATGCGCGTAGCTCTTATGCGACGCTGCCGTCGGATGACCCCGACGACCCTGACCTCGATCCTGACGAAGGAAAGGGGTGTGGATTTACCCCCCCCATCCGTGGATTGAATGGACATTTCCCATAGTGTGAGATGTGGGACACCCTTTGTGGCGTATTTTCATTCACGAAAAAATCACGATGGTTCACGAAAAGGGCCATTGCGATCTCGCATGGCTCCATGGATTATGTATAATTTTGTACACGATTGCACTGACAAAAAGTGGTCTATCAAAGTCTCTTTACCTTATTATATATACGGGAAGAGCAGCTGAAAAGAAAATAATTAATTTGTACAATTAAATAAGATTATGAGAAAAGATGTACTGATTTCTCTCCTTGCCATCACAGGCGCCCCCGTTGCAGCATTGGCCGACGCCGATGTTGTGATCGACAAGACCGCATGGACAGGAGATGATTTGACCGTATCGGAAGACGGTTCCGTGACCGTCTCCACAGGAAAGGAAGTTTCCATCGAGAAAGAACTGGCTCCTGGCAAGTACATGCTGCAGCCTGCTACGTTTACCGACAATGCCAAGATTGTCGCTGTCTATAAGGGCAAGGAGTATGCCCCCAGCGTCGCTTTTACTATCGATGGTGCCGCGCCAGCGAAAGTAAAAGTCAAGGTTCGTGCCGTGACCCCGGGCGAATTCAAGTTCTCTGGTGTCAAGTTTACCTTGCTCTTCGACTTCGCTGCTCCGGTGAAGGAGCTCAGTGCGCAGCTCGGCGAAATCGTCAGCGGTACCAGCGAATACTTCCGTACAACCGATGCTTGGAAGAAGGGCAATGACGAAAAGCCCAGCCTGGAGATGCAGGTGGCCGACTATGCCAGCCAGCTTGACATCATTGAGAAGGGTGATTATGAAGTCTATGTGAAGAACCACCTTTGGCAGGGAAAGAACAGCCCCGAGCTTCGTGCACTGACCGATGGTATTGCTGCCCTGGCCAAGGTCGTAGAAAAAGCCAACGACAACGAGAATGCCTACTTTAGTGCACAGAACGCCTACGAGGCTGCTGAATATCAGTTTAGAAGTTTCTCTTCGACGTGGTATACTGTAGCCGAAGAAATCCGAGCTACCTATCAGGCAGACTACAACAAGATACAGCAAAGCATCAACGACTTTAAAGCGCTGGCACGGGAGAAGTACGACGCTGGTGAGGCCAAGGAACTGAAAACGGCTGAGTTTACGGAAAACTTCAACCGCATGTTGAATGAGTTGGAGGCCAACATTGGTGTTTCTGATGCCGCTTGGATCAATATCTATGCCGTCTATCAGGACGGTCTGCGTGTCTTCAACGCCGCTCAGGAGGAGATACACACCCAGATGCCGGACGACGGCAACTATGCCGATTGGAACGAAGAGGCTCTCAACGCCATGCGCTCAGCGTGGAAGAAGGTGAGCGACCTGTACAAGACCATCGATGCCGACAAGACGAAGGCTTCTGAGCTGGAGGAGAACTTCCGCACGCTGAAGGAAGCACAGGTGGTGGTCATCAATGCCACGAAGGACGAGTATCTCGCCAAGCATGTCGATGCCGAAGCCAAGAAGGCTGCCGCCGACCAGCTCCTTTCCGCTCTGGAGGACGACTTCCAGTATCTGGAGAAGAGCGACGATGTGAACCAGAAGTATGCCAACCGCGTCAAGGAGATCCGTACCGCTATCAATGCCCTCAAGGACAAGGTGGCCAAGGACTACAAGGCACCCCACAATATCCGCACGGCCAGCTATGATGCCGACCGCGATGCCATCCAGGCCAAGATCAGCAGCTTGCGCAGCGATGCTGGTGCCATCATCCAGAACTACGAAAACTATCAGAAGTTGCTCAAGGCGCTGGGCACTGAGACGGGCTTGCAGAAGAAGCTCGACGACGCCAAGGCTGCTGTGGCCAAGATGAAGCCAGCCGACGAGAAAGATACGTATGATGTGGCTGCCCACTTCCAGAAGACGGCTGCCGGCCTGCAGAAGACCATCGACGAGATTAAGGCCGCCGTAGAGAAGAGCTATCAGGAGAAGATGCTGACCGAGACGGTGCGCGGGGACTTCCAAAGTCAGATAGACGCTGCTGCTATGGCCATCGGCAAATATCAGGATGACGCCACGGCTGCCCTGGACCGCTACGATGTGGTGAGCACCGCCATCAAGGACTACGAGGCCGCACTGACCACGCTGCGTGGGACCGTCGGCCCGAAGACGCTCGTCGTTGCCACTCCGGCCACGGAGGTCACAGGCAAGACCTACGGAGAGCGCATCACCAAGCTTCAGACAGAGATCGACCGTGTGGCAGGCAACTTCAGTGCTGCCAAGGAGAAGCTCGATGCCGACCTTCTTGCCGCTTTGCTGGCCGTGCAACTCAAGGAGACCATCCTCACCGACGCCCAGGCCCTCAATGCTGCCTTCGCCAATGACAAGGTCAATTCCGACAAGACTGCCAAGATAGAGGCTGCCAAGGCGATGTATGATGCTGCCAGCAAAGTCGTTGACGCCATCAAGGCCGACATCGACAAGTACAAGGGCGTGCCCTATGAGTATTACAATGTGACGTGGACGGAGGACAACCTCGGACTGAAGTATGACGAGTTGCTCCAGGATCTCAATGATATCGAGGCCAGCACCAACACGCAGAAGGCCAAGATCCAGGCTGTAGCAGCCACCAAGGACGACATCACCGAGGACAACGCAGTAGAGGCTATGTCCTTGTTGAGCGTCATCAAGGGTGACGTTGACGCCATCAACGACGCTCTGAGCGAGTTGCTGGGGCGTGTGGACGAACAAAAAGCACATGTCAATGCGGAGAACCAAGCATATACCGACTTCATCGGAAATCAGTATTATTATTACCCGAAGGGTGCTGAGCTGGTCAGCCGTACGCTGACGGAGGCAAAGAACGCATTCGTTATCCCCGGCGAGAGCATCGACCCACAGATCCAGGCTACGACCACCAAGCTCGAAGCACTGAAGGCGGAGGCTGCTACGGCGCGCGCCAACGAGATCCTCCAGGAATCATGCAAGGATAGCTATGATGCCGAGGGCCATGTCGTCAAGGGCATCACCAGTCGTCTCAACGACTTGCAGCTGGAGGCCAATGCGCTCAAGGCAATGGCCACCGACTCCACGGCCAACTATAATGCCTACCAGAAGCTGAAGGAAAACTTTGACAGACAGAAGATAGATATTTGGAACTATACCTATGGCTCTGGCTATTACGCGAGAAATGACTATTCCACGCACTATGGCTTCGACAGTGCTTTCAGCGCGGTGTGGACGCGTATCAACCAAAAGACGGATGGTACGAACGCAGCCTATTACCTCGGACTGCTCTCCTATCCCGACGGCGTGCACTACAAGGAGCGCGAGGCTATAAGGCAGGCCATCGAGGATGCCTACAAGGCAGGTAAAGCCTGGACGGGTTCTTTGGAGTACAGTTACAGTAGCTATAAGTATGAGCCGGTGCTCAATACGGGGATTGTCAGACGCATGACGGATCTTTCCAACGTGCTCAAGATGCTTCCCAAGCAGGCTTATGACGACTGCACCAACTATAAAACCCAGGTGTACGAACTCAACCAGAAACAGGAACTTTGGGATGAGGTGAACGGATTGTTCAACGCTTCCGATCTCCGTCCTGAGACGCTGAAGCCCTATCTCAGTAAGCTCGGCGATCTCCTGAAGCGCATCAAGGAGCAGAAGGCGCTGGTGGAGAAGTACTATGCCGAGGGTCTGACCACCACCAACAACTCGATGGTCAGCGAGGCTTACCGTTCCATCAAGCTCGAACTCGACGGCTTGAAGGCCTTCATCGAGGGCAATAGCGAATACAACGCTGTCATCGCCGGAGACAACCTCACCCGTTATAATACCTTCTGTGCCAAGGTGCAGGAGACGGAGGACAAGTATGGTGAGGGTACGGCCCAGATTGCTGGCTACCAGAATATTTCTACGGAGGAGCTCAAGGAGCTGGTCAATGTGGAGAGCATCATCGCTGCCCAGGAGAACATCTATAAGTATGCCGCCCTCATCAAGAACTTGAAGGACGATGCTGCTGCCACCTACGCGAAGACCACGTCGCCCGCCCTTTGGGATATCGACGAAGCCAACGCTGCGAAGGCCATGGAATACACGGCTCAGATCGAGGCTTACAAGAAGGATCTCGACTTGGCAGTCAATACGGCCGTGAGAGCCAAGCTGGAGGAGAAGTTGGCCAACCTCAACGACAACCAGCTCGCTCCTGCCAAGGAGAAGGTGGCTGGCTTCGACAAGAACGTGCGCGACAACGCCTTTGCGAACGTGCAGGAGTTCTACGACAGAGTCAGTGCCGACGACTACAAGAAGTCGCAGTTGCTCGTGAGCAACCTCGATGACGACTGGAGCTTCTTTGGCATGGTGCCCAACCTGCTCGTCGCCGACCTGGAGCAGGCAGCACAGAACGAGTGGAAGGCCCTCTACGAGGGTGTCTATGTCGGTGTGGACGGTACGCTGACAGAGGGCGACGACCGCTACGCTGGTGCCAAGGCCGACAACGAGAAGTGGCTTGCCGCCCTGGAAGGCTTCGCCTATGAGGGCAAGGATGACGATCTCAAGGCTTACAAGGACCGCGTCGCCGACTACCTCACTCCGGCCACGGAATTGGCTGCCAAGGCTGCCGATGGTACGTTCACGGGCAAGATCGCTGACCTGCAGCGCTATATCGATGCGTTCTACGCAGAGGCAGGTGCTGTCTATACCAGCGCCAAGGCCAAGGCTGACGCATACGATGCCAATATCAAGAACTTCGACCAGCTGACCATCGACTACAATACCGTCACGGAGCGCATCAAGGCTGCGCAGGACTATTATGGTGCATTCAATGTGGCAAGCAGCCGCATCGAGGCCAACATCGCTTCAGCATTTAATCAGGTGAAGCGTTGGCAGGCTGACCTCACACGCCAGAACGCTTCGCAGGAGATGAGCAAGCGCATCTATGGTCTGACTATCGGCGAGGACAAGCAGTGGTACGACTGCCACAGCATCAAGATCCTCAGCATCGATGGTATCTACAACGCGGCCAACCAGGCCGAGGTCGATGCGATCAAGGCCGACATTGTTGCCATCGAGACCCAGAAGCGCGAGGCTTTGGACAACCTCACGGGAACGGCTGCTGACGAGGTCAAGGCATACTATGACGAGCATTGCAAGAACCTCGCCAAGGAACTTGACGATCTGCTCAAGGAGTTTGTCGAAAATGCTACCCCGGCAGAGGCGAAGAAAGACGCTGGCTTGCTGGCTCTGGAGAAGAAGGTGGCGCAGGCTCGCATGGGGCTCATCAAGCTCGTGAATGCCGAGTTGATCGAGGGCGTAGCCAACAGTTTGGAGATACTGGTATCGCAGGCTGAGTCGACATACAGTAGTGTCAACATTACCTACGACCAAGTATATGCGCCCGTGAAGGTGGAGTACAAGTCTGCACTGGACGCTTGCCGCGAGGAACTCGACGGCGTGAAGAACCTCATCACCTCTTATGGCGACGAGATTGTGACCTACAAGACGAAGGTCATCCACATCCTCAATGTGTTGATAGACCGCATGGGTGCTACCCGCATGGATATCATCGAGGCCAACAAACCCTATGTTGCCCACGCCAAGGCAATGAAGGACCTTCAGAATGCCTATGACGCTCTGGTGGCTGAGCAGAGCAGGGTGAAGGAACTGATAGCGTCTTACCAGCATAGCTCCAATGTGCTTGAAATGTCATCAGGGGTAGAGATTGAGGGTGACTTCTTCGTGTTTGAGAGCGGCAAGTCCTACATGGAGAACTACGAGAAGCTGTTCTTCAATGTGGCCAGTGAGAAGGCCGAGGAGGTCAGCGGCGTCCTTGAGCAGGCTGCCAAGACGCTGGAGGAAGGCCCTGTGTCGGCCATTCTGACCGACAGTCAGGTGGAGTCGTACAAGGATGGTTGCCTTTACGATGCCTATGCGAAGCTTGCAATGGCAGAGGTGTTTGGAGCTTATAATGAGACATATCAAGTGTATAGGAACAATGTGTGGGGCGCTTACAACGCCATGCAGAATTCGTTCTATAAGTCTGGAACGAAGATCTATGACGAGGACGGTGCGTTGCGCGAACAGTTTGATAACTTGAAGCTCGCTAAGCAAAACTTCGACAATTATCTCGATTTCCACGGCTGGGACCGTATCCTTCCCACGAAGGACATCAACGGAAATGCATGGTTGAATCCTGATGGTAGCGAGGCTGGGCAAAAGGAGATCAACTATTCGAAGGACGAGGAGTATGGCGTGAAGTTGGTCGCTGCTACGTCTGAGTCTTTGGTCGAGTCGATGAATGCTCTCAGAACTTCCATCGAGGAGAACACGTATGTGCTCGGCGACGTCACCGAGGACGGCGTTGTTCTGACCGACGACTACCTCGCCGTGCTCAACGCTTTGCTCGATCCGGAGACCCTGGAGGGTGGCAAGGTATTTGCCGCTGCCGACGTCAACCGCGACGGCAAGATCTCCATCGCTGATGTGACCCTCATTGCAGCCAAGGTGACCAATGGTCTCTGGCCGTCGCTGGGTGGCAGTCTGAATGCTCCGATGGTGGGATCCGAAAACCTCACCGTCTCGGCAGAAGACAACAACGGCGTACAGCGCATCGCCATCAATCTCGAAAACCGCAAGGACTATGTGGCTTGCCAGATGGACATCATCCTGCCCGCAGGCATGACGGTGGTGGGTGAGAGCGTGGGCAACCGTGCCAACGGTCACGCACTCTACTCCAAGGACATCGACGGCGTACACCGCGTGGTCATCTCCACGATAGAGAACAACAGCTTCACCAATGGTTCCGCCATCCTCTACCTCGACGTGCAGGGCGGCAGCATCGACAAGGTGGCGCTCGACAAGGTTATCTTTGCCGAGGCCAATGGCCGTGAGACGACGATCACGGGCAGTGATGCGACCGGCATCAGCGGCATGGAGGCCGAGGGCAGCCTGAAGCAGAAGATCTATACTGTGGGCGGTCAGTTGCTGGATAAGGTGAAGCAGGGCATCAACATTGTCCGCAACGCCAACGGCAAGACCCAGAAGGTTACTGGTAAATAATCATATACATCGGTAATTTTTTCTCAATTACGAGGGCGTGGTTGCCACGTATGTGACAGCCGCGCCTATTTTTGATAACAACAACGACAACATACATCTTCTAAACGTAAATAGTTATGTTTAAGATTACAACAAGTTTCAAAAGAATGGCCTTGATGATGGTCTTGGCCATAAGCGGGACGATCTCTGTCCTTGCTGGCAACCGACTTGTGCTCAACGACGGTGGTCCTATTGCCATCAAGCCGGGCGAGACGAAAGAGATCACTGTGAACCTCGTCAATGACGAGGTGATCTATGCGATGCAGTTTGATATGGATTTCACTTCCCCGCAGGTCGAGATAGTCCCGGGTAGCTTCAAAATCAACGAGGAGCGCATAGACCGTGAATGCTTCATTGCTACGATGATCCAGCAGCCTGATGCGAAGTGGCGTATCGCCCTCCTTACCAAGGACTTCACGCCTATAGAGGGATCTGAGGGTGCGCTGGGTACGTTCCAGATTCGAGCAAAGTCCACTTTCTCTGCTGCCGATAATGCACAGATCTTGTTCTCCACTTGCAGTGGAGGCAACCGTCAGGGCAAAAAGGTGCTTATCGATAGCCCCACCTATCAGGCTATCACGCCGATGGTGGGAAGCCTTAGCACGGGCGAGCAGGCGTTCTCTATCAAGCCTGGCGGTACCCACAAGGTGGACGTTGTGCTGAAGAACGATATTTATTTCTGCGGTCTTCAGGCCGACATCACGCTGCCTGAGGGATTGCATATTGAGAAGAAGAGCAACGGGAAAATGAATTTCCAGTATAGTGAGCGCTTGTCAAGCAATTTCGCCATCTCTTCCATTGAGAAGAATGGCATCGTGCGTGTCGTGCTCTCCTCTCTGCCCATTGACAAAATTCAGCCTTACAAGGATGGCGACGGTGTGATATTCTCGTTCAATGTCGTGGCCGACCCGGACTTTGTGACGGACGAGAACTCTGCCATCGTATTCTCCAATGTACTTGCTGCCAACGAGACGACGGAGTACTCACTCGACATTACGGACGCCCATGTCTCTGTGACGAGTCTCAAGCCCATCAACGATGCTGCCTATGCGCGCCTCGCTGAGGAGGTGGCTGCCCTGCAAAAAACTCTTGACGACGCCAAGGCGAAGGTGGCCGAGGAGTGCCCGGATGTGGCCGAAAACTACGCTGAGACTGTGGAGACCATTCAGAGCTTGATCAATGCCATCCAGTCAGACCTTGACGCCAAGAACGCCGACTGTGCGCTCACGGAGGCTTCTACGCTGGACGCCGAGGCCGTGAAGGGTGTCAATGATGCTATTGCCAAATATATTAACGAAGCTGCTGCCGCTCAGGCAGAGCATCTGAAGAAACTGGCCAACGAGGCTGCTTATATGCGTTTGACCGAGGCGGTCGCTACCGTGCAGGCTCGCTTTGACGAGGTGAAGGCTACCATTGAGAAGGACTATGCCAATGTAGCCGCACAGTTTGCTGATACTGAGGCCGCTATCCAGGGTGATATCGACCAAAAGAAGGCAGAGCTGCAGGCTCAGTATGAAGCCGTGAAGCTCGACGAGAACAGCACCATCGACTTGGAGGCCATCAAGGCTGCTGTCGAGCAGCTTCTCGCTGATGCAAAGGTCGCCGATGCGAAGCTCGTAGCCAATGAGGCTGCCTATGTGCGCCTGAGCGACGAGATTGCCGCTGTACAGACTCGCCTCGACGAGGTGAAGGCCACTATCGAGAAGGACTACGCCATCGTAGCCGCACAGTTTGTCGGTGTGGAGTCCAGCATCCAGTATGACATCAACAAGAAGAAGGATGAGCTGAAGGCTCTGTATGAGGCCGTGGAACTCGACGAGAATAGCACCATCGACCTGGAGACTATCAAGACTGCTATCGAGCAGCTGCTCGCTGATGCCAAGGCTGCGGCAGAGGCTAACAGCATCGGTTCCATCCAGAGGCTGATGAGCGAGGGCGCAACGTTCTATACGCTCGGCGGCCAGAAGGTCGAGGCTCCTTGCAAGGGCAACATATATATGATCCGTCATGCTGACGGAAGTGTCAAGAAAGTATATATCAAGTAACCAATGCTTGTTAAGGCTGGTTCTAACAATTAGTTCGGGGACATTCGAAACCATTGAGGGTGAAAGGTCTATCGGTCTGATTTTAGAGCCAGCCTTATGGTAAAAGAGTTTACCATACTATCAATTCCAGTTGAACCGGAGAAGTCAGTTCTCGATGTTTTGGAAGGTCTTTGGAAATCAAAGCGCAGTCGGCGAAGTAGGTGAAATGGACAGCGCATGCATCGTTGCCTGTTGTTTGGATTCCAGTATTATCAAAAGACTTGCCCTGTTCCCAACGGGGCTACGATCGGTTTCTCATCATTCTGACTTCAAGGAAACAACCTTGGAAGTATAACTTCGTTTGGGGTTTTTACGCTTACTGAGGTTTGTGAAAATCTCGTAAGCTGTTTCCCTTTATGAATTTTATTCCATCGGTGGGATGACGAATGTCGGCTGTGAAGTCGGATTCGTCTCCCACCGTTTTGCATCTATCCCCTACCCCCTTGCTCATGACCCAAACTGATAGCTTCACGAACAAAAAGCGCAGAAAAAGCATCTACGAAATAAAAAAGAGAACTTACGAAAAAGACCCGTTAAACTGCTGGTATTCAAGATAAAACCGTAGAAAACAAAATCGCATAACCAAATCTAAACAAACTTTTTTTGATTTTTTTCTCAAAACAGGGGTTACTTTCCCCCTTTTCTCCTCATTAATATATGAAACACGATTAGTTGCCGTAGCGGAACGGCACACCCGCAGCGACTGCGGGCTCTACTTACTGGACACAATATATATATGTATCAAATTTATCGGGGCACCCATCGTGGTGCCCCGCTTTGTGTTTTTACCATCTAATTAACCCGTTTCCATTCGATTTTTGAATCAAGAATTTGCAAGTAAAGAAAGTAAATCCGTATGCGGCTATCAGTTTTTTAGAATGCGATGGCTGATGTGTGGGTGAAAGTCAGTAGGAATATGGGGTGGTAAAAAATAGAGTGAGACGGCCTATAATCAGCGCGTAACCTATTGATATATAATGGTAAAACGGAAAGAAAACAAGCTGAAATCACTTTATCGAAAATGCTTATAGCTGCATTTGCGCTTTTTAAATGCCGATGATCTGCGGCTTTCGTCATTGTCTATACCTTTGCAATCGAAAATCGCGGATGCCACTTCAGACAGGTGTGGCGTTGCGGCAAGGCAGAGGAAATTAGTCAAAATAATAAAGTACAAATGGAAATACTTGAAAAGTTGTTTTACGGATTCCCCGAGTTGTGGGGAGGAGGCGTGGCCCACTCAGTGATGATTCTGGCCCTGGTGATCACGCTCGGCCTGTGCTTGGGCAAGGTTCGGGTGCGCGGAGTTTCGCTCGGGCTGGCCTGGGTGTTGTTTATCGGTCTGCTGATGGGCAACCTTCCCATCACCATCGACGAGCATCTGCTCCACTTCCTCAAGGAGTTTGGCTTGATACTCTTCGTCTATTC
>OHBY01000685.1_pt1 | contig 15111 bp, 13 predicted proteins | sample 1577531 | NCBI WGS metagenome assembly OHBY01 (sample SAMEA3879564, study PRJEB24766) | human gut metagenome | biome: human-associated habitat; feature: feces | place: USA | collected 1985/1987 | reverse complement strand
GAATTTCGCTACCTTAGGACCGTTATAGTTACGGCCGCCGTTTACTGGGGCTTCAGTTCAGGGCTTCACTTGCGTTAACCCCTCCCCTTAACCTTCCAGCACCGGGCAGGCGTCACCCCCTATACTTCGCCTTGCGGCTTAGCAGAGAGCTGTGTTTTTGGTAAACAGTCGCTTGGGCCGTTTCACTGCGGCTCATATCTCTATGAGCACTCCTTCTCCCTAAGTTACGGAGTCATTTTGCAGAGTTCCTTAGCTATAGTTCTCTCGCTCACCTTAGGATTCTCTCCTCACCCATGTGTGTCCATTTTCGGTACGGGCCATATATACTTAACGCTAGAAACTTTTCTTGGAAGTTCCTCCACTGCCTTCCGTACTCGCCGTAGCTTTCCGTACGCTTCACGCCTTCTCGTTTCGGATGGTGGATTTGCCTGCCATCCCGATATCTCGCTTGCACCAGCTCTTCCAGCCGCTGGCTGCAGCTTCCTCTCTCCGTCATTCCTTCACATATATACGGGTACAGGAATCTCTACCTGTTGTCCATCGACTACGCCTTTCGGCCTCGCCTTAGGTCCCGACTTACCCAGAGCGGACGAACCTTCCTCTGGAAACCTTGGGTTTTCGGTGCGTGGGATTCTCACCCACGTTCCGCTACTCACACCGGCATTCTCTCTTCCATGATCTCCACACGTCCTTTCGGTCGTACTTCTCCGTTCATGGAACGCTCCCCTACCATCCCTTGGGATCCATAGCTTCGGTAGTATGCTTAGCCCCGGTAAATTATCGGCGCAGAGTCATTCGACTAGTGAGCTGTTACGCACTCTTTAAAGGATGGCTGCTTCTGAGCCAACCTCCTAGTTGTCTGTACATCTCCACATCCTTTTCCACTTAGCATACATTTTGGGACCTTAGCTGATGGTCTGGGCTGTTTCCCTCTTGACAACGGACCTTATCACCCGCTGTCTGACTGCCGAGCATGTTGGCGTGACATTCGCAGTTTGATTATGCTCAGTACCCCGAGATGGGGCCATCACATATTCAGTGCTCTACCTTCACGCAACTCTTCTCTCGACGCTAGCCCTAAAGCTATTTCGGGGAGAACCAGCTATCTCCGGGTTCGATTGGAATTTCACCCCTAGCCACAACTCATCCGCCAACGTTTCAACGGGGGTCGGTTCGGTCCTCCATCGGGTTTTACCCCAACTTCAACCTGGTCATGGCTAGATCACCCGGTTTCGGGTCTACTGCATGCAACTCGCGCCCTCTTAAGACTCGCTTTCGCTTCGGCTCCGCATATCCTGCTTAACCTCGCTCCATACAGTAACTCGCCGGTTCATTCTACAAAAGGCACGCCATCACCCTTTAACGGGCTCTGACTTCTTGTAGGCATATGGTTTCAGGTTCTCTTTCACTCCCCTCCCGGGGTTCTTTTCACCTTTCCCTCACGGTACTGGTTCACTATCGGTCACTCTCTCGTATTTAGCCTTGCCGGATGGTCCCGGCTGATTCAGACAGGATTTCTCGTGTCCCGCCCTACTCAGGTGTCATCTCTCTCCAGTCTCTCATTTCGAGTACGGGGCTCTCACCCTCTCTCGCTCACCTTCCCATGTGATTCCTCTATGATCCTCTGTTTGATTCCTCGATGATCCTACTACCCCGATCCTCAAATCGGTTTGGGCTCTTTCCCTTTCGCTCGCCGCTACTCAGAAAATCATTCTTATTTTCTCTTCCTGCAGGTACTTAGATGTTTCAGTTCCCTGCGTCTCGCCTCATCATGTCTATGTATTCGACATGTGATACACGGATATGACTCCGTGTGGGTTCCCCCATTCGGATATCGACGGCTCTTCACGTGCTTACCGCTCACCGTCGCATTTCGCTGTTTGCTGCGTCCTTCTTCGCCGGAGTGTGCCTAGGCATTCCCCATACGCCCTTTCTTGCTTTACCTTCTAGGTTTGCTTGCTTGAACTTTTTTTCGTTTACACTTGCTGTAAAATCTTAGTTACTTTCGACTTTTCGTACTAGACCTTATTTTTTCTTTAATGTCTAATCTCTTCTTTATCGTTTTCGCAATTTTTTTTACTACTATCCAGTTTTCAATGTCCTCTTGAATGTCATGGACATTCAAAACCAAACAAGAAAGCACAACTTTCTCTCCCTAGAAAGGAGGTGATCCATCCCCACGTTCCCGTAGGGATACCTTGTTACGACTTCACCCCAATCATCAGTCCCACCTTAGACAGCTCCTTCCTTGCGGTTAGGCCACCGGCTTCGGGTGTTACCGACTCTCATGGTGTGACGGGCGGTGTGTACAAGGCCCGAGAACGTATTCACCGCGACATGCTGATTCGCGATTACTAGCGATTCCATCTTCGTGCAGTCGAGTTGCAGACTGCAGTCCGAACTGAGAACAGTTTTATGGGTTTCGCTCCACCTCGCGGCTTCGCTTCCCTCTGCTCTGTCCATTGTAGCACGTGTGTAGCCCAGGTCATAAGGGGCATGATGATTTGACGTCATCCCCGCCTTCCTCCGGCTTGTCACCGGCAGTCTCGCCAGAGTCCCCAACTTAATGCTGGCAACTGGCAACAGGGGTTGCGCTCGTTGCGGGACTTAACCCAACATCTCACGACACGAGCTGACGACAACCATGCACCACCTGTCTCCTATGTACCGAAGTACTAACGGCATTGCCCGTTATTCATAGGGATGTCAAGACCAGGTAAGGTTCTTCGCGTTGCTTCGAATTAAACCACATGCTCCACCGCTTGTGCGGGCCCCCGTCAATTCCTTTGAGTTTCATTCTTGCGAACGTACTACTCAGGCGGAGTACTTATTGCGTTAACTGCAGCACTGAGATTTGACTCCCAACACTTAGTACTCATCGTTTACGGCGTGGACTACTAGGGTATCTAATCCTATTTGCTCCCCACGCTTTCGGGACTGAGCGTCAGTTATGCGCCAGATCGTCGCCTTCGCCACTGGTGTTCCTCCATATATCTACGCATTTCACCGCTACACATGGAATTCCACGATCCTCTCACACACTCTAGCTCTACGGTTTCCATGGCTTACCGAAGTTAAGCTTCGATCTTTCACCACAGACCCTTAGTGCCGCCTGCTCCCTCTTTACGCCCAATAATTCCGGATAACGCTCGCCACCTACGTATTACCGCGGCTGCTGGCACGTAGTTAGCCGTGGCTTTCTTATAGAGTACCGTCACTTGGATATCATTCCCTATATCCACCGTTCTTCCTCTATGACAGAAGTTTACATAACGAATTACTTCTTCCTTCACGCGGCGTTGCTCGGTCAGGGTTTCCCCCATTGCCGAAAATTCCCTACTGCTGCCTCCCGTAGGAGTCTGGGCCGTGTCTCAGTCCCAGTGTGGCCGGTCACCCTCTCAGGTCGGCTACGCATCGTCGCCTTGGTAGGCCGTTACCCTACCAACCAGCTAATGCGCCATAAGTCCATCATCTACCAGTCCCGTAGCACTTTTCATATAGAGTTCATGCGATCTCTACACCTATGCGGTCTTAGCTGACGTTTCCATCAGTTATCCCCCTGTAGATGCCAGGTTACTTATGTATTACTCACCCGTTCGCCACTCTTCACCGAAGTGAAGCGTTCGACTTGCATGTATTAGGCACGCCGCCAGCGTTCATCCTGAGCCAGGATCAAACTCTCCATTGTCTTATTTCTTTCAGACAACTTTGGTCTGTTTAGCTCTTTTTTATTTCTTTAACTTAATTGACGTTGTGTTTTATTCTTTCCTGTTCAGTTTTCAATGTCCTCATCAGCAAGTTTGTTTCCTACCGACTTGTATATAATACAATTAATTTTTAATAAAGTCAATAACTATTTATAATTTTTTTAATTTTTTTCAAAAAAAGAATGGATCTTATGGATCCATTCTAAATTTTCTACTATTCTCCACCTAAACCTTTTACATCATTTTCAGTTATCTTATCACCGTTTTCAACACAATCAATAAGTTTAGTAATCTTTTTAACATATGATGCGTAAGGTTTCATAACATAGATTGATGTACCATGCATTGAATAAGTTTGATCTGTCATATACCCTTTTCCATCAAGTTGTACATTGAAAACATCCCATTCAGCATTATCATCTAGTTGCATATTAATTAATGATTTAATTTCGTCAGAAGACATGTTTGTTTCAAAGCATCCTTCGATTGCTGTTAAGATTCTTTGGAAATTAGTAATAATCTTTGGTGACATTGCCTTATTCAACATTGCTTTTAATAATTTTTGTTGGTTACGTCCTCGATCATAATCTCCACTTGGTAAATTATATCTTTCTCTTACAAAACATAGCCCTTTATCACCATCTAATTCATTTTCACCTTTTACAATATGATAGTTACCATGTCTTGTTGTAAATTCATAATCAGAATCAACAGTTACTCCGCCTAATGCGTCAATAATATTTGTAATACCACTAAAGTTTGTTCTTGCATAATAGTTAACATCTAAATCTAAAAAGTCTTCAATCGTAGAAATAGTCTCTTCAACACCATAGATACCAGTATGTGTCAATTTATCCATTTTACCATTTTTATGAAGTTCAATTTCACAATCACGTGGAATACTTGTCATTAAGATTTGTTTAGTTTTTGGATTAACAGTAACAATTAAGTTAACATCACTTCTTGATACTGTTGATACAGAACCATATGTATCGATTCCAGTTACATATACATTAAATGGCTTTTCAGTTACATCTGTTACTGCTGTTGTTACTGATTTTGCTTTTTTATCAAATTCATATGTTTTTACAATTCTTGTTTCTTCATCAAAACCTTCATGATTTAACTCTAACATTGATTTATATTGTGTTCCAACAACAATTGCATCTACTTCTTTATTATAAAGAGCATCTGCTAATTGAGAATATGTATCATATGTCGTATACTTTTGTGTATCAATCGTTTCTTCCATTTGTGCTAAAGCTTTATTTAATGTAGCTTTTTCTTTTTCATATGATCTACCAAAATTAACACCTTTTAAACCATCAAGTGATGCTGTTCCATAATCACCATCTTTTAAAACAATGACATTGATAGCGTATTTTTGAGTTGTTGTTTGTACATTATTTAAGAAAGTATTTCCTCTTGCAGCAAAAGTACTTCCAATTACTAAAACAATTGAAACAATTAAACTCAACACTTTAGAAATAATAGTTCTTTTACTTGTTTTCCCTTCAACAATTTTTTTCTTTCCTGTTTGAATAATAATCCAAAACAATAAAACCAATACTGCCAAAACAGCAGCTAAAATAGCAAAGTATTTAACAGGTAATAATTTTGTTAAATACACAAAATATAAAAGGACACCAGATGCGACAACTTGTAATGTCAAAATAAGTGCTCTGGATGTCATAAATCGCATAAATTTGTTTTGTTTCATAATCATCCTCCATATGCTGGTTAATTCTCGTTTATCATAGCACAATCGACATTTTATAGCAAATCGCCACTATTTTCTAAATAACATCCAAACATATACTGATTATCTTCTATTTTTGACAATTTTTTCCCATTATATTTTCTACATATTTCTTCTATCAAATATTCATTCTTCTTAAAATGATGATCAACGACAATTTCATTTTCAATCAAGCATCTTATCTTAATAATTGTATAATATCTTTGACTTTCTATCGTATAATGAATTGCTTTATGTGTTGTTTTTTGACTAAGAACAATCGCGTGATCCAATAATAATTTTAAAATAGTGGCTAAGTCATAAGAAGAAACACCTTGATAAATTTGATCAGAATAAGTTCCATAAAAATCAATCTGATGTTCCTTCATGATTTCTGTATACCGATTAAAAACATAATTTAACACAATGTTGTTTGTGTGAATAACCTCTGTCGGTATTTCTAATGATATATCTTTAAGTTCAATTTCCTGATTTTCTTTTAAATCTTTAACAAGCTTTTTATAATCATGAATAATTTTGTTATATTTTTTACTTTTTTGATTAGCAATTTCCACAAGTGTTTCTTCATACTGTAATGCTTGTTCATGAATTTTTCGATTCATTAAACGTTGATAGTACTGTGTCATTTCTAAACATAATATATAAATCAATACAATCATCATTAATGAAACTACATACAAACAAATAATCGATGATAAACGCATTTGATTCATCAGATATTCATTAAAAGTATAAAGATCTAAAAAAATAATAGCTACAAGTGTTATCATAACAAAAAACCAAATATGTTTATTTAATTGAAACTCTTCTTTCAAATACTTTTTTAAATAAAAATATTCTATCACCCATATTCCCTTAGAAATAAAAGTAATCAAATATCCTAAATATCCATCATAAGTATAAACAATATAATATAGTGATTGTTGATTTAATAAAAACATACACAATCCATTAATAAGCAACATATTAACATTCACAAAAATAAGTTTAATTATCTTATTATAAATATCACCATCATAAAAAAGATGAATATATATTAAGCTTATAATCAATAAGATAATGCCTCCATAACTTATAGCAAAATATTTATTCATCATTAAAGATAAAAAACTCATAAATACTATAAAGAATATTTTATTATGCTTTACCTCTTTTCTATTTTTAAAGAATAAATCAAGATACATCACATAAATTAAATTTTCTATCAAAACACAAATAATATCTATAAATAATTTCATCGTATTTTATATTCCTGATAAGCTTCTTTTACAGAATTTTTATATTTATAACTTAAAGGTAATTGTATTTCATTTTCTAAAACCACCATCATTTCTTTTAGATTAATGTATTGAACATATCTCATATTTACAAGGATTCCATAAGAAATTGTAATAAAATCATTTTTCTTTATCTTCTTAATAAAATCTTTGAAAGTAGAGCGTATTTTGTACTCCTCTCTTCCATGAATTACAATATAATTTTTATCTGTATGTATATATTGTATATCATCATAATATATCGCAACAATTCGATTACCACTTTCTACAATAATTCGATCGTGATCTGATTCTAATTTTTTAAGTAATCTATTCATCTTATTGTGAATATCTTCTTTTAATTTCTTTTTTCTAATAAAATCAAAAATATCATAATCTATGCTTTTATAAACAATATGATCATATTTAGTAATGATGATTCTAATGTATTTACTCATTTGAGTTTCTTTAAAAAACTCAAATGCTGTCATATTTTCCATCTCATAGTCTATATAAACAACATCAAAATAATCAATTTCATCAATCAACAACTTTGCTTCTTGAAAATATGAAACTTCAAACATTTCATACTCTTGTAAGCAATTATGTATTTCTTCTAAAAAGTTTTTTTCATCATCTAAAATTGCTACTTTATACATTATTTCATCTCATGAACCATTTTTACATACTCCACAATTGTTTTATATGTTCTTCTTGTTTCTTTGTTTTTCATAAACTCTTTTGGCATATAAATATGGTCTTTAGCTTCTGCTTCTCTTTCGTCTAATGGAATAGGTGTATTGACAACTCCTAAAATATAATCACATGATACATTAAAAAATTTAGCCATTTCAGCAACTAAATATATATCTGGGATGGTTCTATTTTGTTCAATGATACCTTAAATACTTTTGATAATTCCTTTTGTGTCATTCCTTTTTCTAATCTTAAATATTGTAATCTCTCTCCTAACATTATTTTGTCCTCCATAAAAAGATTCTCGTTTGATAAATAAATAATTGCGATATTCTACTATCTCAAATAGTATTATATACTTTTTAATCAATAACATTCTAGTTAATTTTCCCACTATTTCTTTAATTTTCCCTAATAGTATCAAATTTTATTTTTTTCTATAAAATAAAATTGAAATCAAGAAAGGAAGTATATATGAACCATCTTGCTAAGTATCTAACAATGAAAATAATTCCTAGAGAATATGAAAATGATTTAGATCAAATTGAACTTGCAGTTTATGGAATGGAAGGATTGTTATGCAACCTTTCTACCCTTTTTGTAGCGATTATTTTATCATTCATTTTTCATACAACTTACGAATTCGTTTTATTTATTTTCTTTTTTATACCATTAAGGTTATCCTATAAAAGTTTTCATTGTTCATCATTTCTACAATGTCTTGTCTTTTCAAACATGATCATTCTCTTTGCCTCATATTTTATTAAATATGTTACAAATATCCCTTTTTTAAGATTGATATGTTTGAGTTTAATAGTAGCCAATTACACTTTATCTTTTGAAAAAAATAAAAGACTTCATTGCATAGAAATATTGATTTTATACTTATGCTCTTTTATTGATTCATCTTTACTTGTTATTTACTTGATTTCTTTATTTATTAACACTATTTTAATTTTATTGAAAAGAGGTGAAAATCATGTTTAAAGGATTATTTGATTTATTAGTTGGTTTTGCAGCTGTTTTAGACGTACCTCCTTCATGGTGGATCTTATATGAACCAAAGAAACCCCAAGCATTAAAAAACAAATAAAAAGATGATAAAAACTATCATCTTTTTATTTTCTATTTTATAATATTTCTATGGAAAAATATTATACAACAGGACAATTTGCGAAAATGGCAGGTGTCACATTAAGAACAATTCGATATTATGATAAAATAGGGCTTTTAAAACCATCGCATATTCTAGACAATGGATATCGTCAATATTGTAATAAAGATTTAATTACTCTTCAAAAGATTCTTGCTTTAAAAGAACTAGGATTTTCACTAGAAGAAATCTATCCTCTTATTATAGATAACGATAAAGATAGTTTTAAAGAATCTTTAAAACTACAAACTTCTTTGATTAACCAAAAAATGAATCATCTTAATAATTTAAAAGCAACCATTAAAAGCACTGAAAAAATTTTAGAACATGATCAAATTTCTTGGGAAAAGATTATTGAACTGATTAATCTCACAAATAATGATGAAAGCATTATTCAACAATATTTCAATAGTCAAAACTTATCTACACGTATTTATCTTCATGATCATTTTTCTATTAATAAGGAAAGTTGGTTTGAATGGCTCTATCATCAAATAGACTTTTCTCATGTTTATCAACTTTTAGAAATTGGTTGTGGAAATGGAAAACTATGGGAAAATAATACCTATAATCTAAGAAATAGAGAGATTTTCTTATCAGATATTAGCGAAGGAATGTTAGAAGATACCAGGAAAAAACTTGGTAATGATTATAACTATATTGTTTTAGATGCTCAAAATATTCCTTTTAAAAATCATTTCTTTGATACGGTGATTGCAAATCATGTTCTCTTTTATCTGCAAGATTTGAATCTTGGTCTTTTGGAAATATCTCGTGTTCTTAAGGATTATGGAATATTCTATTGTACAACTTATGGTAAAAATCATATGAAGGAAATTACTGAAATTGTTCATAATTTTGATTCACGTATTCAACTATCTAATAATAACCTTGTAGAACATTTTGGATTAGAAAATGGAAAAACTCTTTTAAGGCCTTATTTTAAACAAATTGAATTAAAGAGGTATGATGATTATTTAATAGTTGATGACGCTAAAGCATTAATGAACTATATAATGAGTTGTCATGGCAATCAAAAAGAATATTTAGGATATCGTTTAAAAGAATTTCAAGCTTACCTTGAAAAAATCATTGATGAAAATAATGGAATTAAAATTACTAAAGATTGTGGTTTATTTATTTGTAGAAAGTAGTCATACTTTAAGTGTGACACTTTTTTTATTGATAAAATGAAGAAATTTTATATTTTGTATTGACACTTACGTAACGTCATGGTTTATTATTTAGAAGTAAACAAAAGGAGGTACTTCTATGAAAGGTATCGTATTAGCTGGAGGATCTGGAACAAGACTTTATCCTCTAACACAAGTAACAAGTAAACAATTATTGCCAATTTATGACAAACCAATGATTTATTATCCTTTGAGTATTTTAATGAATGCAGGCATTAAAGATATTTTAATTATCTCTACCCCTGATGATACTCCTCGCTTTAAAGAATTATTAGGTGATGGACATCAATTTGGTATCTCACTTCAATATAAGGTTCAACCATCTCCTGATGGATTGGCTCAAGCCTTTATTTTAGGAGAAGAATTTATTGATGGTGAAGCATGTGCTATGATTTTAGGAGATAATATCTTCCATGGACATGGTTTATCAAAACGTTTAAGAAGAGCAGCAAATAAAGAAGATGGTGCGACTGTCTTTGGATATTATGTTGATGATCCTGAAAGATTTGGTGTTGTTGAATTTGATGAAAATGGAAAAGCTATTTCATTAGAAGAAAAACCAGCTCAACCTAAATCAAATTATGCTGTCACTGGTTTATATTTCTATGATAAACATGTTGTAGAATACGCAAAACAAATCAAACCATCTGCACGTGGTGAATTAGAAATCACTGACTTAAATAAAATCTATCTTGAAAAAGGTAATTTAGATGTTGAATTATTAGGTCAAGGATTTACATGGTTAGATACAGGAACTCATGAAAGTTTAGTAGATGCAACTAACTTTGTGAAAACTGTTGAAACTCATCAAAACAGAAAAATCGCTTGCCTTGAAGAAATTGCTTATAACAACGGATGGATTTCTAAAGATGAATTAAATACAGCATATGAACTTTATAAAAAGAATCAATATGGTAAGTATTTAAAAGATGTAATGGATGGAAAATTTATAGATCAATAAAAAGGAAGTAAAAAAGATGAAAGTTATTGAAACAAAAATTCCAGGTGTTTTAATTGTAGAAACAGATGTTTTTGGAGATCACCGTGGATACTTTACAGAAACTTATTCAAAACCTAAATATGAAAAATTAGGTATTACTGTTGATTTTGTACAAGACAATATGTCTTTTAGTGCACAAAAAGGAACTTTACGTGGTTTACATTGGCAAAACCCACCTTATGCACAATCTAAATTAGTATCTTGTACTAAAGGAAAAGTTATTGATGTTGCAGTAGATATTAGAAAAGGAAGCCCAACATTTGGTGAATGGGTTTCTGTTGAATTAAGCGCTGAAAATCATCGCCAATTCTTTATTCCACAAGGATTTGCGCATGGATTCTTAACTTTAACAGATGATGTTGAATTTAGATATAAAGTAGATAATGTGTATAATAAAGAATCTGAAGGTGGTATGCGTTATGATGATCCAACAGCTAATGTTGATTGGGGATCATTATTAAATGGTATTGAACCTGTTTTAAGTGAAAAAGATCAAACAGGACCAACTTTAGAAAATTCAAATAATCAATTTGTATATGAAGGAGATAAATAAATGAAAATTTTAGTAACAGGTGGTGCAGGTTTCATTGGTGGAAACTTTGTGCATTATATGGTTAATAAATATCCAGAAGATATGATCGTTAACTTAGATAAATTAACTTATGCAGGTAACTTAGAAACTTGTAAACCAGTTGAAGGTAAACCAAATTATAAATTCGTTAAAGGTGATATCGCTGATAGAGAATTTATCTTTGACTTATTCAAAAAAGAAAAATTTGATGTTGTTGTTAACTTTGCAGCTGAATCACATGTAGATAGAAGTATTGAAGATCCTGAAATCTTTGTTAAAACAAATGTTATGGGAACAACTACTTTATTAGATGCATGTAATGAGTTTGGTATTAAAAGATATCATCAAGTATCTACTGATGAAGTTTATGGTGATTTACCATTAGATAGACCTGATCTATTCTTTACAGAAGAAACACCATTACACACATCTAGTCCATATAGTTCATCAAAAGCTTCTGCAGATTTATTCGTATTAGCTTATCATAGAACTTTTGGATTACCAGTAACTATTTCAAGATGTTCAAATAACTATGGTCCTTACCATTTCCCAGAAAAATTAATTCCATTAATTATTTCTAGAGCATTAAATGATGAAGAATTACCAGTATACGGTACAGGGGAAAACGTACGTGATTGGTTACATGTTTATGATCACTGTGTTGCAATCGACTTAATCATTAGAAAAGGTCGTGTTGGAGAAGTTTATAATGTTGGTGGACATAACGAAAGAACTAACTTAGAAGTTGTTAAAACAATCTTAAAAGCTTTAGGTAAACCTGAATCATTAATCAAATTTGTTTCTGATAGAAAAGGTCATGATATGAGATATGCAATCGATCCAACTAAATTAGAAACTGAATTAGGATGGAAACCAAAATATACATTTGATACAGGTATTCCTCAAACAATTGATTGGTATTTAAATAACAAAGAATGGTGGGAAAACATCATTTCTGGTGAATATAAAAACTATTTCCAAAACATGTATGTAGATAAAGGAAGAGTTGAAGAATAAAAAAACAAATGGATCTCGTCTTGAGATCCATTTTTAATTAAACTGATATATATTTTTATCTAAATATTCACTACTTTTTTGTACTTCTTCATTAATATAATCTTGGCCATATTTTTCAATAATTGTTGGTAATTCAGAAAATAGATTCGTACCTAGTGCTAACTTATTCCCTTCTATATTGAATCCCATTGCAGCCAATGTTGTAGGATACATATCCATATGTGTAAATTGTCTATTTTTTATATGTGATGTATTTGATTTAGAATTAATAAAACAATTATATGTTGTTCTTTGATATGTAGAAGGGACATCATTCACATATTTTTGTGCCATTGTTGGATGATCACCAACTAAAACAATTGTAGTATTTTGATACCATGATTGTGTTTTACACCATTCAACAAAACTATTAACAAGTTGCGATTGACAGGCATAGATATTTTCATATCTATTATCATATGTATTGGGACAATATTTACATAAAAAACCTTGAGGCATATGGCAATCAATCGTTGCCATTGTAAAGTTAAACTTACCTTTTTGACTAAGTTCAGTAAGTTCATTTTTAGCTAGTTCAAACAATTTATAGTCCTTTAATCCCCATTGATTCAAATCATCTTTTCTAATTGAATATTGTTTTTTTAAAGAGTTAATATCTGAAATCTTATCAAACCCATGCTGTAAGAATAATTTATCTGTTCCAGCAAATTCTTTTTGAGAACCAATCATAAGTTCTTGTATATATCCGTTTTCATTTAAAATATCTCCAATTGTTTTAGCACCTGGCATAAATCGATTTTGTTGATCCATATCATTAGCAACTTCAACTTTTAAAGGTAATCCTGTAAATTGTGATGTCATGGATGCAATCGTCCAAGTTGTACCTGTAAAAGGTAATGCTCCACCTAGTTGGTCAGTATTAGAAAAATTAGTATTTTGTTTCGCTAATTCAGTTAATTCAGGTAAACAGTTAACATTCTTGATACCACCATTTTCAGTGTCTAAAAAAGTATTTTCTATTGATTCTAAATAGATGTAAATGAGATTATTAGTATCACTACCTGATATATTAATTTCTTTAGGATTTTGATAAACGATAGTACTATCCCCTTGATATTCCTCTTTTTTTACTTTTTCCTTTGTTTTTTTACTTTTATTATAAATTGATGTTGTTTGTGATTTTTGGCTTATATAGCCATAAATATCGTATCTAGAATTAGTATATAAACAAGATAAAAACAAAGATACAACAACAAAAATAGCACTTATATTTTTAATATATTTAAAATGTTTACTTTTTTTACGTGTATATAAAACAATAAAACAAGAAAGAACAGTAAATGAAACAGCTATCAATAATACTCTTAGTATGTATGAATAAACAACTGAAGAATCTGTCCCACTAGTTGGAGAAAGTAAAGTAAATAATATTTCTTGTATCTTAACATTACCAAAATTATCAAAAATCCAAATATTAGTTAAAAATAAAAGAATATTAAAAAACAATAATATCGTGAAAAAAAATAATAAAAACTTATTTTTCTTATTCATATAAATAATCTCCTTTATTTGTATAAAAAAAAGAAGGAACTGGCAACGAGCTATTTTCGCACAATGTACTATCTTCGCCGCGATGATGCTTAACTTCTGTGTTCGGAATGGGTACAGGTGTGTCCATCATGCTATCATTACCAGATTCTTCTTGTCAAGTGTCTTCAGGACACTCAAAACCAGACAGTAGTTTTTCTTCTTTCAAGCTCGCTTGCCTTTTCGGTCAAGCCCTCGACCTATTAGTATCAGTCCGCTTAACATGTCACCATGCTTACACTCCTGACCTATCTACCTTATCGTCTTTAAGGGGTCTTACTTGCTTGCGCAATGGGAAATCTCATCTTGAAGTGGGTTTCACACTTAGATGCCTTCAGCGTTTATCCCTTCCGCATTTAGCTACCCAGCTATGCCACTGGCGTGACAACTGGTCCACCATTGATGCGTCCATCCCGGTCCTCTCGTACTGAGGACAGCTCTTCTCAAATTTCCTGCGCCCACGACAGATAGGGACCGAACTGTCTCACGACGTTCTGAACCCAGCTCGCGTACCGCTTTAATGGGCGAACAGCCCAACCCTTGGGACCTACTTCAGCCCCAGGATGCGATGAGCCGACATCGAGGTGCCAAACCTCCCCGTCGATGTGGACTCTTGGGGGAGATCAGCCTGTTATCCCCAGGGTAGCTTTTATCCGTTGAGCGACGGCCTTTCCATTCAGCACCGCCGGATCACTAAGCCCGACTTTCGTCCCTGCTCGACTTGTGGGTCTCGCAGTCAAACACCCTTTTGCCTTTGCACTCTGCGCTTGGTTTCCATCCAAGCTGAGGGTATCTTTGGGCGCCTCCGTTACTCTTTGGGAGGCGACCGCCCCAGTCAAACTGCCCGACTGACACTGTCCCGTCAACGGCTCTACGTCGTCCGGTTAGAAATCCAATACAACAGGGGTAGTATCCCAACAGCGGCTCCTTGAATACTGGCGTATCCATCTCTTTGCCTCCTACCTATCCTGTACATGCTGCATCAAATCCCAATATCAACCTGCAGTGAAGCTCCATGGGGTCTTTCCGTCTAGTCGCGGGTAACCTGCATCTTCACAGGTACTAAGACTTCACCGAGTCTACAGCTGAGACAGCGCCCAAATCGTTACGCCTTTCGTGCGGGTCAGAACTTACCTGACAAGGAATTTCGCTACCTTAGGACCGTTATAGTT
>OHBY01000666.1_pt1 | contig 15506 bp, 17 predicted proteins | sample 1577531 | NCBI WGS metagenome assembly OHBY01 (sample SAMEA3879564, study PRJEB24766) | human gut metagenome | biome: human-associated habitat; feature: feces | place: USA | collected 1985/1987 | reverse complement strand
GTTTCCAGAGGTGCATAGCAGATCACTGTTTCCAGATCATGACAGTTCGTAAATGCACTGTCCTCAATTGATTTCAGTGTCTCCGGCAGGATCACGCAGCGCATCGGCACCCAGTCTCCTTCTTTCTGGTTTGTCTCCATATCTGAATGTACATAATCTCTGGTATTTTCAAATGCATTATAAGAAATATTTTCTACCGGCACTCCGCCAATCGTACGCGGAATAATAACATCCACGGCTGTTCCAACATATGCTGTGATCGTTCTGCTCTCTTCATCAAATTCAAAATTGTCTTCCGGCAGAGGTTCATACGGCATCTTCACCAGCATGGATTCCTCACCAACTCTGCATATTCTGTCATACCAAGGATAATTCAGTGCTGCACTCCATTCAGCCACCTGTTCATCCGTCGCATCTGCACTGAGCCTGATATTACTCAGTTCAATCCCTTCAAGAGCCTCTCCATTAACTGGTATATTTGCAGGTATCACAAACTCACTCAGAGAAGTTCCGGCAAAAGCTCTTGAACCAATCTCAGTTATGCCCTCACCCATATTCAGTGAGGCAAGTGCTGATCCTTCAAAAAGTCTTGCAGGAATACTTCCTGCTGCTACAGTTGCTTCGGTAAGATTTGGACAGTCCGCAAAAGCTCCCTCCGGAAGCAGCCCAACATCACATAAAATATTAACACTTGTCAGTCCGCTGCAGCCCGCAAAAGCATTTTCTCCAATCTCCGTCACAGAAGCAGGGATTGTGATCTCCTTAAGCTGCGCACAGTTGCGGAAGGCTTCCGCTCCAATACTGGTGACAGAATCAAACAGGTCCACATGCTCCACAATACTATCTGCAAAAGCTTCTTTTCCAACGTAAACGAATTCATCACTATGAGGCACCGCAAAGTAGGTTATCGTCTGATCGCCCTTCAATGCACCATCGGCGATTCCTACTACTCTTTTATCCTCCTCGCCTATTGTATAAGTATCATAGCTGCGCACCTTCGCGGCTTCTTCCTCGTATCCAGTTAAGTATAACTTACTCGGGTCATCCGGAAGCTCCTCAACAGAAAAGTATACATGTTCAACCTCTGTATTCTGGTTTCGCCATACCCGGCACTCCAGTCCCTGTGCATCAACGAGCGCCTGTACATCCAGCATCTGCTGCTTGGTACACTTTTCATTCAAATCTATGTCTCTCAGGTATTCACACTTATCAAAGGCGGTATCCGAAATTTCCGGCAGCTCTAATCCCTCCATATAAACATAAGTAATAGGTGACCTGCTAAAGCAATTATCCCCTATCTTCTCTAAACTTGATGGAAGAAATACCCTCTGTAATCTCGAAGCTGCTGAAAATGCTCCAGGGCCGAGTTCTTTTACGCCTTCAGGAATGATCAGGTCTGTTTCTACCGAAAAATAGCTGAACGCTTCTTCTCCGATATATTCCAGACTATCCGGAAGATCCAGCCTGAATCCCCGATAAGATGAAAAACCTTTCTTATCAATAGTTTTCAGAGTAGACGGAAATTCCACATATTTTAATGTATCAGTGATACTAAAAGCATCTTCTCCAACATATTCCAGTCCCTCTGGAAGAGTTACATACCCTAAAAGAGGATTTTCCCATAAAGCTCTTTTACCAATTGCTTTTACCGGCACACCATCAATACTCTCCGGGATCGTCAGTCTGGTATTCATTCCATTATAACCTGTGATGCTTCCCGTTTCTGCATCAAACGTCAGATTCTCTGTATCCAGATAGTCTTCAGCTGAATAAAGTACAGCCGGCTTTCCACTTGGCTGAATGTTCAAATTTTTATTATTTTCTTCAAAAACCTTCTTGTACTCTTCTATCTGGTCATCCGGCACATAAATTACCACATCATCTGAAAGCATTACAAAAGCCTCTGAACCTATCAATGGGCATGCACCCTCAAACACGATTTTCTTCAGAGCATAGCAGCCGCTGACTGCATAGCTGTCTATAATACAGACCGATGCCGGTATGGTGAGTTCTGTCAGCGCATCATTACTGGAAATAGCATTCCACCCGATATTGATCAAATTTGAAGATAAAGTTATCTCCGACAGATTATTATCATAACTCAGCGCACCAACATCAAGTATCGTCACGCTATCCGGCACTACTACAGAAGTAAGCGTCTCTGAGCCAGCCAGTAATTGAGTTCCCAGTCTTTTAACCGGCACGCCCTCATCCATAGTGTCCGGCACCACTACATCCGTCTCTGTACCTGTGTACTCCTTCAATACAAAACGCTGGGCATCAAATTTCCAGACATCATCTGCTTTTACCGGTACAGCAGCTCCCATCAGCATCAATATTGCGGTTAATCCTAATAATATTTTACCTTTCATCCTGTTACCTCCTTTCACTTCTTGTATGGATTAATAGTTCTCCTAATACCAGAATATATAAAAAAGGAGGGGGTGTCACTATCAAAAAAGCCAGTAAAAACTGGTTTTACTGGCTTTGACTTAATTAAGCTTCCACTCAGTTCTCGTATAGAAAAGTTTAATTTTTTCAAATGTAAGACACCATATTTTAGCTGTTACCTTCCGTCTTTCACATTCATATTTTTAATCATTTATTTATTTGGAATTATACTTCTGCTTTCTTCCAGTACGGTCTGTTCCCACTTCCGCATAGCCGCTACTTCCCTGTCTGTATGAAGCCAATGCTGCCCATTTTCCACAAAATTCAGTCGGCAATTATTTTCTTCCGAAAATTTTTATACGGGATCATTTCACCCTGAGTTCCATATAAAATATTTGTTTCTTTGCAGATCGACTTCACCGGATGTTCTCGCACCCAGCACAAATACTTCCAGGACAAAACCACTCCCGTTTCTGTTTTGATTTCCTGCCTCTCTTTTAACTGCTCTTCTGTCACCTGTGCCTGTAACATCATATTAGAAATCATATCTTCCATATCCTTTCCGCTTATATTCATTCTTGATACAGATTGGTCCCATCGTCATAATTGGGATATTTCTTCCATCATCCGCTTTAATACTCGTTCTCATAAACATGTTCTGACCGATCAGCTTGTCCTCTTTGCCATTTTCATTAAGAAGTATCACAAAATCCAGTTCTGGAACAAATGCCGGATCATTTCGGAGCTGATGCAATACATAATGCTCAAGGCATCCTGGACGATACACATTCCAAAAACTTTCTCTTACCAGATTTTCTACTTTCTGATATTCTTCCTTTTTCTCTAAACGAATCATAATATTACTTTTTTCCATTTCTTTTATGTCCTCTCTTAAAAATAAAAACCGATAATCCTGATTTTTCAGTATCAGAATTAACGGCTCTGCGTCTTAAACGTCTGGCTCTTATTTTACTGTTTCATTTCTTCTGCAATTTTGTCCAGCATCTGTTCAAACTGACTTTTTGCTTTATCTGCTGCTCCATCATACATGCTATAATAGAAAAACATATTTGCATAAAATTTAACTGCATTCTCCTCTGGATTCTTTATTTTCATATTTTTGAACAGATCCTTCACGTATTCTGCCGGTCCGGATACCAGATATTGCTGATATAAATTCTGCATCTCTTCACTGCGAAATTGCTCTATTGTCAGCATCTTCCGAAACGATGATGCAAAATCATCCTCTGTCCAGTATTCAAACATTGATTTGCTGCATCCTACAAAATCTTCTACTGATACGTTCTGATATTCTTCCGGCACTTTCTCAATACTTTCTTCCGGTACTTCATTCTGCCTAGCCTGTTCACTGTCCTGCTGCTCCATACGCTGCACAATACAGTCAAAAATATCTCTTTTGCTTTTGTAATGACGGTACACTGCCCCTTTTGTCATATCAAGTTCTCCTGCTATCTGACTAACGGAAACAGCCTCGTAACCATCTCTGGCGAACAAATGCAGTGCCACAATTAATATTTCCTCTTTCCTATTACCCATACACATTTCCTCCAAAACAAATAAACGACCGTTTACATCTTAATAATAGTAAACGCTCGTTTATTTGCCAAGACTTTTCTTTTTGCTTATATTATCTCTTTTTATAAATCAGCAGCTCTGGATTTTCACCATCCTTCTCATATGTACATACCAGAATAAAATCCATACTTGCCAAAATACCGAAACACCTGTCTCCTCCAAATTCAGACCCCAGTTGATTACCCAGGTAGGTTTTCTGATCATCCAGAAATTTCACTTTTTGTCCATTAGGCAGAGTATATTCCAGATTCACATATTTCCCCACAAGTGCATTTAGCTTGTCTACCCTTGGAAGTCCGTCTATGTGCAGATCATTTATTTCGTTTATCAATTTCTTTTTAAACTCTTCAAACTGCCCATTATCGCTAAGCTCATCATACCTTTTCCAGTAATCCAATTTTGGAAGCATTTCCTTCAAATAAGAACGTGCCTGTTCTTCTGTAAAGTTTTCATTTACCATATTCTTTACACACACATCAATCAGTTCATCCATATCATTATATGTGTACGTTCCATCTGCATAGCACCATTTACAATATTCCTCATTCAATGTACCATCTTTGTCACGTCCCAAGATAGAATCATCATCAATTGGCATTCCACAGCACTGGCAAATCAGCTTTCTGGGTTCTCCCAAAAGAGTATTAATGGAGACATCAAATTCTTTTGATAAGAGCTTTAATGTATCAGTATTTGGAACGGTATCACCATTTTCCCAACGTGATACCGCCTGCCTTGTTACCATAATTTTATCTGCCAGTTCGTCTTGTGACATTCCTCTTTCAGTACGAAGTTTCAAAATAATATTTTTTATTTTCATAGTAGTTACCTCCACAACCATATCATATAACCAAATCCATGTTCTGAAAAGCAACTTGCTGTTGCCATGCTCTAAACCTGACACACATTTTGCAGTAGATATGTTTCCGCATAAAATAACCGAGCTTTTTCAGGAGTCTGGCATCAAATCCAAACCTCCGAAAAAAGCCCGGAAATAGGCCGCTTTCTGGCACTTATTTATCTTTCCTTGACAGCAGGCACACAGTCTCGACATGGGACGATACATCCTGATTGATGTCAGTTTTTGAGAACCGGTCCAAACTAATATGGACTGTAACAAAATATCTCCGTTTGTTTGTGGAAACATATCAACATATTCTGTAACAAAAAAAGTATTGATACAATTCGCTATCCATATCACAGTCTGAACCTCGCCCGTCCACGGAAAAAGTTCAACTTTTTTATTCGTTTCTACTATTAACATAAAAGTCAAATTTAACGAAGAACTGCCATCGCCTCCACCTCGTCTGTTCTTCGTACAGAGAACAGGTCAACAGCTATTTTTCGTCCTAACTGATAGCTAGTTTCCATGCACTGATGGCTCAACTTCCATGCACTCGACCTTGGAAAACTGAAAATTTTAATGGCAATACTGCTACTTCTTCGCGTTCTCTTCCAGTTCCAGCATATACTTATCAAAATCAGACATGAACAGCCTATCCTGTATAACACGATATTTTTCAAATTCAGTTTCAGCTTTTGCCTTGGCAATCTCTGCTGTGATCTTACCTGCATCCTGAAGAACCTCTCTGTCATCAGCCATCAAGAATAGATCCAAACGCTTTGACCAATCCTCCATCGTCATCGGAATATGACGTTCCGCACGATCCTCTGCCAAATCCAGATAAGCAGATACGATACGCTCTAATGAACGCATTTCCTTCTCTGAAAGATAATTCTTCGCAACGCTCACATCACTTTTTACGATCTTTCCTTCCGGTGCTGACGCCCATGTAGTTAATCCCATGTGTGGCTTATCCGCATCTGCTCGCTCATAAATCAGCTCTGCTGCTGTATGTCCGTGAACTGCATAATGCATCTTGTTTTGAACCTTTGCAAAGAACTGCTTTGTTGTTTTTGCTGTTCGGTCATAATCAAGAGCTGTCGCATAGATGTCTGTTATCTTTTGATAAAATCTGCGCTCAGAGAGGCGGATTTCACGAATCTGCTCAAGCAAACGGTCGAAGTATTCTACTGTAAGCACAGAGCCACCATTTTTCAGGCGCTCATCATCCATGACCCAACCTTTGATGGTGTAGTCCTTCACGATGCCATTGGCCCACTTGCGAAACTGCACCGCTCGCTCATTATTTACCTTGAATCCAACAGCAATAATCATTTGAAGATTATAATGCTTTGTATCACGAGTCACCTGACGTGAACCTTCGGTTTGAACTATCCGGAAATTCCGGATAGTTGAATCTTCTTCAGAAGGTTCGCCCCCTTACCCTCGCTGACCGGAGTGTTTAAATATTCGTTATTCCATCTCTTCATGATTTTGACAACCTCATCAGATACACGAATATCACGTTTCGTGATGGATTCCATGTTCCAATCCATTACATCAGAGGTTCCCATTGCCTTAGTAATTACAATTTTGGAAGCTGTGTACTCTTTTTTCTTCTTCACATTTATCCAACTTATTGCCAATCTCACTGTATTTATCGTCATAGGCTTCTTTAGAAATTTTATCATCCAGATACATATCAGTCAATTTCTTTTCAAGAGAGGGAATTTGGCAAAAATGCCACAAAACCCCTCCTTCCTAAGAATAAGTAACTTACCCTAAGTCATATATTAAGCTGAAAATTTACCATATCAGAGAGCGACGTAATATTCTCATCTAAGATCAGTTTTTCTTCTTTTATTTTTACTCTTCCATTCGCCGAAGAAAGACTTTCATGAGTTTTACATAAACAATCGAATAAAGCTTTTATTTTATCTTTATCTCTTCTTGAAAGGTAATGAATTGAGAAAATTGTAAAATCTCCCCATAACGAGGCAATTGTGCCATAATCACTTTCTGCGAATCGAGTTACTATATTTTCAAATAAAAGAATCCATGTATCATCATTGAACATCTCATAGTAACGTTCAAATACATCGCTAATTCCGCTGCCAATATAACCATACTTGCTTTCAGATAGAATAAATTTAACAACACATCTATTTACATATTCTTCCATATGTTTTGGCGCGATAATATCCCCAGCCTCCATAATCAGCTTATGTAATCCGATTTCTCTTTTTTCTATTTGTGTAATAATTACTCCTTCTGCCTTTTCATTATATCCATCTTCTTTCAAAAGATTGATAATTTCGAGATTATAGTCCCTTCCTGTTTCTACAGAGAAATCTTTCTGTTCCGCTTTATCATACAATCCTTTAGCCATAAGCTTTTCTCGTATTTCATGACTTGAAATGCGAGAAATAATTTCATAATTGTAACTTTTTAAGGTTTCCAATCGATTGTATTCTCTATCATTCTCTATATTCACTTTAATCCATGAATTTGTAAGTTTGTATAACGCAAGTAATTCAGAATCACCAGAAATCAAATCTATATTGCAATATAGAGAATCAAGAACTTTCATTCTCCAATAAACTAAATCTTTAGGGTGATTTTTTAACTCAAATAATGCATTACAATACTTATATCCCAATTTAACTGCATCCTCTAGCAACTCTCTATCAACTTCGCTTGAAAACCTATTATCACCAATAGAATCCGCTAAATTTGAAACAGAAAACAGTCTCATACCATAACAGCATAATTTTTCTTCATTCAGAGGAAGTTTTTTATAACAATCAAGTAAACCATTTAACGAATAGTCTTTTCTTCCAACATATCCAAACATTTTATATTTCTGTTTTTCTCGTATTTCCTCTATAAAATTTTTTTCTCCAAAGTATTCCAATGCCGGTATTATGTATTTACAAAAATCTTCCATCTCATCGTATTCTGATTTCCAAGCCACTCCATCAATGCCACACCAATATTCTGCAACTTTTAGAAATTCAGCATGCGCATTGGATATACAGAACAACTTGTTAAACTCTGGAACAAATCGAGTCTTCTCCCATTCCAAACATTGAACGACCGCTTTACAAATAGTATCGATAATTCCTGCCTTGGGGTTATGCTCAGAAAAGCTCACCAATACTTTACGTAAAAATCTCATAACAGTATATCCATTACAATCATTCACGGATCCAGGACCATACTTATCCGCAAAATACATCAATGAAAATATATCATCTTTCGACAATACTTCTTTTCTATCCGACGAATAGAATTGTTCACTAACATGCTTTGCAATATCATACTGTGCTAATGCCGGTTTGTAACCTCTTTGAGATTCACCATTATGAGTTAGATTCAATATCTCTTTATAACATTTTTCTATTAATGCCTCCTCAATCCTACCAAACAGGCACAGTTTAGCCTTAATCAATGAAATTATTCTTAAATCTTCGTATTTATAATTGCTATCAATTTTTTTAATATCATTTAAATGGTTACTAACATATTCTATCCCAGCCTCGCATTTATATGAGTTTAATAGTCCATACGTGCAAATCTCGATAATAATTTCTATAGGTGCACACATTCCTAACAGAATATCCAATAATTCGTCAAATGATTCTTTCTCAAGATTCTTTTCTTCAGCAATCTGATGAATATATTCATACAATGAATCTGGATTATACCATTTAAAAGTGAATGTTTGCCTGATATCTTCTTTTGATGTAAGACATACACTAGCATCTAGCCATCCATCTACAAAATAAACATAATCGTTAGAATTTCCAGTAAGAGCCTCCATATAATCTGCGCCATAGCATCTATATATATATCCAGCCTTAACAAGCGTTTCTTTTTTTAGCTCCCCGCTTAACAATTCCTCTATATTATATCCGCTGAGGTATTCATCAAAAAGTTTATGTCCACGTTCAAACCCAGCCTTAGCAGCAAAATCAATATCTAAAATGATTTGCTCTATATCATTTTTAACATTCAAACAATATTTTTCCGCTTTAGTCTTTTTGTTGATACTTTGTGCTTCAAAATAATCCGATTCTTTTGCATAATACTGTATGCAATTTGCATACTGTGCCAAACAAAGAGACACTGCACTTGAATGTATGCATACTTCTTCAAGATTATCCATTGGCAATTGGTGCGCTAGTATAAACTGCTGAAGTATCCTATCAAACGATATCCCATATAATGCTGAATCCATTACATATTCAACATCAATCAGTTTCAATACCTCATCAGTGGCCTTACAAGATACTAGTAAATTAAAAGAGATATCATATCGATATTTCCATAATTCTCTATCCTGTTTAATTCGATTAATTATTGATTCGGTAATTCCTTTTATATTTGAATTGTGAATAATTGCATTCTGTAAAAAAAGCCTTACATCATTATGAAAAGCGAAGTATCTATCGCCTTCACATACAATAATTGGATATAAGCCATTTAAAACAAACGCCGCCTCGTCGTGTTCAACTCCACACATTTGAGCCACATCATAAGCGTTAATACGTTTACTTGAAAACGCCATAATTGCCTCAATTTTGTATAGCAAAAGGCTTTTTTCCTGCGAACTAATAATCCATTCGTAATATTTATCAATTTGTTTATTTAAAAACCTACTATTTAGTTCCTTCTCTATTGCCTCGAAGGAAAGTGGCAATACCATTTTCTTCAATTCCAGAATTGCAAATATTATATTAAGAACATTGTTCCCAATAACTGAAATAACGGTTTTCGCCAAGTTTTCCATATCGACTGTATTCTCTGCCACACCGCTTTGCTCTAATAATATAACAACATCATCTGTATCCAAAGCCGGCATGCTGTAATATGTAATACCTTTATTATCTTTCATCCAAGACGGATAACCATCATTTATAGGCTGTCCGACCAATAAAAATCATCCCCGATTTCCTCTGGTCTTGGCAATTGAGATAAAAATGAATTTCGTGCATCTTTTGATCTTGCAGCATGATCTAATCCATCTATAAAAAAGTAGCAAGGCCTTCCTATACATTTTGCATATTCCGGTAAGAAATGTATTACCGTTTCCCGCATTTCAGAAACAGACATAAATTGGTATATAAGTGGAAACTTTACAACAGATAATAAATTATTCTCTTCAAATTTTTTCTTAAGCTGTACGAGAATACTTCTCCACAAAATATTACCTAAATAAAAGCCTTCATCATCACTATATGAACCATCTACTTTATTTACTGGGAGATATGTGTAAAATCTAAAATCAACTATAGACTCATTCATCTGTGATAAATAACTTATAAAATTTGTTTTTCCACAGCCCGGTAATCCTTCTAAGAATATGATATGATTACTATTCTTTTTAATGTCATCTATAAAGGTCTCCCCAAACCGTTGTCGAGAAGGAAGTATCGGTTTTTCTGGACATAGTTCATATGAAGGAACATCCGGCTCGGTATAGCATAATGCTCCATATACATTTTCTCTTGTTATTTCCTGCTTCTCTCTTCTTGATGTTGCCCATATATTCAATTTAGAAAGAAGACTATTTAAGCAAAAATCTATCGCATCACTATTATCTGTTCCTAGTATTTCGCCAATCTTCACACGTATTTTTTCTTCCACATCAGCAAGACACGACTCTTTTCTAAAAGAGAAAATTTTAGTGAAACACGCCGCCTCATTAGAATCTAAATTTATCTCCAAATTTTCTCTGTACCATTCGATAGCCTTCTGCTCATTAGGCTTTGCCGAAGTATAATTATAATTATCTTGTAAGCATGGAAACACCTTGGAAATAAAGTCATCCATTGAACACTTTCCATCTATTTCCTGCGGACCCCATTTTTTATTTGTTACAATTTGAATACCTTTAAAATTATAATTATCTTTATTATTCTTCCATTCTAAAGCCAACGCATTCAGTAAAGGCTTTTTCCCAGAAGCTAAAAAAGAATATGTGAAATTAGCATCTTCATCTGTATGTTTTACTTGAATATTTAAAATGCTTTTATCACTATAATTTACTACGACATCATCTAATGCCTGAAAATCAGTTGATTGAAGTATTACTGATTCAATTGATGTATCTTGTAGCATATTCAAGCATTCTAGTATTCCTATTTCCCATTCAAACCAATAAGGTGTACCTATTCCCGAATTATACATGTTCTCCCTCTATTCTTTTCAAAACGTAATTACATAATTGATAACAATACGTCTCAACTTCTTCTGTAGACATATTTATATGGTATCCATTCACAAGCGAATCAAATAAATAGTTTACCTCTTCGTAATAATCCTTATTATAAAATTCTACTCCAAATAATTTATTCAAGCCTCGTACCATTTGAGATAATTCTTTATAATTTACTGGAAGGACATAATCGATTTTGTCATCAATAATCTTCTTCATCAGCCTCTCATTTCCTATTATTTTTGAGGCTATATTTATAAAATCTCCACAAGTTTCAAAAACATTCCAATCACACTTGAACTGCCAACGAAAAAAGAAAGGACTCCATACCTCTGCTGGTGCGATCTTTATATTATATGGCACCAATTCCTTCTTTAATTCATCCTCTATGCAATTATAAGTTCCTTCCAATATGGCTATATCATTTTTTCTCACATCAATCGGATAATAAACGCCCTTATCATCGCATATTATGTAACCAATTATTCTGTAATATTTTTCAATGACATTTATAGCATCTCTTGTAAAAAAAACAGATCCTACAACTAAATCATCATTATAATTTGAGGTGTCTAATTCCCTAAAACAATGCTTAAAATCATCAAAAACTAATATTGAATCCATAATACCACCTTCTCTGTTGTATTAATCTATAATAAATTGTCCAGCCTGTTATAGGCTGGACATAAGCAGATTCTTATGACATCTGAAAAACAGCTTTTAACCGGTACTTCTTTGGAACCTAACTAAAAAAAATTATGTTATATCAACTTGTCACAACCATTTTTCTCACAATTACTTTAATTCCGCTTCAAACCTTTTAAAAAGTTCAGGACATTCTTTTTTATATCTTTCTGTTGGGGATAAACCGCCTTCATCCGGTAACAATCCTTCTCCGCTGCTAACAGGATGGGGTAAATACTTGCATTTAAAATATACTGTCGGATATGTGTAAATAATACTCATATTTCCAAACAGTTCTTTCATTAGGTAAATTTCAATAATATAAAGTGAAGCCAATGCTAATACTGCATTTTCAAGTGTTGCATTTTTTATAGATTCATTTTCGTCATGCTTTATCGAATTATATGCAAACCACCAGTCCAAGCCTTCTACTTTTACATTCTTTCCATTATCAATACGTGTCGTCTTCCAATCATGTAAAGGTGTATTAATCCAAAAAGGTGTACTTACTTCAAAATCAATAATTTTAGGGAATACTCCTAGTATTGTTTCGCTTATATCTCCTATCCTCTTGGTTTTTACTCCCTTAGCACTACATAAGGCCTTACTCATTATTTCAAATTCAGAGGCTGCTAAAACAATTATTTGTTTAAAAATATCAGAGTATACTTTTCCATGTACAAGTTCTCTTATTCCATCATATTCTTGCAAACCATGGTCTATATAATGCTTTGTATCATCCAATCGTTCAGCAAGGGAACAAAAATAATTCCAATGCTGTATAATTTCAATTTGCTCCATACATTCTTTTCTGCTTTCTAGTTTTGAAAGCATTCCCCCATTCTCTATGATTTCTAATTCTTGTTATATCCAAATTGTCGAGTCATTAAGAGCTCTTTCCACCAGGATTCCCTCTCTAATATCGCATCATCATCTGTTGTACTTTTATATATTTCAAAGATGCTATATCTGAAATTCTTCTGGATATATTCAAAATCAAAACTCTTCAACTCAATATTTCCACCATTTCCATTGGCTATGTAATCCTTCCATCTTCCCCAAATCATATTTTCACCTGTTGCAGAGCCAACATATTTCTTTCCATTTGAAGAATCCGTAATAAGATACACTCCTTTTTGATTTGCGAGCGCAGTTTTCCAAGCATCAGTATCAATTAGGCCTGATAACTCTTCCCAGGTAACATTCACCTTGTCATAACCTGGAAATTCTGTCTTGCAGACATCTCTTGTTATTTCGAGCACCTCGAAATCTTCAATATAGTTCTCTAGACAAAGATATGATGCTCGAAAGTCCTTCTTAAATCCAATTATCATCTTGCCAATTAAGTCAGTGCCAATATTAACAAGTTTCGTATCATATCTATATTTAAATGGACCATTTGGTGTTTCTTTCACAGAGATACTTTCGTATATTCCCGCAAAAATCCATTCATCTTTGTGCCAATATATAAGTGACAGAATATATTTTCTTTGAAAATTTTTCTGCGTCTGCTCTTCCTGCCATACTTTATATTTTGATTGATCTTGAAGAAACAAACGTAAAGGTAAAAATGTATCTGTAGAGCCTCTTCCACAGTGCACTTTAAACTCTAATTCCTTTTCTTTTAAAAACGGCAATACATCTTTTACCTTCATTCCCTCACTCCTTTATTTTTCCAAATATGATATCTTTTTGCCGTGATTCTGTGCATACTCAATTTCAGATCGTGTACTCTCTCCGATATAACCACCCACATTAATAACATAAATAGAATCGGCCATATCTATGTTTCGCTTATGCATGTCATCCAACATCTCTTTTGTCTTGGTCAGGGTTCCTTCATCCATATTTTCCCAAACTTACTGATCACCTGAATGTCCAAATAGTCCTACACTTATAACAATATTACCTTCTAATGTAAGTCTCTTCTGTGCTTCCATAAATTCATCTTTAAAACGTGTGCTTCCACATAGGGTTACTACCGGATAATTTCCAACCATTAAACTGCCTCCGCAAAATAATCAGTTACAATCTTCTCTAGCTGACCAGCTATTTCATTAAAGGGTAAATTCAAATCTAAAGAACCAACTGTTATCTTGTTTCCTCCCATCGAAAACTGATTAGCCGGCTGGAACTCTTCACTTGTCTTTGCATATAAAAGCATTCCAGCTACATTGCCAATCTGGTCCTTATCCCAGTTCTTTACATAAGTATAAATCTGGTACAAATTGGCATTTCTATATGTCTGAACATCAAAGTTTGACTGCATCTGCTGACCACAATATTTTGCATCTAAGATTAGAACTCTTCCATCTTTCGATTTAAGCGTTATATCAGTAATCATGTTTGGAAGCCACGTATCATTGTCATCATCAAGGTTCCACTGTACTTGATCCGGATTAGCCCTTAATTCTGGATGATGATACCGGAAAATATTCAAGGATAAACTTTTCATAAAGATGACTCATTCTCTGATCATCAAGGAATGTAGCCATCTTTATCATTCCCTGCTCAGTAGAAAGTAATAATCCATCAATCACAAGTCTACAAATGTTCAATAGCATCCTATAACTCTGATTATTCCTCTGATATCGAATTCTATCCCATTTGATTGCTGAAGGCTCAATGTAATCAACACTATCAAAAACAACAAGTCTTTTTTCAAAACTGACTTATTTTCAATCTTCACATTACCTTGCTTAATCAATAACGTAATTGTAGTTTTAATGACACCATGTTTTCTATTAATATAACCGACGTAACTATTCTTCATCATAAAAGTCATCAAGTACATATGTTGTTACAGGTGTAATATAAAGTTCATACTTAATAACAAGCCTTACCAGATCATTGCCATCAATTAACGTTATTGGTGTACCTTCTCTTGCTGCCTCCCTTGCTGCATTAGTAAATCTGCTATTTGTAATAAACACTCCATAATCTGCCTGAAATTTATTCATAGCCCCCAAAAACTGATTTATATCAGGCTCACTCACAGGAGCTGTGTTATATCGTTTACATTGAATTACAACTCTGGTTGTTCTGAAATCATCATCGTCTGTATGATATCCATATCCATCAATTCCACCATCATTCGATATTTTAATACCCTTATCCGTAAACTGTACTCCCATTTTAGTCAGTAATGCTCTCGAGAATTGTTCAAATTTCTTAGGAGACATATTTGCTATTGCACTTTGCAATTTGACCTTAACATCATCCAATATATCATCAGCATTTATACTGTTTTCATCTTCGATTTCTTTTGGCATTACACTATTCTTCTCTTTATTCTTAGCTGATTTTTCTTCCCAATAAACAGCTGCCTTTTCTCGAACTTCCTTCTTAACATCAAAATTTAAAACATCAACAGCGGCTCCTTTTTCCGTTAATGTCACAAGTGGTTTATATCTAACATATGTAAGGAATCCCAAATAACTTAACTCTTTAAGAGCAAAATTAAACTTAAAATCAAATTTCTTATATTTAGAACCGGTTTTATTAGATGTATATAGCTTTTGTTCAAATTCAGCAATCTTCTCGTCTTTTTCACTAATTCTATCCCTAATTTCTGCTCTCTCCAATTGACCACCGGCTTCTTGTAGCACTTCTATGATTGGCTTTATTAAGTATGAAACTTGTTCCTCTGTATTTAATGTATCGTAAAACATTATGTGCCTTCCTTTTCTTTGCATATTTGTTATTTATTAAATAATATCCAATATTCTTGTAATATGATAGCCCATATCATCATAATTATTTCTCTGATAA
>OHBY01000659.1_pt1 | contig 15670 bp, 18 predicted proteins | sample 1577531 | NCBI WGS metagenome assembly OHBY01 (sample SAMEA3879564, study PRJEB24766) | human gut metagenome | biome: human-associated habitat; feature: feces | place: USA | collected 1985/1987 | reverse complement strand
GTTGAGCCGGGTCACTTAGAAGTGTAAAGGAGCGATGCCCATGAAGAATAATAATGTGGAACTGACCCGCGAAGACTTGAAAATCGTGCCCGAATCTCCTACAATGGAATTGTCCAAAACCCCTGCCGTAGAACCTTCTGACCAGACCAGAAAAACTGTCCGACACGCCCCGCTCGTTTACCGGGTGGAGGAGATCGCCCAACTGTTGGCGATCTCCAACCGTGCTGCGTACAATCTGTGCAACACCACGAAAGACTTCAAGGTGATCCGCCTCGGTACCAGCATCCGGGTAAGCAAGCAGAGCTTTGACGATTGGTTTGCAGCGGTCTGAGGGAGGGAATATCTATGGCATCTATTCTCAGGCGCGGAGATTCCTACTCCGTTCGTTTCAAATACAAAGACCATGCTGGCCGAATCTGTGAAGGCTGGGAGAGTTTCAAAACCAAGAAAGAAGCGCAAGACCGCAAGATCTCGGTGGAGAAAGAACTGCTCGACGGCACGTTCCTCATACCCGATGCAATGACGGTGGAGGAAATGCTGTACAAGTGGCTCCCTATCCAGTCCAGCAAGCACAAGTGGGCACCCAAGACCTACACCCACACGGTAGCCATGATTCAGAATCTTGTCGTGCCTTACCTCGGCAAGAAACAGATTCAGAAGGTTCAGACGTATGACCTTGAACAGTTCTACGCCACGCTGAGCCGGACACCGCGCGGACTGTATAAGCAGGGTGTCAAGCAAACGCTCACCGACAAGCAGAAGCGGCAGTTTCTAACGGGTGCTTCCATCCGGGAAGTCCACGCCATGCTCAAGACTGCTTTTTCCTATGCCGTTGAGTGGGGTCTGCTCCTCAAGTCACCGATTCCGAGAGAAGCCCCGAAATCGACCTCGGAAGAACGTGCCATCTGGGACGAAAAGACCATGCTTGCGGCGTTGCAGACCATGACCGACCCCACGCTCCACCTCGCTGTCCATCTTAGCATGATCCTCTCGCTGCGTGTCGGAGAGATCCTCGGCTTGCAGCCGGGAGATATTGACTTCGATGCAGCGGATGGGCGCGGAACCATCACGGTCGGCAGGAGCTTACAGCGCACCGAAAAGGCCGCACTGGAAAAGACCGACCCGAATCAGATCTACCACATCTTCCCCGACCAGCGCGAGGGCAGCACCTCCGCACTGGTGCTGAAGAAGCCGAAAACCAAGAAATCCAGCCGCACCCTTTATCTGACGAAACCCTTGAAGGAAGAGTTGCTGGCTTGGCTGGAAAAGCTCAAGCAGGACGAGCTTGCCATGGATGGCAGGTATCGCAACTGCGGCCAGCTCTTCCGCCTGCCCAACGGTATGCCTGTTGCCCCGGAAGCCCTTTCTAAATGGTACCGCACTTGGCGTGCGGAGCACCCGGAGTTTGAGAAGATCGTGTTCCACGGTCTGCGCCACTCCAGTGCTACCTACCAACTGATTGAATCCGGCGGCAACATTAAGGCCGTGCAGGGCAACACCGGTCACGCCACCACGGGCATCCTGATGGACACCTACGCTCACACGCAGGACAAGCCCCGGTTGGAGCTGGCCGAGAAGCTGGAAGCAGACTTCTATTCACAGGACATCGGCTCCCCCCAATCCGGCTCTGTGCCGGTAAAAGAAAATCTGCCGGACGGCATCCAGATCACCCCCGAAGGGATGCTGAAAGTTGTCCGGCAGATGAACCCCGAACAGCGGCGTGAGTTTACGCGCCTGCTGTTCGCCTGAAAAAAGTATGGAAAAATCGCTCACGATGCACAGAATGCAGACAATGCAAGGAAAAACACGGCTTTCCCGCCGGTGTGCAAAAAGTGTGCAAAAGTGTGCAGAGCCCCAGAAAATGGAAAATCCCACGAGGAATCTTACGATTCTTCGTGGGATTTTGGTGCGCTCGAGGGAACTCGAATCCCTGGCCCTCTGATTAAAAGTCAGATGCTCTACCGGCTGAGCTACGAGCGCATACATTATAAAGCGCAGTATAACACGATACTGCCGAATAATATTACCATACTCCCGGGCAAAAAGCAAGCTTTCTGCACAAAAAACTTTCCCAAAGCCGTCATCGGGCAGATTTTGCCACGAACTGCCCCTTTACAAACCGGGCAAGAACCAGTACAATCAAAGCAGTTCATTGCAAAACTGCAACCGACCGGGCAAGCCGATCCGATAGGAGGGCTTTTTCCATGAAAATTTCTCGACGGTCCGTACTTCGCTATTCCGGGCTGACGGCGGCGCTGCTGGCGCTCACCGGCTGCTCTGCAAGCCCCGGCAGTGCCATTCTGGGCGGTGACCTGCCCGACTGGATGAAGAGCCTGTTCTGCGGCTCGGCGGCATCCTCTTCCGCTTCTTCTGAGGCCGCTGCATCCTCTGTGGTCGCAGCCGGTGAGGCCGCAGCCGGTGAGGCAGCCGCCTCCTCGGCAGCGTCTAGCGAAGCCGCAAGCTCTGCGTTCAGCCTTCTGCCTGCCTACGACGCTGACCCTCTGACCGGTGAAGCCCGCAAAAGCACCGGCCGGATGGTGGGTGTGATGGTCAACAACATCGCCAACTCCGAAAAGCAGAACGCACGCCCCCAGCGCGGCATCGGCTCGGCAGACCTGCTCATCGAGAGCAAGGTGGAGGGCGGCATCACCCGCCTGTGTGCCGTGTTCCGGGATGCGGACACCATCCCGGAGGTCGGACCGCTGCGCTCCGGCCGCGACCAGTTCCTGCAGCTGCTTATGCCCCATCAGGCCCTCTATTACCACGATGGCGAGAGCATTTTCTGCACCCAGTTCATCAATGTATATGATTACTCCGGCCTGAACATCGGCGGCAAGAGTTACTTCAACACGCCGGTCCACCCCCACGTTGCCCACCGTGACAACCGCGGCCGCAACGTAGCCTATGAACACACCGAGTTCACCTCCGGCAAGGAGATCAAACAGGCAGCCGGTAATGCCGGCATCGGCCTGACCTACGCCAACGAAACGCCTTTCTTCCACTTTGCCGACTACCGCACCGCGGCCTCCAATGACCTTCCCGGTGCCCCTGCGGCCAAAACCATCAGCATTACCCACTCCGAGAGTTACAGGACCCGCCTGACCTACAACAGCTGGGGCCGCAGCTACAAGCTGGAAATGTACAACCGCTCCAAAAAAGCCTATGAGAACACGGTGGACGAGCTGACCGGCAAGCAGCTGACCTTTGACAACGTGGTGGTTTGCTTTGCCGATATTGCCGCCTATGCGGGCGATTCTCACGATGTCCAGTCGGTCAACTATGTGGCCGGTGGGCAGGCGTACCTCTTCACACGGGGCGGCGTGCAGGTGGGCCGCTGGGAGAAGCCGCATCCCACCCATCCGCTCAAGCTCTACACCGAAACCGGCGAGGAGATGACCCTGAACCGGGGCAAGACCTATCTGGCACTGGTGGACAATGATGAGTGGAGCAATTTCAGCTACTAAATCACCCGCCCTCCGGGGCAGAAGAGGGAAACCGATGAAACGCTTTTGGATGCGCGCTTTGCTCTGTTTTGCGCTCAGCGCCGCACTGCTGACAGGCTGTGCGCTCAGCCCCAGCTCCCAGCCCGCCGAAAGTCCCACTGACCCGCTCACCGGGCAGGAGCTTGTCTGGCCGGGCCAGCGGCCGGTCGCCATCACCATTGACAACGCGGCCGCCAGCACCACTCAGTGGGGGCTTTCCACAGCCTCGCTGGTGCTGGAAGCCCTGACCGCACAGCAGCAGGCCACCAGGCTCTGCCTGGTCTACCCTGCCGTGGGGGCCGTGCCGCAGGTCGGGCCTGTCTCTGCCGGGCAGGACCTTTACTGGCGGCTGCTGGTGGGCCAGCAGGTACTGCCGGTGCAGCGGGGCGGCGAGCAGTTTGACCAGAACTACCTTGATTACTACTCTCTGCGCTCGGTAGACGCACTGGAGGTGGGTACCAATGCCTTTTCCTGTGAGACCAATTGGCAGAATGTCCCGCTGTGGCATACCAGCGGTGCAGCACTTTCGGGTGTGCTGGGCAGCCTGAACATCTCCCCGGCCCTGACAGAATCCCGCGTCACGGACACCTCTTCCAGCAGCTCCGACAGCGAGAGCGGAACCCTCCTCTCCGTGCCCAATCTGCTGCCCATGCAGGAAAGCGGCAAGCTGCCCGATGCAGATGCTTCGGACGCAATGAGTGTCCGGGTCCAGTTTGATGCGCAGAACGCCACCGGCTTCACCTACGATGCCGACAGCAAGACCTACCGGATGCTCCACGCGGACGGCACACCGCAGCTGGATGCCAACAACGGCCAGCAGGCAGATTTCGACAACCTGCTCATCCTGTTCAGTGCATCCACCCTGCGTGACGATGGTGTGACGCTGGATTACGACCTGACCATGGGCGGCGGTGTCTGGCTCAACGAGGGCCACCTGTGGAACATCACCTGGACGCAGGGCAGCGAGACCACCTTCTTCCTGTATGATTCCAACGGCCGCCCCCTGACCCTGACGGCAGGCCGCAGCTATCTGGCGCTGGTGTCCAGCCTGACCGGGCAGGAGCTCACCGTGCAGAACTCCACCGGGGAAAACCTGTTATAAGCAAAAGAGACGGTCCTGCAATCCGATGCAGAACCGTCTCTTTTTACGCTATGTTTTTTACAGATCGACCACGCTGCCCACTTCAGCAAGGGTGGCAGGCACCGCGCCCAGATGGACTTCGTCGGCATCCCGGCGCACCACAAAATGGACGGTCTGGCCTGCGGCAAAGTCAGGCTGATAGATCAGCTCCAGCGTCTGCCAGTCCGCCGGGGTCTCGCAGAAGCAGTGGAGCATCGCCCCGCGCCCTGCGGAAAGATTCAGGGTAAAGGCAGAGGCATCTGCCGCATTCTCACCGTAAAGGGGAGCTGCAAAGCTGCCCACCCGCACCTGTCTGCCATCACACAGGGCAGTCAGGCCAGTGCCCAGGCTGTACAGGGCGTTCCTGCTGTCCAGCCCGCGGCTCTGCAGGTAGCTGGCACCCACAGCCAGCGGCCGGGCCGAGAGGTTCTCCACCGACAGATAAACCAGCGTGCTGTCCAGCTCCGGGGCAGGCGCATAGCCCAGCAGCTCCACTGCCGCCTTACCGTCCAGCAGAGCAGGTTCGCCCTCATAGCAGGGGGCCAGAGCCGCACCCGAAACACCGGTGAGCAGAGCTGCAGCCAGACTGACTGCGCCGGAACCGGCATATTTCAGGAACGAGCGGCGGGACAGGGATTGTGACATCGGGGATTCCTCCTAACGGGAAAATAAGTTCTCTTTATACAATAGTAAATTCCTGGCTTTCTGTCAAGAGATTTGCCCGGAATTTTACCTGTTCTTCCGCGATTTTACGTGTTTTGGATATTTTCAGGGCGGCGCGGCAAAGATTCTTACTCAAATGCCTCGTTTTCCTCGGCTTCTGCCTGCCCGCGCAGGGTATCGGCGTAACCAAAGGGGACGATGTCGATGGCCTCCACCAGACGGTCGCGCATCCAGAGCTGCACGTCGGTCTGGACGGTATAGCCGCAGCCGGGGTCGGCCATCCACTGTTCCGGGTGGCGGGAGGGCAGCGCGCGCTGGCTCAGCATACTCATGATCACGCCGCCATGGGTCACGCAGGCAGCCTCGGTCACATCCATCCGGATCATATACTCAAACAGCTTGAGCAGGGTCTCGGCGCAGCGGGCGTGGAACTGCTCGGTGGGCTCTGCTCCCTCGGGCACAAAGCCGGAGCCGGGGGTGATCCACTTTTTGAAATCCTCTTCCTTGACCAGATCCTTCACGGGGCGGTTCTCAAACACGCCAAAGCCCGCTTCCCGCAGGTCGTGCACTGTAAACTGGTGGCCTGCATTGGGGAACAGAATGTTCGCTGTCTCCACAGCGCGCACCAGCGGGGAGGAGAACACCGTGTCCACCTGCGGATACTCGAACCGCTCCTTCAGCTCCTTCAGCTGGGCGCGTCCCTCATCACACAGGGGGATGTCCGTACCGCTGCCGATGTACAGGCCCTGCAGATTACCGGCCGTCATGCCGTGGCGGATGAGATGAAGTTTGAACGTTTTCATGGAAAAACACCTCTATCTGGCAAAGAGTTCCTCTTTGCTGTAAAATTTCGCACCGGCAGTGGGCATCCTGCCCGGGCCGTGCGCCACAAAATATGCGTTGATTGTCTTTAGTTTAGCATAGATATGGTATCCGGGGCAAGCCTTTTGACAAAAATGACGAAAAACGACGAAAATTTCCGTCACTTTTCTTGCTTTACTTTTGGTTTTTCACTGTGTATAATCAACATGTTGTAAACCAAAACTCAAAGAAGTTCAATTTCCACTACTGAGGAGTCCAAAATCATGGAATTCAACCGTATCATCAAGCTGCTGCGCAAGGAGCGTGGCATCACCCAGAAGCAGGCCGCGGAGGACCTTGGGGTGTCCCAGGCACTGCTCTCCCACTACGAAAAGGGCATCCGCGAGTGCGGTCTGGACTTTGTTGTCCGGGTAGCGGATTACTATAATGTGTCCTGCGATTACCTGCTGGGCCGCTCGGCTGAGCGCAACGGCATGATGCTGAACGCCGATGACCTGCCCAACCCCGATAAGATGAAGGACAACGTCTACCACGGCAGCGTTCTGCCCACCATGAACAAAAAGTTGATCTCCAACAGCCTGAACGTGCTGTATGCCAAGATCGCCGAGTGCCACAGCAAGGCCCTGACCACCGAGGTCAGCACCTACCTGATGATGGCCGTGGCCAAGATGTTCCGCCTGCTCTATTCCGCCGAACCCCACAACGCCCAGAGCCTGTTCAGCGTGGAGGCCCGCCGCTGGCCCGGCTACTCCGATGCCGTGATGCGGATGAGCGAGAGCAACGTGGAGGACCTGCTGGCCGGTGAGGACCTGAACGGTGCCGAGGGCGTGAAAGACCCCTCCTGCCTTGCCATGACCACCGAGAGCCTGACCCGGGAATACCCGCTGTACACCCCCAGCCTGCTGAATCTGGTCAAGACCAGCGAGACCCATGTGCGCGGCCTGGACCCCAACCAGTGAGCTTCTGTGTGAAACTCCTGTTAATTCTGTGCCCAGGGCCTTGCAATTTCCGGTAAAAAATGCTATAAACGAATCAGCGAAGAAAAAGATTTCTGCCATTGATTAAGGAGGCAAGCTTTATGTCGAACAAGATTTCCCGCCGCACCTTCCTCAAGGTCACCGGTGCTTCTGCCGCTGCTCTGGGCGCTGCTGCTGTGCTGGGCGGCTGCCAGGCCGGCGATAACTCTTCCATCGAGGTCAAGGTCGGCGATAAGATCAGCAACTGGAACAATCTGGCGGTCCAGCTGACCAGCGTCTTTACTCTGGCAAGTGCCCCCGATGCCGAGGGCTATGAGTACATTGCCATGCTGATCACCTCTGCAAACCGTTCCAGCCGCGACACCTTTGCCATCGGCGCACAGAACATTCAGGAGATCGGCGAGGCCTATCCTCTGGATACCCCGGAGCAGATCGCAGCCAACACTGCCGGTTACTTCCACGCTCTGTCCGCTTCCACCACCGACTTCTCCTTCACCTGCGACGGTCAGGCAGCCGAGGGCGGCGCTTATGTCCAGCTGTACGACAGCACCACCGAGAGCTTTACCACAGCCTCTGCCATTCCCCCGCAGGGTGCAGGCTACATTGAGCTGGTCTGCATGGTGCCCACCACCTGGCAGCAGATCGGTGTGACCTACACCCCGACCTTTGTTTCCGGTAAGACCCTGAACTTTACCATCAACGCCTCTGATCTGACCAAAGCCTGATCAAGCAGGACGAAATTTCGTATGATTTGCACGGCGGCGGTGGGAAAATTTCACAAAATATTTGTGAAAACCATTGACATTCGCCCCCGTTTCGCCTATTGTATAGGCAGAGCCTTTTGGCATTTTCGTGCGCTTTGCACATTATAAGGAGGAACGATTATGTCGTTAGCATTTTCTCGCCGCTCTTTCCTGAAATACTCCGCTGTTGCAGCTGTGGCCGTTGCGGGTGCCAGCCTCTTCTCCGGCTGTGATCAGACCGATACCAAGAACCTGTACTGCGATGGTGCCGGTTCCATCACTGTTCTGCAGATCAATGCCGTTCTTGGTACCTACGATGACAATGCCAAGAAGTACAAGGATATTGACCTGACCGGCAATTCCATTACCTTCCCCTTCCAGATCACCGTTGGCCGCACCAACAACCTGCCCATCCAGCCCAGCAACTTCAAGGCGATCGTCTACGGTAAGGACGGCAAGCAGAAGGCAAAGTATGTCGGTGGAACCAGCAACGAGCTTAAGATCGACGCTTCCTTGCTGGACACCAACCTGGCAAACAGCGTTACCAACTCCGGCAAGATTACGCTCAATGCCTCTCTGGATGAGGGCGAAAAGCTGGTCTTTACCTACTGCCCCGACCTGCAGTATGCCGAGTATTCCATGAACTGGGTTCTGGCTCGTGCCGCAAGCGCCAGCTCCGGTTCCACCTCCAGCAAGTAATCTCCCCAACGTACATCCTAAGCCGTCCGGGAAAGCCGGGCGGCTTTTTTGCGCCGTCGTATTGGCAAAGTATCTCAATTTTTCTTTAAATTTTCAGCAATTCTGTATCTTGTGCACACCCGCATTTTCTGATACCATAGATTCATGGAAAAGAATGGGAGCGCAGCGGCAGGGGCCGCCGCGCTGTTTGTGTTTCCGCTCAAAAAGGCCATGGGCCGTAGTTTGACAGAACAGGAGTGTTGCAGTTATGATCAACATGGTAAAGCTTCCCACCAACAAGAGCAATCTGTTCCTGCGTGTGGCAAAGGGCCATTTCGCAACCAGCCACAGCCACATCAATTACTATATCGATGTCACCACCCAGAAGTCCCGCCTTTCCGAGGCAAAGGCCGTGGCAAAAGAGCTGGTGGCTGCCTACCAGCACAACACCATCGTGGATACTGTCCTCTGCCTGGACGGCACACAGGTCATCGGCACCTGCCTTGCCAACGAGCTGACCAAGGACGGCTTTGCCAACATGAACGCCCACCAGACCATCTATGTCATCACCCCGGAGTACACCACCGGCAGCCAGATCATCCTGCGCGACAATCTGGCCCCCATGGTCAAGGGCAAGCATGTGCTGATCCTGGCTGCTTCCATCACCACCGGCTATACCGTGCAGGCTGCGATCGAGGCAGTCAACTACTACGGCGGCACCGTGGCGGGCCTGAGCGCCATCTTCGCCACCGCCGCCGAGTGTCTGGGCATCCCGGTCACCTCTATTTTTGACCCCTCCAACCTGCCCGATTACGCCAGCTTCGATTCCCGCGAGTGCCCCATGTGCAAGGCGGGCCAGCATATCGATGCACTGGTCAACAGCTTCGGCTATTCGGCGCTGTAAGCCTCCTTGCCCGATCGTTCCATCCACTTCCCGCAGACACAAAGACCCGGCTGTCATCGGCAGCTGGGTCTTTTCCTTATTCTGCTTTTTTCGGGAACACAAACGGGTCGTGCAGGTAGACCAGCACGAGGTACGCCGCCATGAAGCACCAGATGATGGGCTCACAGAGGATGACGGCGTTATAGGCAAACTTCGGGATGAAGAAGAGCACGAATACCACCTTGCCCACCAGCTCAATGACACTGGAGAAGAGGGGCAGGACCTTCTGCCCCAGGCTCTGCAGGGCGTAGCGGGTGGCCAGCAGGACACCCAGCACCGAGTAGAAGGGCGCGTTCCAGAGCAGATACCGTGCGCCGTTTTCCAGCACCACAGACTCGCTGGAGCCGGAGATGAGCCGCACCATCCACTCTGCGCCCAGCTGCATCAGAAAGATCGCCAGCACGGCCACCACCACGCTGTACAGGGCGATCTCCTTCATGCCCTTGCGGACACGCTCCGGCTGGTTTGCGCCGCGGTTCTGGGAAACAAACGTGGAGCATGCCGATGCCATGGCCATGACCGGCATGGTGGTAAAGGAGAACAGCTTCCGGGCGGCGGTGTGACCGGCAATGACCAGCGTGCCCAGCCCATTGATGCCGTACTGCAGTACCACCGAGCCCGCCGAGACGATGCTGCTCATCAGGCCCATGGAGATGCTCTGGCTGAACAGCTCCCAGTAAAGGTGGCTGCCCACCCTGAAATGCTGTTTTTCCGGCAGCAGGATCTTCACTCTGAGGAAGATGTACAGGATGCAGAGCACCACCGAAACGCCCTGCGAGATGACCGTTGCCACAGCCGCCCCCTGCACCCCCATGCCCAGCCTTGCAATGAACAGGAGATCCAGCACCACATTCAGGCCCGAGGAGATGAGCAGGAACACCAGCGGCATCACGCTGTTGCCAATGGCGCGCAGCAGGCCCGCGCAGAGGTTATAGGCGAACATGACCAGCACGCCCAGATCAATGGTCAGGATGTAGCGGTACGCATCGTCCAGGATCTCCGCCGGGGTGTCCAGCATGAGCAGCAGCGGGTGCAGGCCCAGCACACCTGCCAGCGTAATGCAAAGGGAAGCCACCAGACCGATGACCAGTGAGCCTGCCACGGTCTTTTTGAGCAGATCGTGATCCTGCGCCCCGTAGGAGCGCGCTGCAACGATTGCAAGGCCGTTGCCGATACCGAGGCCAAAACCGACCAGAAGCTCGTAGATCGAGCCGCAGGAGCCAATGGCGGCAAGGGCGGTATCGCCCAGCACATTGCCCACGATCATGGTGTCCACGGTGTTATAGAGCTGCTGGAACAGGTTGGAGATGAAGATGGGCAGCATGAACAGCAGCAGGTTTTTGAAAATGGGCCCGTGCATCAGGTCCACATTCATACTGAAGGGGGATTTTTTCGCAGTTTGGGTCATAAGGTTCCTCACAGTTTACGGAAAACAACCCTCCCCGGCATTGCGCAGCAAAAACGGAGAGGGTTGTGCTTTATTTTCTTTTACAGCTCCTGGGTCTCAAAGCCGTGGCCGGTCAGCACCTCCACGCTGGTGAAGCCGGCTGCCTTGATGGCGGCGGCGGCTTCCTCAAAGCCGAAGGTCAGGCTGGAAACATCGTGGGAGTCGGAGGTGATGATGACCTTGCCGCCCATCTTGTTCCACTCCTCCAGCATCCATGCACTGGGGTAGAAGTCCTTGCGGTAGCCGCGGTAAACGCCGCCGGTGTTCACTTCCAGCAGGCAGTTGTGCTCTTTGGCTGCGCTCAGGGCCTTGAGGGCAGCGGCCCGGTAGCGGGGAGCCTCTTCATCAAAGAACTCGCCCTCGCCGTTCAGCTTCTTGATGAGGTCGATGTGGGCCAGAATGTCCGGTCCCTTGGCGGCAACCTTCTCCACCTCTGCAAAGTAGGCCTCCACCGCGGCCAGCGGGTCACCGTCGAAATCATCAAAGATGCAGTCGTGCAGATCCTGCGGGCGGAAGTCGATCTCGTAGTACTTGCCGGTGTTCTTGCCGTACAGGTGATGGGCCGCACCGATCCAGTAATCGTAGCTCTCGGGCTTATCCTCGCTCAGGCTGTCCCACTCGATGCCGCAGAGGATGTCCACCTTGCCCTTGTACTCTGCCTTGAGCTTTGCAATGGTGGCCTTGTACTGGGCGGTGCGGCTGGGGCTCATGCAGTACTCGCGGTCCCGCTGCGTATAGCTATGGCCGGAGAAGCCCAGGGTCGTCAGGCCCTGTGCACAGGCGGCACTGGCCATTTCCTGCAAGGTATTTCTGCCATCGCACATCGTCGAGTGGCAATGAACACTGGACTTCTTATAATCTGCCATAACTAAATCACTGCATCCTTTCCTGTTTGACCTTGTGGTCAATGACGTGTCGTTTTTCCAGCTCACGGGTGATCTCTTCCACCGTGATGCCTGCCTGCACCATCAGCACCAGCACATGGTAAGCCAGGTCGCTGATCTCATAGATGGTCTCGGCCTTGTCCTCTTTTTCTCCCGCAATGATGACCTCGGTGCACTCCTCGCCCACCTTTTTCAGGATCTTCTCCTTGCCCTTCTCGAACAGGTAGGTGGTGTAGCTGCCTTCCTGGGGACGATCCCTGCGGCCCTGGATGAGTTCGTAAAGCCCCTGCCAGCTGAACTGCTTGAGCTCCGGCGAGACATACACTTCATTGAAGAAGCAGCTCTCGGCACCGGTATGGCAGGCAGGGCCATCCTTGACCACCTCCACCACCAGTGCGTCCTTGTCGCAGTCGGCGGTGATGGACACCACATGCTGGACATTGCCGCTGGTATCGCCCTTGCGCCAGATCTCCTGACGGCTCCGGCTCCAGAACACCGTACGCCCCTCGGCAATGGTCAGTGCCAGCGTCTCGGCGTTCATGTAGGCAAGGGTGAGCACCTCTTTGGTGTAGTGATCCTGCACGATGGCAGGAATGAGGCCCTTTTCATCAAATTTCAGTTCCATGGTCCATACTCCCTCCCCAAAGGGGATACTTACAGTTTATCCTAAAGTTGCCCGAAACGCAAGAGCTTACAGCCGCATTTCGACACCATTTTCATTCAGATAGGTTTTCAGATCGTGGATGGTCAGCAGTTTCTGGTGGAAAATGCCCGCCGCAAGGCCCGCGTCGATGCCCTTGTGGTGGAACAGCTCAAGGAAATCTTCCTTTTTGCCCGCGCCGCCGCTGGCGATGATGGGCACATTCACCCGGGCAGCGACCGCGTCCAGCATCTCGAGATCGAAGCCGGTGCGGACACCATCGGTGTCAATGCTGTTCAGGCAGATCTCCCCCGCGCCATGCGCCGCGCACCAGCTGATCCATTCCAGCGCGTCCCGACCGGTTTCCTCGCGCCCACCCTTGGCGAACACCCGGAACTGGCCGTTCACCCGCTTCACGTCCGCCGAGAGCACCACGCACTGATCGCCGTATTTCCGGGCCGCCGCCGGGATGAGGTCGGGGTCCCGCAGAGCGCCCGAGTTGACGCTGACCTTATCGGCACCGCATTTCAGCACCCGGTCAAAATCCTCCAGCGTGTTGATGCCGCCGCCTACGGTCAGCGGGATGAAGATCTCGCTTGCCACCCGGGTCAGAATATCGGTGAACAGAGCGCGGCCCTCAAAGCTGGCGGTGATATCGTAGAACACCAGCTCGTCGGCACCGGCGGCGTTGTACATCCGGGCCATCTCCACCGGGTCGGCCACATCCCGGATGCCCTCAAAATTCGTGCCCTTGACCACCCGGCCATTCCGGACATCCAGACAGGGAATGATGCGTTTTGTGATCATTTTCGTTCCCCTCCGTTTAATTCTGCACCAGTTCTACACAACGTTTCAGATCCAGCGCCCCGGTATACAGGCTCTTGCCCAGGATCGCGGCAGCGGTGCCCATCTTTTTCAGTTCCAGCAGCTCGGCCTCCGACGAGATGCCGCCGCTGGCCGTGAAGGCCACGCCCGGCACCTCTGCCGCCAGCTGGCGGTACAGCGCCAGATTCGTGCCCTTCATGGCACCATCACAGGCAATGTCGGTGTAGATGATGGCCGTGCACCCCGCATTTGCCAGTCGCCTGCAGAAGTCCACGCCCTTTTCGGCGCTGACCTCCTTCCACCCGTGGATGGCAACAAATCCATCTTTGGCATCCACCCCCACGGCGATCCGTTCGCCGTAGCGTTTCAGCATCCGGGCCGTGAAATCAAAATCCGTCACGGCCACACTGCCCAGGATGCAGCGATTCACGCCCAGAGAAAGGTATTTTTCAATGCGCTCCTCCGTGCGGATGCCGCCGCCCACCTCAATGTACAAGCCGCCCTGCTTTGCCAGCGCGGCAATGGATCCGTAGTTGGAAAGGGTGCCGTCCTTTGCACCGTCCAGATCCACAACGTGGAGATACCTGGCCCCGGCCTCCACAAACTGCCGGGCCTGTGCACAGGGGTCCTCCCCGTAAACGGTCATACGGTCGTAATCTCCCTGCGTCAGGCGGACAACTTTGCCGTCCCGCAGGTCAATGGCTGGGAATAGATTCATAGTTTCTCCTTTAGCGGCCTTACCCTCTCCGTCTTTGCTTCGCAAAGCCGCCAGGCTTTGACTGAGAGGGCCAGCCAGTTTACAATTCTGCAAACGCCTTCAATATCCGCAGCCCCGTCTCCCCGCTCTTTTCGGGGTGGAACTGGGTGCCGTACACCCTGCCCGCCCTGACCACGCCGGTCACGGGGATGGAGTAATCGCTGACAGCAAGTGTACTCTCGGTACAATTTTTGCCGTAGTAGCTGTGGACGTAATAGACATACTCGCCCTCACGGATGTATCGGAAGAGCGGGTCATCCCGTACGATGTGCAGGGCGTTCCAGCCGATCTGCGGCACCTTGAGGGTTTTGTCTTTCAGGTCAGGTTCCAGCGGGCAGACCTCGCCTTTGACAAAGCCCAGGCCCCCATGCTCACCGTACTCATAGCTTTTTTCAAAGAGCAGCTGCATTCCCAGGCAGATGCCCAGCAGGGGCTTTTGCGCCGCCTGCTCCCGGATGACCGGTACCAGGCCGGTGGCCGAGAGCTTGTCCATGGCATCGCCAAAGGCCCCCACCCCCGGCAGGATGAGCCGGTCGGCCTTGCGGATGGTCTGTGCATCGGCGGTCACAACAGCCTTCAGCCCCAGATGCGTCAGGCTGGAGCGCAGGCTGAACAGGTTGCCCACGCCGTAATCGATGATCGCGATCATACCAGCAGTCCTTTCGTGGAGGGGATCTCGTCCCGGTGGGCGGCATCAATGGCGACTGCCGCAGCCAGCGCGTGGCCTGCCCCCTTGAAGCAGGCTTCGAGAATGTGGTGGGTATTTTCCCCTGCAAATTGTACAAAGTGGAGCGTAGCGGGCACATTGCGGGCAAAGCCCAGCCAGAACTCCGAGGCACATTCCACATCGAAATCGCCCACCTTTTCGGTCTTGCAGTGGGCATCCCAGTTCAGGGTGCACCGGCCCGAAAGGTCTACCGCGCAGAGCACCAGCGCCTCATCCATGGGCAGGTAGAAGCTGCCATACCGCTGGATGCCCCGCATCTCGCCCAGCGCCCCGCATCTCGCCCAGCGCCCGGGCAAAGGCCTGCCCCAGTGCAATGCCGATATCCTCAGCCGTGTGGTGGTAATCCACCTCCACATCCCCGTGGCAGGTGAGCACCAGGTCAAACCGGCCATGGCGGGCAAACAGCTCCAGCATGTGGTTCAGGAACCCACAGCCGGTGTCCACCTCATAGCGTCCCGCACCGTCCAGATTCAGGGTCAGCTCGATCTGGGTCTCGTTGGTGTTGCGTTCCAGTGTCACTTCCCGCATGGGTCATTCCTCCATTATTTTGTCAAGAGTGTTCAGGAAGATCTGCATCTGCTCCGGCGTGCCGATCGTGATGCGCAGCCAGTTTTCAATGCGTGGGGCATCAAAGTGGCGCACCAGAACGCCTTTTTTCTTCAACTTTTTGTACAATTCGCCGCCGTTTTTCTTTTGTGTAGAGGCAAACAGGAAGTTGGAGCGGCTGTCCAGCACCGCAAAGCCCCGGGCTTCCAGCTGCTGTTTTGTCCATGCGCGGGTGTCCACGATGGCGGCACGGGTCTTTTCAAAATAAACGGTATCTTCCAGCGCGGCCTGCCCTGCTTTCAAGGTCAGGCGGTTGATGTTATAGGGGTTCAGGCTGAACTTGACCCGGTTCAGGTCCGCGATGAGGCTGGCGCTGCCCATGGCAAGGCCCAGCCGCACACCGGCCAGCTGGCGGG
>OHBY01000635.1_pt1 | contig 16274 bp, 10 predicted proteins | sample 1577531 | NCBI WGS metagenome assembly OHBY01 (sample SAMEA3879564, study PRJEB24766) | human gut metagenome | biome: human-associated habitat; feature: feces | place: USA | collected 1985/1987 | reverse complement strand
ATGCCCTTTCCTGTCTTCGACATACTCGATCAGATTTTCATTAATATGTTCTCTGCGTGGGTCCGTTTCCGGAAGTACATCATAGAGCAGTTTCAAGATTGTCTTCACAATCTCGATATTTCTGCGCTCATTGTGTCCACCAATATTATAAGTCTCACCCAGTCTGCCCTTTTCCTGTACCATATCGATTCCCTTAGCATGATCTTCTACATACAACCAGTCTCTGATATTGAGTCCATCTCCATAAACCGGAATTTTCTTTCCGTTCAAAGCATTATTGATGATCAGTGGAATCAGTTTCTCCGGAAACTGATATGGTCCATAGTTGTTACTGCAATTTGTAATATTGGCCGGGAACTTATAAGTATCAATATAAGCCTTTACCAACATGTCTGAAGATGCTTTACTTGCTGAATATGGGCTGTGTGGTGAATACGGTGTTGTCTCATAAAAGAATGTTCCATCCTCTTCCAAAGATCCATACACCTCATCTGTTGATACATGGAGGAACTTTTTCCCTTCTTTATAGGTTCCGTCTTCCTGTTCCCATGCATTTCTTGCGGCATTCAAAAGAACTGTCGTTCCAATTACATTCGTCTGCACAAAAATCTCCGGATTCTTGATACTTCTGTCTACGTGGCTCTCTGCCGCAAAATGTACAACTCTGTCAATCTCGTTTTCTTCAAAAATCTTGTTGATCGCATCTGCATCACAGATGTCCGCCTTTACAAATGTGTAATTCTCTCTGTCTTCTATATCTTTCAGGTTCTCAAGATTTCCTGCATATGTCAGCTTATCTACATTGATGATGCGGATTTCGTTGTCATACTTTTTAAACATGTAATGAATGTAGTTTGATCCAATAAATCCGGCTCCACCGGTTACTAAATATGTTCTCATAATTTTAACCTCCAATATATTCTTTAAAATTATAACATTTCTTTAACATCTATGCAACATTTTTAATTGTATCGCTCATTTTTTCCATACAGCTTTTATTTTTCTAAACGGAGCTGTAGCTTTCCAGCTTTTCGAATTCTCGTAAGCTTCAATCTGCATCTTAAGTCTTTCACATTCCTTGTGTACTTTTTGAAGTTCCTCTTTCAAACATTCTTGTTCTCTACGTTTTGCATTCTCTTCTCTTTCATTGTGATAAACTCGATTTCCCGTGAAATCATAGAAATCATGAACTGTAAAATCAAATTTCTGTTTTAATATTTCTGCATACTTCGGATACAGCTCCAAAAAATTATCTAACCCTGTGGGCAGGATATTCTGCAATTCCGGACATGTTTTACAGAGCAAAAATATTTTCTCACATTCCAATTCTTCTTTTGTATTTGACTCCGGATTTTTAAAATCCTGCCTGAATGTTCTGATAAACAGTTCATCTTCCATATCCTCAAAAAAATGACGCTTTATATTTGCAGCTTCATTTTCGTAACGGATCACATTCGGACCATATGTTTTACTGTTATTTTCCACTTCACTGTTTTCATGAATAAAGCGACGCATCGCCAACAGTCTTTCCTGCATAACATAAATTGGGTATTTCTTTGCAATTCGCACCCAATAATCAAAATCATGAGACTGCATATATGCAAGGTTAAAATCTCCTATCTCCCGCATCAACTCCGTTCTCATCACCACTGAAGGATGTGACAGACAGTTTCCTCCGAAAAAGAACCGGTGCAAACAATCGCTCTGCCCCTGAAATGTAGTTTCAAACACACCCAGCAATTCCTTTTGCTGCTCATTGATGCTATTCCCATACTCGTCAATCAAATCAATCCATGCAAAACAAATCTTATATTCGGGGTTATTCTTTAAAAACGTAATTTGTTTTTCCAGCTTTTGGGGATACCAGACATCATCACTGTCTATCCTTGCAAGATATGCTCCTGTCACCTTTTGAAATCCATAATTTGTCGCATGACTGATATGCTCATTCTGCTCCAGACGATACAACTTGATTCTCGAATCTTTAATACTTTCAATCACGGAACAGGAATCATCTGTTGAACCATCATCTACAATAATCAACTCTAAATCCGTATATGTCTGTGCCAGCACACTTTTGATGCTCTCTCCAATTGTTGTCCCCCTATTATAATTCACCATTAAAACACTTACCAATTCCCTATCCATACCCTCTTACCTCGTATCCGTTTATTTTTAACCCAGCTTTTTATAAAATAACTATTGATTAAAATCTATACTATGTATTTTATCGTAAATCAGGCATAAAAGAAAGAATATTCTGAAATTCATTAAAAAAGAACCTCTTATGCTTCTTTAACACATAAAAGGTTCTTTTTCTCAAACAACTCAAATCATAGTTTCCGAATCGTTGTTTATTTGCTTGTCAACACTTTCACCATATCAACAATCGTATATCCGTAATTTTTATCACTTGCCCAGCCTACACCTGCCGGATTTTCCTTAATCCCCAGCCACTCTACATATTTTGCTGAGTTGCGGGTTACATATTTAAATCTGGGGTCTACGCATGCCGACTTCAGGTCTTCCGCAGAACCATATGCTTTCAAATGCTGAACCTGAGCTCTGATTCCTGTCCGGACATCAGAAAAACTCGCTGCCTGTCCCTGCGCATTTCCATCCAATGCTCCAAGTCCCGCAAAATTAAACTGCTCGATTTTCACAATGCCTCCAAATTTAAGCCATGCGCTTTCTTTCATTGCCTGTGCAAAAGCCACCTCAGCTTTTACACCTTCCGCCACAGCTTCTTCGTAATACATCTGACAGAAATCTCGAAGTGTCGGTGCTCCACCTTTTCCAAGTGCCTCTGACGGGTATTGATTACCGCTGCTTTCATAATAGCGCATCATCTGTTCAACAGTTGTAGCCGTCTCACCCATGATTGTAGTTAATTTCTCTTCATCCCGGTCGGATGAATCGCTGACCACATTATATGTAATTCCATCCGTAAATGTCATGATTCCAGTCTCTGTGGTAATATAGGTGTGGATATTATAGATTCCTTTGTGATTTTGATGTTTACTTAACTCCACTGTTACTTTGTAAGTGCCATCACTCTGTTTCTTTGCTGAATACCAGATCAGATCACTTTGATCCGGCTGATTCCATACCGGAATCTGTACTGACTGAACCCCTGATTTTGAAGAAATATTTTTGACAATCACGTCAAATGATCCTTTAACAGAATTATAGTTTCTCACTTCTGTTTTCCCTTTTGGGTTTGACACTTCAAACGTAGTTTGTCCTAAATTTATCTGCTGTCCATTAACAACTCCATATACATGAACATTATACGTCCCTGCCGTTTTATGGCTGGATATGCTGACATCTGCCGTCCATACATTCGCACTTTCTTTGTTGCCAGAATACCATATCAGATCATCCTGATCATTTGCAACGCTCCACACTGCAAAGTTTACATCATCGATCCTGCCATATTTTCCCTGGTTTTCCAGTTTTACCTGATAAGTACTTTCTTTCTTGCTGGTATCTTTTGCCGATACAACAATTTGCTTATCCGTTATTTCCTTTGTTGTTATTCCTACACATGACTGAACTCCGTTTTTCCCGGTCACATAGGCATGAACATTATACTCCGCATTTTTGATATCAGAAGGCACCTTAATCGTCACTTTATAAGAACCATCACTCTGCTTTTTCGTCTCATGCCATACAAGATCGCTCTGGTTTGATTTGCTCCATACCGGAACCAGGACTTCCTTGACACCTGATTTACAGGAAATGCCTTTGACAGTTACATCAAAACTTTTCTTTTCTGCATCATATGTACCCACTTCCAGAGTTGCCTGTGCTTCTGAAACTTCAAACGTTGTCTGATCCAAAAAGATCTGCTGTCCATTTACAATTCCATATACATGAACCAGATATTTTCCGGCTGTTTTATGATTCTTGATCGAAGCCTCTGCACTCCATGTATTTGAAGACGTTTTTTTCCCTTCATACCATACCAGATCATCCTGATCGTTTCGTTCACTCCACACTGCAAAATTAACGCTTGTTGCTTTTGCTGCTTTCTGATTTTTTAAGGTCAGCTGATATGTCGTTTCTTTTCCGCTCTTATCCTCTGCTGTCAGTTCGTCCTTCGTTTCACTCACCTGCTGGGATGTAGTCGCAACCAATGTCTGTACTCCATTGTTATCCATCACATATACGTGAACATTATAGGTACTTCTGTTGTTGTGATGATTTGCAATATCTACATGAACTTTGTAAGTGCCATCACTCTGCCTGTCTGCAAAATACCAAATCAGATCGCCCTGATCCGGCTCACTCCACACCGGAACTCTGACAGATTCCACTCCTGCCGGAACTTCAACATTTTTCACAATAACATCAAAAGTTCCCTGATTTGCATTATAATTTTGAATCTCCACATCTGCACTTGGTCCAATCACCTTAAACGTTGTTTTCCCAAGAAATACCTGAGTTCCACTTGTCAGATTTGCATAGGCATGTACCTGATAAACAGCTCCAACCTGTTGATCCGGAATACTCACATCCGCTTCCCAGACTCCGTTCGATTTCTGCTGCGCTGTAATCCAGCGAATATCACTTTGATCCGCCTTGTTCCATACCGGAAACTGTACGACATTCACGTCATCCGGCATATCTGCAAACTTCAGCTGAACCCGATACAGATCACTTCTGTTATCAACAGAAGAAACCTTTAACGTGGAAGTAGTATTACCGGAGACTCTGAATTCGGCCTGGCATAAATTTGATGTCGTATTCCAATTATATACATGAATATTATATTTTCCGGTGGACTTCTTATGATTCTGAATATCAAAATTGATAACTCTTGCAGTTCCCGGCAAAGAATACCAGACAAGGTCGTCCTGACCGTTTTCTTCACTCCACACTGCCACTTTATAACCATTTCCAGAACCACTCACCTCAATCTGTGCAGTTCCATTAAAATCATTTTTATTTTTAATCTGCACAGTTGCCTGCTCGTTTCCGTTATTGCCTTTGCTGAACCCGTAAGTTGCTGCAATTCCTGCTGCATCCGCTTCTCCCAGCTTTTTCAAGAAATTCTCATCTTTCAATTTCGCGGCATCAGATGCACTGTCTAAGAATGCGTGTTCTACGATCACCCCTGTCATTCCATACTGTTTAGAAAGATAGTTTGTCGTAAAATAGTCATCTTTATTTCCATTCGGATCTGTCTCTCCAGTCGTACCGTCTTTAATCTTTGCACCACGATTTCTTAATCCAAGTGCTGACAACTCGCTCAGAATCTTATTTGCCAGATTCTGACCTTCCTGATGGATTCCTTCATTGTAGCTTTTGTTTGGATAGTAAACCTCGGCTCCCGTTCCCCCTCCTGTATTGAAATGAATATCTACAAATACGGTCGCTCCGAGTGCCGCTGAATCTTTGATTCTCTGATTCAGGCAATAGCTTGTATTCTGTCCCGGATATTTACAGGAAATAGAATCTCTGTCCATATACACTGTAACTCCCTGATACTGCTCCAATGCCTGTTTGCAATACTGTGCAACTTTAAAAGTAAGCTCTTCTTCTTTTAGTCCATTGCCGCTGGCTCCTGTATGTGTCGCATCATGTCCGGCACAGATCACCACCGTTTTATTGGCTCTTGCTTCTCTTGCAAGCGGTGATACAGGATCTGCCTCTTCAAGTACTCCTGCCACAGTCTCCTCAATGTTCTCTGTATCGGCAGAAGCCTCGATCACATTTCCGTCTTCACTAAGTGAATATACTGCCACATCCGGCACTGCTTCCTCTGAAGAATTCTCCTCTTCCGGCTGTACTGTAACTGTATAACCCGCATCAATTTCTTCATCCAGCAGATTTACAGTAGAACTTACTCCCGAGCTCTGATATGTCAGGCTATCCAGCTGATACACATCTTCTGCTGATCCTTCCGGATAATCCTGTGTGAACAAAACTGTATTGTTCACAATTGCTGACGCCGGCATTTCAAACTGTTCACCTGTAACAACAGAACTATAATGCAGAACTGCAGATTCCAACACCAGGTTCTCATCCGAAAATCCAACTGCTATATTCTGTGTCTGTGGCATATTGACCACTGCTTCATCCACATATACATACTCCAGAATTCCTTCCGAAGTCTGCTGTTGCTCCTGCGATTGTATATCGGCTTCTCCCGCAACAGAATCCATCTCCCCAGCTGCCGCCACATTCATCCCAGCTGTAGTAAACACCATCATAAACACCAGTAACAGCGCAAGTACTTTCTGTACTTTTTTCATTCTTTTGTTTTAACCCCTTTCTCTTTTGCGTAATATCTATATATAAAAGCCTATGGCTGTATATTTTATAATATATCACACGGATGCTGCTGATTCAATTTTTTCTGTGCTAATCCAGCACTGAATCATCAACTTTTTCATCACCTGCCAGCTGTTCATAAAATACAGAACGTTTTCTGACTTCTCCATTTAACACGTCTAATCCCACTTTTTCCGCAAGAGTCGGTTCTGCTGAGAACAAATTCGTCCCGAGTCCCAGGCGCTCCCCTTCAATCTGTGCGCCTAACGCTGCAATTGTTGTCGGAAACATATCCATGGTAGTCGCCTGTCTGTTCTTCTGATTTACCGGGACAATCGGAGCATTTATAATGGCATTATACACTCCTCTTGTATATTCTTCCGGAACATCTTTGCAGAAATCACTGTCCATCGTCAGATGATCTCCTACGATTACAATTGTTGTATTTTCATAAAATGGCTGCTCCTTTAACCAGTTCACGAAATCCACTACCTGCCTGCTGGCGCAGGACATCACGTTTGCATACTGGTTTCCCGGATGATTATCCTGACACAGATCACAAACATATCCATCTTCAAAATGGGTGTCAACAGTCAGCATCGTAAAGTTAAATGGTTGTCCGCTGTTAGCCAGATTTGTTACTTCCTGCCTTGCAAAATCATATAATTTATGATCTTCAAATCCCCACCACACTCTATAATCCGGTGGTACAAGCCCATTTTGCTGAGCATAAGCCAAATCTTTCACCTCATAATTTCCGTGACCTTCAAAGTATTGTTTTCTTCCGGCAAATTCTCCTTCCGAACCAAACATGATTACCTGTCTATATCCCTGTGCTGCCAGCATATCTCCAAGAACTGTTGCCCCCGGAAGTACCTGAATATCTTCTTCTACATTTTCTGCCCGCAGATTTAATTTCAGTGGCAGCCCCGATGTCTGCGCCACCATAGCTCCCATTGTCCACGTGGCACCATCAGAAGGAATCAGACCGCCCAGCATATCGCCCGTCGAAAAATTAACGTTTTCCATTGCCAGCTGCGTCATCTCCGGAATATCATTTTCTGCAAAAGCGCCGCCTACATCTGTTGAAGCGTACGTGGATTCCATGGACTCCATAAAAATGTACACCAGATTTCTCTTCTGCTCGGGAAATGTAACCGGAACCAACGCCGGATCCATATAATTCTCCTGCAAAAACATCGAGATCGTATCCTGATTTTCCAGATATTCTCCAACATCCAGTTCATTCCACACCATCTGTCCGGATGATACAATCAGTGCCATCGAACCTGCAACCGCTCCAATCTGTACCACCCATTTTGTAATCTTTGTTTTTCGCACCATTACGATTACCAATACCACAAAAAACACTGCCATCACTGCGGCCGGTATACAAGTCTCTACAAAATCCCAGAGTACCTCATGACTGGTGCCCTGGATTGGTGTCTTTAACTGAGCGACAAACTCCTCCATAGACAGATTTGTCCATGTCGCCAGCATCCAGTTTGCCGCTTCATGAAGCAAGATTGCCAGAAATGAGAACAACACTGCTAACATACACAGCAGCACTTTCATCACAATCTGAATCACCTTTATCATGTTTCCCAGACGAACGATCCCGATATTCACTTTCAACTGTTCTTCCGTTATATCCGTCAGATTCTTCTGCTCTTTTTGCGCCCCTCTGTCTAACTCATTTTTCGGCCTCTTTCTGCGCTTTTTCTTTAACTCCTGCAATCTTATGTCCTCTCCTTAATTCCAACTTTTATACTGACCACTTTTACGCGGCAAAAGGGAACGCAACCTGATTTGCTGCGCCCCCTCTCTTATTTTTTATTTCAGAATAACTTTTTCGGATAAACTCCCGCATGAATCAAAGCCTGCAATTCCGAAACAACGGAATCCTTATCTTCTTTATAAGTCACACCAAACCATTTATCTTTTGATGTCAACACTTTTACTGCAAGCTTTTTCTCCGCCAAAAGATCACCAATGATCGTCGGCAGTAAATATTCTGCTTTCAAGTTATCTGCCGGGGTATTTGCTACAAATGCCTCAAATCCACTTTCCAGAATCTGGAAGAACTCTGGCGTAAGTCCCCACATATTCATGGAAACGCTGGATTCAATATCGATTGGAATGTACTCTTCTCCCTTGTGAACGGCTGCTCCGCTCTCATATTTCTCAATATTGGACGTCTCCACAATATCTGCAAGATATCCGTTTTCATTTACTTTACAGACTCCGCGTGTTACCCCGCCGTTATCACTCAGTGTATTTTTCAAAACAAAGCTGACCATACAGATCTCATCCTTTGATGTTGTCTCTCTTGTAAGGTACTCGTACGCTTCCACATATGCCTGCTTTCCATAGTAATCATCTGCATTAATGACCAGAAACGGACTGTCTACAACATCCTTACAGCAGAGAATTGCCTGTCCGGTTCCCCATGGCTTTGTGCGACCTGAAAAACGTTCCCGATACGCCTGCGGAATATCATCTACCTCCTGATATGCGTAAGCAACCTCTACAACCTTTTCAATCCGGTTTCCGATCACTTCTTTAAAATCTTTTTCCAGATCCTTTCTGATTACAAATACAACCTTATCAAATCCGGCTTCCATTGCATCATAAATGGAGTAATCCATAATAATCTCTCCGTTTGGTCCCACCGGTTCCAGCTGTTTGATTCCGCCGCCAAATCTGCTTCCAATCCCTGCCGCCATTACGACTAATGTTGCTTTGTTCATGTTTTTCTCCTTTGCTCTGTAACCTTTATTCTCCCAGTCCATCCTCAATGATCCTGATCATCTCTGCAAGAGCTGCTGTCTCATCCGAGCCTTCACAGATCACTTCGATCTCATCTCCGCTTTTGATACATGCCCCAAGTACACTCAGTACACTTTTTGCATTGGCAGTGATCTCCTCATTTCGAGCCTGCTTTCTGACCGTGATCTTACTTGCAAACTGCATTGCTGTTTTACAGAATAATCCTGCCGGACGTAAATGCAGTCCTGTAGGATTCTTGATTTTTGTCTTTCCACTGACCATTTTATGTCTCCTCCCTTATTTTTCCGATTTCTCCTGTGTACTGTCAGATTTCTTATCGGCTTTCTGATCTGTTTCATCTTCCTTTTCTGTCAGCTTTACTTTTATTGTAGGCTGTTTTTCCAATTCTACTCCGTCAGGCACTTCAATTGATACCGGAACCTCATACTCTCCTGTAGATTTACAGTCCTGCAGATCAATCGAAACTGCATTTGTAATATCCAGCTGATCAAGTGTTGTCTGTTCTCCGATAAACTTCAATTCGATCACTTCATCTGATTCAAACGTAAGCTCATATTTGTCTTTCAGATTATTAACCTGAATTCCTTCTACCGGGAATTCTATAATCCTGGAACCCTCCTTCTCAATCATAACAGTGATCAAAATCGTATTGGCATTCTCATCCACCAGTTTGATTCCCTCCGGAAGATACTGCGTGATATCCACTGTCTTTTCTACTTTTTTAGTAACATCACTGACATCAATTTCCGATGTCGGAATTTCTATCTCCGATATCGTATCCAGCATCTCTTTTGTACCGCTGACTTGTATTGTCTGCGGCTCACAGGTCCATCCTGTGCAAATATAATTCTCTTTCAGATTTTCCGGCTGCTGATATGTAATCGGTACGTCTTTTGTATTCAGCATCTGGATCTCTACCTGAATTCCCTTCTCCGTGTTCAGGTTATTGCTCAACTTGCTCTGATCCACAATATTGCCCTGACTGTCATAAAGTACCAGATTTCCCTGAACAGTTCCCGAATCTGCGCGTCCCGTCACATCCACTTTAACCACTGCTTTTTCAATGCTTTCTACAAGCGGTTCTGAGCCTTTGATCGTAATCTTTTCAGGATTTACAGTCATGTTGCCAATGATACATCCATTCTGCGGCGTTCCTGACACACTGACTGTCAGAGGAAATACCTTCTGTTTGACATCATTGATCTCCACTACCAGGTTATTCGGCGAAGCCTCAGCTTTACACTCACTGCTATATCGCTTTACAGAAACTTTGATCGGGATCAGACTGTTGATCTGCATTTCCTGCATGTCAGCAACCGCGCTGAAATCTGAAGATGTCAGTTTCTCCAGTATTTCACGCTTTGCCGTCACTTTTACACTTACATTCTCTGTCCCATCCAAAATCTGATACATTTTTCCTTTACTTTTTACAACCTGCTCATTTTTTACTTCCACCGGAATATTATCAAACGTCTGTGTGTCAACAGGATCATCAATGTTTATCACGATCAGCCACAGAAATACAGCGAAGAACAGGGCAATCACTTTCAAGCTCAGATTTTCCATGTATTTATGCTTTTTCATTCCTGCGCCATCCTTTCCATTTTTTTGCTTTCTTCTCTGCTGATCTGTACTGAATCCGATTCAGTCGTTCTGTAAGCCTCTCCTTTGACACTCCTCTCTCTAATTGTCCGCCCATTGCAACAGATACCTGACCTGTCTCTTCCGAAACTGCGATCACCAGCGCATCACAGACCTCACTCATTCCGAGCGCCGCTCTGTGTCTTGTTCCCAGTTCTTTGCTGATCTGCATATTATCTGAAAGAGGAAGGTAACACGTTGCTGAGGTAATCCGATTTCCCCGTATGATCACTGCTCCGTCATGAAGCGGTGTGTTATGCTCAAATATATTGACCAATACCTGTGAAGAGATCTTGCAATCCAGTTCAATTCCCGTCACCTCATACTCTGTCAGATGAATCGCCTGCTCTACAACGATCAACGCTCCTGTGCAGACACTGCCCATCTCAAAGCATGCGCGCACGATCCCGTCTCGGGTTTCATCGGAAAAGCGCTGATTTTCTTTGCTTTTATCAAAAAGAGTAACATTCGTAAGAAAATTCTTTTCGCCCAGCTTTTCAAGAGCTCTTCTAAGTTCCGGCTGGAACACGACAACTGCCGCTATTGCAAGTACGCTGATCGACTCCTTTGCCACAAATAAAATCGTATGCATCTTAAAGATCGCGGCAAGCAAAAAGAATGCCCCCAGCATGATCATCCCTTTTAAGAGCATCCACGCTTTTGTATTCTTGATCCACAGCATGATCTCATACACGATCACTGTAATGATCAATATCTCTATCACATCTGTCAGGTGTACCGTTGGAAAGTATAAACCATTTATGTAATTGTTTAAAAAAATTCTGATCCGGTCTTCCATCCAGTCACCTCCTCATCCTATTCTCCAGAACCAGGCTTCTTGGTCCACAAATCTCCAAGACTTTTCGTAAGACTCAAGTCATCCTCCGGCTCGTTCTGATTCTGTCTCAATTCTTCATTTAAACTCTGCGTCAGCAGAAGTTCATCTACATTTTTCTCCAGATCTGCTTCCTGGATCTGGCTCGTATCAATCGCCACCGTTTCCTGAACCATCGGCTCCGGCTTCAGATTTACTGCTGCTTTTGCTTCCTTTGGCTGTTCTTCATGAGGCTCTGTAATATGCTTCACCTGTTTTTCAGGTAATGTAACCCCTACTTTCGGCACCGCTTTTACATAGTAGTAATACTCATCGTCCTCAAACTGTAATGTCTCTGTTCTTGAATAATCCACAGAAAGGAAGAAAAATTCTGCTATCAGACCTGCTGCTACTGTCACCACAAGATCCAGTAAAATAAAACTTGCCTGGAAGGAAACATCCAATGTCATACAGCCTGACACCTGAAGCACTGCCGCCACGATTGCTCCCGCAACGGAAGCTGTCTTCCACGCATGACTGATGCCTCTTGTTCTCACCCCATATACTACCATCATCGCCAGGAGCAGAACAACTACCATCATCCACATCTCTTTGTTGGCCAGTATCTGTTTTGTAAATACCATGATTCCATCCAGAAGTTCTTTTACCCCTCCGCTCTGAAATGCCGATGCCGTCAGCTTTACTGTGTGGAGCATATAATAAACAATCGTCCCCAGCATCATCGAAACTGCAAATGAAGGCGCTCCGAGCAACCCAAATACAACCGGGATCACATATGGGACCTTCAGAGCAACTGCTACTGCCGCCACTACCATCAGCCATGATTTTTTAGGTGTAAATCTTACATAAAAAATATACATCACCAGAAAAATTACCAGACATAATCCCGCTACCGGCAAAGACAGTGCATACAGATGTACCAGAACAAGCAGGGCTGCTACAAGTGCCAGCATCCCGACCGGAAGAAAGGCCGTAACAGCAGCAAGACCAACTGTACAAACTGTAGAGGATAATGCTTTCATAAATCCTATATTGGAATTGATCAGTCCGAATACACATAATCCCAACACGAACTGCAGTATCTTTACAATATAAAAAGAATATCTGGCATAAATTTTTTCTATCTGATCCTTCCATACAAGTAATGTGCTCATATTATTTTTTCTCCTTCATGTTTATCTTTTCAAGACGGGACAGATCCCGATAATATTTTTTCACATGCTGCTTGGCAAGATTGTGTTTTCTCTTGTAGAACATCCTTGCACCGGTACAATAAAGAATCAAAAGAATCAGATAACCGCCTACTGCCGTTCCCATCAAGAGAAGAAGCTTTAGTATCGTAAGCTTTTCCAGAATCTGCTCCAACGTGCAGAATGCGATCAGTGCCGCTACGATTGCATAACCGATGGTAAACCAGATTGCCGTAGCCCACACATTCATACTCACATAATCCTTTTTATAATAACTGCTGATTTTCAGATCCTCTTCTGATCCCTGCTTTTCATAAGAAGCCATCTTGATCATCAATCGTATTTTTCTTTTATCCAACATGTTTCCACCTCGATCCATTGCCTTTTAAACATCATTTTTAGTATATCATACTGTCAGAGTCCTTGTCCAATGCTTATGGTCAAAAAATATACTTTTTGTGCTCCTGCATTTTTCAACACCTTTGCCACTCTGTGTATGGTATTTCCGGTTGTATAAATATCATCGATGACCAGCACACATTTTTTCGGAATCCAGGATTTTGTGACACCAAATGCTCCTTTTAGATTTCGAATCCTGTCTCTGCTCCCAAGCACTTTCTGAGGTCGCGTTTTCTGAATTCTTTTTACTGCATCTTTGTTCACGGGAAGATCCAGCCTTTTCCCAAGTTCTTCCGCCAGAATTTGTGCCTGATTGTAACCTCTTATCCTCTGTCTGGATCTGTGAAGCGGAACTGGTATAATTTCTTCTATTTTCCATTGTTTCACAGCATCTCCTAATTCTGCAGCCATTTCCGCAGCAAAAATTTCTCCATAACATCTTCTGTTTTTGTATTTAAATCTGTAAATTCCCTGCGAAACCGGTGCTTTATGCACCCAGATACTCTTCCCGGCTTCAAACGCATACTTCTTTTTTTGGCAATCACGGCAGTACTCCTGCTCTTCCTTTCTCAATGGCTTTCCGCATTTCATGCATCTTGGCTGACGGATATACACGATCTTTTCTTTACAGGAAGGACAGATTCCATACTTGTATACATTTTCGCAAAATGGACAAACTGAAGGGTACAACAGCTCTAAAACTCTTGTATACGCTCGTCCAAACTTGTGTATCGTTCCTGTTCGTTTTTGTTTTTTATCATTTCCTGAAATGTATCTTCACTCCCAACTATCGTTAAACATTTTTTTGCCCTTGTCACTGCTGTATACAATAAATTCCGATTATATAACAGCTTTGGTCCCGGAAGCAGCGGAATTACCACCGCCGGATATTCGCTTCCCTGGGATTTGTGAACCGTGATCGCATACGCCAGTTCCAGTTCATCCAACAGCTCAAACGGATATTCTACCTGTCGCTTCTCATCATACTCAACAGTCAGAGTTTCTTTATAGGAGCTGATCTCCCGGATGATTCCCATATCCCCATTGAAAATACCCGTTCCTTTGTCGATGGCGATTCCATAGCGGTTCCTTGCTTCCCACTCGATCTGATAGTTATTCTTGATCTGCATCACCTTATCGCCCACCCGGAACACCCGGGAGGCGCTTTGGAGCTGGGGCTTGCCCTTCTGCTCCGGGTTGAGCAGGTTCTGCAGCTCCACATTCAGCGCCTGGGTGCCGGTGGGTCCCAGCTTGGTGGGGCAGAGCACCTGAATGTCCCGGACAGGGTCAAAGCCATAGCTCCGGGGCAGACGCGTGGTGACAAGATCGCACACCAGTTTCTGCGCCGCATCGCCGTCCGATTCCAGAAAGAAGAAATCGTCTGTCTTACCGCCCTTCTGCAACGGCTCACTGCTGATGATGTGGTGGGCGTTCTCCACAATAAGGCTGCGTCTGGCCTGCCGGAAGATCTCGTTCAGGCAGACGGTGGGCACCAGCCCGGAGCGGATGACCTCCCCCAGAATGTTGCCGGGCCCCACGCTGGGCAGCTGGTCGGCATCGCCCACCATGATAATGCGGCAGCTGTACCGCAGGGCTGCAATGAGCGCCTGAAACAGCTTCACATCCACCATACTCATCTCATCCAGAATGACCACATCGCATTTGAGCAGGTTCTTGTCATTGTGGATGAAGCTGACCACGCCGCCGGAGTAATCCACCTCCAGCAGGCGGTGGATGGTAGAGGCCTTGCGGCCGGTCAGTTCACTCAGCCGTTTGGCCGCACGGCCCGTGGGAGCACAAAGTGCCACCCGGTCTGCCTGATGCTCCAGCAGCTGCAGGATGGCATTGACTGTGGTGGTCTTGCCGGTGCCGGGGCCGCCGGTCAGCACAAGGCAGTTTTCGGTCATGGCCTTGCGGATGGCTTCCCGCTGCAGGGGCGCATAGGCAAAGCCCTGGGTCAGCTCCAGCACCTGAATGTTTTTATCAAGGTCCCGCACCGTCTGCTTTTCCCGCTTCGCCAGCAGGGCCAGCCGGTCGGCAATGGCCTGTTCTGCTTCCAGCAGGTCAGGCAGATAGATATACGGCACCGCCTCCAGCATCTTTACGCCCAGCTGCCCGGTCTCAATGCAGTGGTCCAGCGCACGGGCCAGCTTTTCGGGCGGCTGCTGGATGAAATGGGATGCTGTGTCAAGCAGCTGCGCACGGGGCAGACAGGTGTGGCCGTTGCCCGCGTTATGGCGCAGGGTACGGAGAAGCGCCGCTTCCAGCCGCTGGGTGCAGTCCCCTTCCATGTGGTAATACTGTGCAATGCTGTCCGCATGGCGGAAATCCAGCTGCAGGGGTTCCCCACAGAGCAGATAAGGGTTCTGGGAGATGGCCTGCATGGCACCGGGGCCAAAGACGCGGAATACCTCCATGGCGCGGCGGGGGCTGATCTCGAACTGAGCCAGATAGGCGATGAGCTCCCGCATTCCGAACATCCGCTTGAACTCCTGCTGGATGCGGTCGGCTTTGTCTGCCGAGATGCCGGGGATCAGGGTGAGCTGGGCGGGATCGTTGGCGATCACTTCCAGCGCCGCCGCGCCGAATTTATCGATGATCTTATTGGCCGTGCGCGCCCCGATGTAAGGCAGAGAACCGCTGGCAAGGAAGGCGTACACCGCTTCCAGATCCTTGGGCATGTCGGTCTCGCACTCCTGTGCGTGGAACTGTCGGCCATAGGTGGCGTGGTTCTCATATTTACCGCGGCAGACCACGCTCTCGCCCGCATGGAGCTCGCCCACGGTCCCGCACACCACGGTGACCGTGCCGCCGCCGGAAATTTCAAACACCGTATAGCCGTTGTCCGGGTTCTCGTAGATAATGTCCTCCACCGTTCCCTCGATCTGTTCCAGCTCCATGCTCCTCACCCCCTTGTGACATAATTATTTATAGTATAATCATTTTGGTGTTATTTGTAAAGGAATTGGGCAGGCCCTGCTCTATACAGCCTCTCAGTTTTGGCGTTGCGTGAGGCTTTCCCTCTTCGCCAAGGCCTCCCCTACTAGGCAACAAAAGAGCCGCCCTTCTGCGGTTTTGAACTGCCCCCCATTTGTTAGACAGTATGGTATACTGTTTAGGAAATGGGGTGTTTTTGTATG
>OHBY01000632.1_pt1 | contig 16349 bp, 7 predicted proteins | sample 1577531 | NCBI WGS metagenome assembly OHBY01 (sample SAMEA3879564, study PRJEB24766) | human gut metagenome | biome: human-associated habitat; feature: feces | place: USA | collected 1985/1987 | reverse complement strand
GTCAATGACGGACAACTTGCTATTTTTTGATTTTATTTCGAACTCACGTTAAATACCGCTCCAGTCCGGTCCGCGATGGCGGATTTTCTGTGCCATTTTTAAAGCTTTACTCCTGAGTTCCGGAGTCTGGGATTTTATGTTGAAAATACCTGCTATTCCACACATGGTTGTAGTTGTTTTAGAAGTTGATATCGGGATGATGTTAGTTGTATCGGGTGAGACTGGCAGTTTCGTCCGTTGGAACGGATTGTTTCAAGCGTTGAAACGAGTCGTTTCACACCGGGGGACAGAAAGTTTCATGCGTTGAAACTCTTGGTATCCCTCTTTGAAACTTTTTTCGTTGCCGCAAAACTACCGGTTGAAGTATTGGTCAATCCGCCGGGCTACTTTGCGACCGTCAGCCAGTGCACGTACTACGAGACTTGCACCATTGGCGGCATCTCCCGCCACGAATACATTCTCTGCAAATGTCGGCTGTTCCGGTTTGAGGAAGCCCATAGCCAACAGCACCATATCGGCTTCAATGACTTCTTTCTTACCCGTAGGTTTCATGGTGGGGCGGCCACCGTCTTTTGCCGGAAGCCATTCCACTTCTTCCACTTCCACGCCGCAAACCTTTCCGTTCTTGCCGATGAATCTGTTGGATGCCAGTGACCAGCGGCGTGTGCATCCTTCTTCGTGACTGGAAGTGGTTTTCAGGACAACGGGCCATTGCGGCCAGGGCGTAGCGTCATTGTGGCCTACGGGTGGTTGTGGCATGATTTCTATTTGTGTCACGCTCGTAGCTCCTTGGCGGATGCTCGTGCCGATGCAGTCCGAGCCTGTGTCGCCACCGCCAATGACAAGCACCCGTTTGCCACGGGCATTGACAAGCTGCTCTTTCGGGAATGTCTCTCCGTCGAGGATACGGTTCTGTTGAGCCAGCATATCGAGGGCAAAGTAGATACCTTTCAGTTCACGGCCGGGGATGGTAAGGTCACGGGCAGTGGGAGTGCCTGTGCAGACGGCGTAAGCATCGAAACCTGCGGGCAGCTTCTGCATATCGATGCAGACACCCATTTCAAACCGGATACCTTCGGCTTTCAGTACATTCATGCGACGGTCTATCACTTCTTTGGGTAGTTTGAAATTGGGAATACCGTAGCGAAGCAGTCCGCCCGGCATCGGTTTGGAATCGAATATCGTGACTTCGTAGCCACGGGCATTCAGCCGTGCGGCAACGCTCAGCCCGGCAGGCCCTGCACCGATGACAGCTATTTTCCAGCCATTGCGTTCGGGGCGGACAGGCACGATATATCCTTCACGAAAAGCGGCTTCGGCAATGGCTGCCTCATTCTCGCGGATGGTTACGGGAGCATCGCAGGAGAGTTTCAGCACACATGACTTCTCACAAAGTGCGGGGCAGATACGTCCCGTAAATTCGGGGAAATCATTCGTCTCGTTCAGTACTTGATAGGCTTCGCGCCATTTTCCTTTGCAGAGTGCGTCTTGAAACTCCGGTTGCTTGTTGCCCAACGGACATGCCCAATGGCAAAAAGGTACACCGCATTCCATACAGCGTGAGGCTTGGAGCTTGCGGTCGTGACTGTTCAGCGTCTGTTCCACCTGGCTGAAATCTGTGATACGTTCGTGTATCGGACGGTAGCCCGCTTCTTGGCGGGGGATATTTAAGAATGCTTTTGAATCGCCCATGATTGATAAATTGAGAATTAAAAATTGAAAATTAAGAAATAATACTCAGAGAATCGAAAATTAAAAAGAACGTGGAATTTGTAAGTACGCACTATTCTGTATTTTTTAATTCTCAATTCTCAATTTTTAATTTAATAGTCTCTTTGCATATCCGCAATCTTCTGTTGCAGCTTCTTCATCTGTTCTTCTTGCAGCACTTTCTTGTACTCGATAGGGACTACTTGGATAAACTCGTCTACGTAGTGCGTCCAGTCATCGAGTAGGATGCGCGCCAGTTTGGAACCGGTGTAGAGATAATGCTGGCGGATGAGTTCGTGCAACTCCTTGCGGTATGAGGTTTCTTCAATGAGGCTTAGTTCCACCATTTCCATGTTACAGAAGTAGTCGAAGTTTCCGTCTTTGTTCCAGACGTAGGCCACACCACCGGACATACCTGCGGCAAAGTTACGTCCCGTCTGTCCGAGCACCACTACACGTCCGCCGGTCATGTATTCGCAGCAATGGTCACCCACACCCTCTACAACGGCTATTGCACCGGAGTTGCGGACGGCAAAGCGTTCGCCTACGCGACCGTTGATATATACTTCGCCGCTGGTTGCACCATACAGAAGGGTGTTTCCGGCAATTGTGTTCTTCTCGGCCTCGAAGTTGCTGCGTACAGGGGGTAGTACGGCGATACGTCCGCCACTCAGCCCTTTGCCCAGATAGTCATTGGCCTCACCTTCCAGCTTGAAGTTGATACCCGGTACGAGGAATGCTCCGAAACTCTGTCCGGCCGAGCCTTTGAACTTGACGTTCAGTGTATGTTCGGGCAGGCCTTTTGCGCCGTACTTGGCGGCGATAGCGCCGGAGAGCATCGCACCGCAGGCGCGGTCGGTGTTGGCGATGGTATATTCGAGAGAAACTTCTTTCTGTTCGTCTACGGCATTGGCGGCGGCATTCAGCATTTCCACGTCTTTTACGCGGTCGATGCCGTGTTGCTGGTTTATGATGTGGCGGATGGCGGCTCCGTTGTCCACACGCGCCAGTACTTTGTCGAAGTTGATGAGTTGATGTTTCTTGATGCCGTCATCCGGTCTGCGGATGATGAGGTCGGTACGCCCGATGATATCATCCAGCTTTTCCACTCCAATCTCTGCCAGATACTCGCGTACTTCGCGGGCAAGGAAGGTAAAGTAGTTCACAAGGTATTCGCTACGGCCGATGAAACGTTTGCGCAGTTCCGGGTTCTGGGTGGCTACACCTACGGGACATGTGTTTTGGTTACACTTGCGCATCATCACGCATCCCAATACGATGAGGGCAGCGGTGGCGAAACCGTATTCTTCCGCACCGAGCATGGCCATGAGTACTACGTCGCGTCCGGTTTTCAGTTGTCCGTCCACTTGCAGCAGCACTTGTCCGCGCAGCCCGTTCAGTACCAGTGTCTGTTGCGTCTCGCTCAGTCCGAGTTCGGGCGAGATGCCGGCATATCGGATGGAGCTTGCGGGTGATGCGCCTGTACCGCCTTCGGCGCCGGAGATGACGATGAGGTCGGCTTTGGCTTTCGCCACACCTGCGGCGATAGTTCCCACACCGCTTTCGGCTACCAGCTTCACGCTGATTTTGGCTTTCGGATTGACGTTCTTCAAGTCGAAGATAAGCTGTGCCAGGTCTTCGATGGAATAGATGTCGTGATGGGGCGGGGGAGAAATCAATGAAATACCTGGAATGGAGTGGCGCGTGCGGGCAATCACTTGGTCTACTTTGAATCCCGGCAACTGGCCGCCTTCACCCGGCTTGGCGCCTTGTGCCACTTTTATCTGTATTTCGTCGGCATTCACCAGATATTCCGTAGTGACCCCGAAACGTCCGGATGCTACCTGTTTGATGGCACTGCGCATTTCAGTTCCGAAGCGTGCGGCATCTTCACCGCCTTCACCCGTATTGCTTCGCCCGTGCAGTTTATTCATGGCAACCGCCATTGCCTCATGCGCTTCCTGACTGATGGCTCCGAAAGACATGGCGCCCGTAACGAAACGTTTCAGAATGCTTTCCACCGGTTCCACCCTGTCTATGGAAATGGGGTTGTGACGGAAGTCGAGAAAGTCGCGCAGGAAGATAGGCTTTTCTTTCTCATCGACCAAGCGGGTAAACTCTTTGAATTTCTTGTAACTGCCCAGACGAGTAGCTATTTGCAGGGTACTGATAGTCTCTGGGTTCCAAGCGTGCTTTTCTCCGTCCTTACGGTATGCGTACAGTCCTTTGTTCGGCAATAGGGGAGCTTCACCACCATCATTCTTCATGCGCGTTTCTTCCTTTTTCATCGCTTCTCCTTCGTCGTGAAAAGTGATGGCGTCACGTGCCACCTCATCCAAACGGATGCCGCCGATAGCCGATTTTAATCCGCCGAAGTAAGCGTTGCTCAATTCTTCGCTCAGCCCGACAGCCTCGAATATCTTTGCGCCCCGGTAGGAGCGGATGGTGCTGATACCCATTTTGCTCATAATCTTGAACAGGCCTTTGCAAATGGCTTTGATGTAATTCTTCTCTGCGGTGGCATAGTCCAACTGTACCTCTTTCTTGGCAACGAGTTCGTTCAGTACGGCAAATGCCATATAGGGGTTCAGTGCGCTTGCACCGAATCCGAGGAGCAGTGCGGCGTGCATCACTTCGCGTATCTCGCCGCTTTCCACGACCAATGCGGTCTGTACGCGCTTTCCTACCGAAATGAGGTGGTGGTGCACTGCCGATACGGCAAGCAATGAGGGGATGGCGGCATGGACGGTATCTATGTTGCGGTCGGTCAGTACAATGTAGTTCACGCCTTCGGTGACGGACTCTTCGGCTTCCTTGCACAGGCGGTCAAGCGCTTCCTGCAGTCCTGCACGTCCTTTGGAGACTTCAAACAGTATCGGCAGCTTTACGGTCTTGAAGCCTTTGTAGCGGATGTTGCAGAGAATATCCAATTGCGCATTCGTCAGGATGGGGTGGTTCAGCCGTACCATTTTGCAATGGCTTTCGTTGGGTGTCAGTATGTTCATGCCCACTGCGCCGATGTACTCGGTGAGAGACATTACCAACTCTTCGCGGATAGGGTCGATAGGCGGATTGGTGACTTGCGCAAACTGTTGGCGGAAGTAATTGTATAGTAGCTGCGGCTTGTCGGAAAGTACGGCAAGCGGGGTGTCGTTACCCATTGCGCTGACAGGCTCGGCGCCGTTGGATGCCATGGGTAGGATGATTTTCTCGACATCTTCTTTGGAGAAGCCGAACGTACGTAGCATACTGTTATAGTTGTCCACGTTGTGGGGCACTTTGCGCCCGCTTTTCAGTTCGTTCAGTTCGATGCGGTTGCTGGCGAGCCAAGTGCGGTAGGGCTTGGCTTCGGCAAGTTGCTTTTTCTGTTCGCCGTCGTAGTAAATCTCGCCTTTCTCGGTATCTATCAAAAGTATCTTGCCGGGTTGCAGACGACCTTTCTCTTTGATGTCGCCCGGTTCGAAATCCATTACGCCGACTTCACTTGCCACTACCATGATGTCGTTGTGCGTAATAAGGTAGCGTGCGGGACGCAGACCGTTGCGATCCAACATACCACCCGCATAGCGTCCGTCGCTGAAGAGTAGTGCGGCAGGTCCGTCCCAAGGTTCCATGAGGATAGAGTGGTATTCGTAGAAGGCCTTGAGGTCTTCGCTGATGGGGTTCTTTTCGTTGAAGGATTCCGGTACGAGCATTGCCATGGCATGCGGTAGGCTGAGGCCGGACATGACAAGGAACTCCAGTACGTTGTCCAGCGAGGCGCTGTCGCTCATGTTCGGCTGGATGATGGGACGCAGTTCTTTGATGTCGCCAAGGGCGGGAGAGGACAGGACGCTTTCACGCGCTTCCATCCAGCCGCGGTTACCGCGTATGGTATTGATTTCACCGTTGTGCGCCAAGAGACGGAACGGCTGTGCCAGTCCCCATGTAGGGAAGGTGTTGGTGCTGAAACGGGAGTGCACCAGAGCCAGTCCGCTGGTGAAGTAGTTGTTTGTCAGGTCGGGGAAGTAGTTACGTAACTGTAGGGAAGAGAGCATACCTTTATAGATGATGTTCTTCGTAGACAGCGACACGATATAGAAATCCTCTCGTGCGGCTATATCCGACCTGCGTACTTTGTTTTCTATTCTTTTCCTTATTATATAGAGACGGCGGTCGGCGGTTTCACTGTCCGTAAATCCGGTGATGAAGATTTGTTTGATGTCGGGTTCGTTGGCAAGTGCGGCCTCACCCAGTATTTCGGGGCAGGTAGGCACATTGCGCAGGTGCATCAGCGTCAATCCTTCTTTCTCTATTTCTTCAATGATGATACTCAGGATGGCTGCCCGGTCTTTCTCATCTTTCGGAAGAAAAAGCAGTCCTGTTCCGTATTTCCCTTTTTCGGGAACGGGGATGCCTTGCAGCAGGATGAATTCGTGCGGTATTTGCAACATGATGCCGGCGCCGTCTCCGGTCTTGTTGTCGGCACCTTCCGCTCCGCGATGACGCATATTCTCCAATACTTTCAATGCGGATTCAACCAATTCATGTGATTTGCTGCCGTGAATGTTCACTAACATTCCCACACCGCAAGCGTCGTGTTCATTGGTGGCATCGTACAGGCCCAACTGCATGGGCTGTCGTTGTGCGGGTTGTTCCTTTGTTTTGTTGTTAAAAAGCTCTTTGTTTTCCATTTTTGGTTTACTCTAATTTATGTAATACCTATTTGTTGTATCAAAATGTTTTGCAAATATATATATTTAGTTTCAAATTGATAACAATATTCCTCGATTTGTGCCTTGCTAAATACTTACACCGGGGGATGAAGTTATAATCTGATAGAAAATACCCTTTGTTTTCTTCTAATCTTAAATCAGATTTCGTCTGTTTGCTTTAAGATTATAAATTAGACCTTTTGCTTTTAAAATATTATTTTCCTTGTCTTTTTGATAATAAAATAACTTTTTTCTACTCTTTTGACAAATAAATAGTGAAAAGGTTAACTTTATGTTCTAAAGAATATATATCTTTGCAGCGCAAATCAAATACTGATATATTATGTGTGGAATAGTAGGCTATATAGGTCAAAGAAAAGCCTACCCCATTCTTATCAAAGGTTTGAAGCGGTTGGAGTACCGCGGATACGATAGTGCAGGGGTAGCATTAATCAGTGATGACCGACAACTGAACGTGTACAAGACGAAAGGAAAGGTTTCGGATTTAGAAACTTTCGTTACTCAAAAAGATATTTCCGGTAGTATAGGTATTGCACATACCCGCTGGGCTACACATGGAGAACCTTGTTCCGTTAACGCTCATCCCCATTATTCCTCTTCCGAAAGATTCGCTCTTATTCACAACGGTATCATTGAAAATTACGCCGCCCTTAAAGACAAACTCCAAGCCAAAGGCTATACTTTTAAAAGTAGTACCGATACCGAGGTACTGATACAACTCATAGAATACATTCAGGTTATAAACCGCATCGATTTACTGACTGCCGTGCAACTGGCTTTGCAGGAGGTTATCGGTGCATATGCCATTGCCGTGCTCGACAGGGAGAATCCTGATGAGATTATTGCTGCGCGCAAAAGCAGTCCGTTGGTGGTGGGTATCGGGCAGGATGAATTCTTCTTGGCATCCGATGCCACTCCGATTGTGGAATATACGGACAAGGTGGTCTATCTGGAAGATGAGGAGATAGCCGTTATTCGTTGTGGGGAGAAACTGAAAGTGGTGAATCTCAAGAATGTGGAGTGCCCGCACGAGGTAAAGACGGTGGCGCTCAATCTCGGCCAGTTGGAGAAGGGCGGTTATCCGCATTTCATGTTGAAGGAGATTTTTGAGCAACCCGATTGTATTCATGACTGTATGCGCGGACGCATTAATCTGGAGGGTACTAACGTGGTGCTTTCCGCCATTATAGATTATAAGGAACGTCTGCTTGCTGCCAAACGTTTTGTAATTGTGGCTTGTGGCACGTCGTGGCACGCTGCGCTTATAGGCAAACATCTGATAGAGAGTTTCTGCCGCATTCCGGTGGAAGTGGAGTATGCTTCGGAATTTCGTTACCGGGACCCGGTGATTGACAGTAGTGATGTGGTGATTGCCATTTCGCAAAGCGGGGAGACAGCCGATACGCTGGCTGCCATAGAACTTGCCAAAAGCCGTGGTGCATTTATATATGGCATCTGTAATGCTATCGGTTCGAGTATTCCGCGCGCTACGAATACGGGGTCTTACATTCATGTAGGGCCGGAAATAGGTGTGGCGTCCACCAAAGCCTTTACAGGTCAGGTAACTGTGCTCACCATGTTGGCATTGACTCTTGCACGGGAGAAGCGTACGATTGATGAAACGCAATACCTCGCCATAGTGAGGGAACTCGGACAGATTCCCGGAAAGATGAAAGAGGTGCTGAAGCTGAACGACCGTATAGCGGAGCTTTCCAAAATCTTCACTTACGCACACAATTTTATCTATCTGGGACGCGGTTACAGTTATCCCGTAGCGTTGGAAGGCGCTTTGAAGCTGAAAGAAATCTCGTACATCCATGCGGAAGGCTATCCGGCCGCCGAAATGAAGCATGGGCCTATTGCTTTGATAGATGCGGAAATGCCGGTGGTGGTTATTGCCACACAGAACGGATTGTACGAAAAAGTACTGAGCAATATACAGGAAATTAAAGCGCGCAAAGGCAGGGTGATAGCGATTGTTACCAAGGGAGATACGGTTATCGGTAAAATCGCTGACATTTGTATCGAACTTCCCGAAACAATGGAATGTCTTGGCCCGTTAATAACTACGGTTCCCTTGCAACTGCTCGCTTATCACATAGCCGTATGTAAAGGCATGGATGTAGACCGACCGCGTAATCTTGCCAAGTCGGTAACGGTGGAATGACCGGAAGCGGATGATGTGTATGGGTAAAACAGATAATGCGTTTGCCCTTGACAGATGATATGTTCTCAGAACATAAATAACGCGTTTTTAAAAGAAGTAATTACTCATTAGTAAATATATAAATGGAACAACTGAAGCATGAATGTGGCGTCGCCATGATACGCCTGCTGAAACCGCTGGAGTATTACGAAGAAAAGTACGGTACATGGATGTACGGGCTGAACAAGCTCTATCTTCTCATGGAGAAACAGCACAACCGGGGGCAGGAAGGCGCCGGGCTGGCTTGTGTGAAACTGGAAGCGAACCCCGGCGAGGAATATATGTTTCGCGAACGGGCGCTCGGTTCGGGAGCCATCACCGAGATATTCGGCACGGTGCAAAGCAACTTTAAAGACCTTACGAAAGAACAACTGCACGACGCCGGCTATGCCAAGCGCGTGCTCCCCTTTGCGGGGGAGGTGTATATGGGGCATCTGCGTTACTCCACCACGGGGAAGTCGGGCCTCTCGTACGTGCATCCGTTTCTCAGGCGGAACAACTGGCGTGCCAAGAACCTTGCCCTGTGCGGTAACTTCAACCTGACGAACGTGGATGAAATCTTCGCACGCATCACTGCCATCGGCCAGCATCCGCGCAAGTATGCCGATACGTATATCATGCTGGAGCAGGTGGGCCACCGGCTCGACCGTGAGGTGGAGCGCCTCTTCAACCTTGCCGAAGCCGAAGGGCTGACGGGCATGGACATCACGCATTACATCGAAGACCACATCGACCTCGCCAACGTCCTGCGCACCTCGAGCAAGGAGTGGGACGGGGGCTATGTGATGTGCGGACTTACCGGAAGCGGCGAGACATTTGCCGTCCGCGACCCGTGGGGCATCCGCCCTGCATTCTGGTATCAGGACGATGAGATAGCGGTGCTTGCCAGCGAGCGCCCCGTCATCCAGACCGCGCTCAACGTCTCAGCCGACCGCATCAGGGAGCTGCAACCGGGACAGGCTTTGCTAATCAACAAAGCCGGCAAGCTCCGCACGGTGCAAATCAACAAGCCGCGCGAGGTGAAGCCTTGCTCCTTCGAGCGTATCTATTTCAGCCGCGGCAGTGACATGGACATCTACAAGGAACGTAAACTGTTGGGTGAGAAACTGGTGCCCAACATCCTGAAAGCCATCGACAAGGATATAGACCACACCGTCTTTTCCTTTATACCGAATACTGCGGAAGTGGCTTTCTACGGAATGTTGCAGGGACTGGACGATTATCTCAACGAGGAGAAGGTGCGGCAGATTGCCGCTTTGGGACACAACCCCAGCCACGATGAGCTGGAGCGTATCCTGTCCCGCCGCATACGGAGCGAGAAGGTGGCCATTAAGGACATTAAGCTGCGTACTTTCATCGCCGAGGGCAACAGCCGCAACGACCTTGCCGCCCATGTGTACGACATCACTTACGGCAGCCTCGTGCCCGGCACGGACAATCTGGTTATCATAGACGACAGCATTGTGCGCGGCACTACCCTGAAGCAGAGCATCATCGGCATCCTCGACCGCCTCGGTCCGAAGAAGATAGTGATTGTAAGCTCCTCACCGCAGGTGCGCTATCCCGACTATTACGGCATCGACATGGCGAAGATGAGCGAGTTCATAGCTTTCAAGGCTGCCATCGAGTTGCTGAAAGAACGCGAGATGCGCGATGTCATCGAGTCCGCCTACCGCAAGTCCAAAGAACAGGTGAGTCTGCCCAAAGAACAGATGGTGAACTACGTAAAGGAGATATACGCTCCCTTTACCGACGAAGAGATTTCCGCAAAAATGGTGGAACTGCTCACTCCGAAAGGTACGAAAGCCCAAGTGCAGATTGTATATCAGCCTCTTGAAGGCCTGCATGAAGCCTGCCCGCGGCACCGGGGCGACTGGTACTTCAGCGGTGACTATCCCACGCCGGGCGGTGTGAAGTTGCTGAACATGGCATTTATTAATTACATAGAACAAGTATATCAATTCTGAATATGAGAAATGTGACTCTTATCCTTGACGACGGGAGCCGTTTTCACGGCAAGTCGTTCGGTTATGAAAAGCCGGTAGCGGGAGAAGTGGTGTTCAACACTGCCATGTCGGGTTATCCCGAAAGCCTGACCGACCCTTCGTATGCCGGACAGTTGATGACGCTTACATATCCCTTGGCGGGCAATTACGGTGTGCCGCCTTTTACCTTCGCCCCCGACGGGCTGCCTGTATTTATGGAGAGCGAACGCATCCACGCCGAAGCCCTTATCGTAAGCGATTATTCCGGTAACTACAGTCATTGGAATGCCGTGGAAAGCCTCGGCAACTGGCTGAAACGCGAACAAGTGCCGGGCATTACGGGTATCGATACCCGCGAGTTGACGAAAGTGCTGCGCGAGCACGGGGTGATGATGGGAAAGATTGTCTTTGACGACGATCCCGATAATGTGCCCCAAGCTGCTTATGCGGGTGTAAACTACGTGGATAAGGTGAGTTGCAGGGAAGTTATCCGCTACAACACGGGCGAGGGCAGAAAGAAAGTGCTCCTTGTGGACTGCGGCGTCAAGGCCAACATCATCCGTTGCCTCTTGAAGCGGGATGTGGAAGTAATCCGCGTTCCCTGGGATTACGACTTCAACGGACTGGAGTTCGACGGGCTGTTCATCTCCAACGGTCCCGGCGACCCCGATACCTGCGATGCCGCCGTCCGGAACATCCGCCAGGCGATGCAGAACGAGAAGCTGCCTATCTTCGGCATCTGCATGGGCAATCAGCTACTCTCCAAAGCCGGCGGAGCCGAAATATACAAATTGAAATACGGACACCGCAGCCACAACCAGCCCGTACGCATGGTGGGTACGGAGCGTTGTTTCATCACTTCGCAGAACCACGGCTATGCGGTGGACAGCAACACGCTGGGCGCAGACTGGGAACCGCTCTTCGTCAATATGAACGACGGCTCCAACGAAGGCATCCGCCATAAGCGCAATCCGTGGTTCTCCGCACAGTTTCATCCCGAAGCGGCCAGCGGACCGACGGATACGGAATTTCTGTTCGATGAGTTCGTGAAACTGCTATAACCGTTTTATCGGTATCGAAAAAGATTCGGATACGTGTGAAAAACAAATTATTGGTACAATCAAATCAAGACAAATGAAAGAGAACAATATAAAGAAAGTCCTGCTGCTGGGGTCCGGCGCACTGAAAATAGGTGAGGCGGGAGAGTTTGACTACTCCGGTTCGCAGGCGCTCAAGGCATTGAAGGAAGAAGGTATCCACACCGTCCTCATCAATCCGAACATTGCCACGGTGCAGACCTCGGAAGGCGTTGCCGACCGGATTTACTTCCTGCCCGTAACCCCTTACTTCGTGGAGAAGGTTATCGAAAAAGAACGTCCCGACGGCATCATGCTCGCCTTTGGCGGACAAACGGCTTTGAACTGCGGTGTGGAGCTTTACAAGGAAGGTGTTTTCGGAAAATACGGCGTTGAGGTGCTCGGTACGCCCGTACAGGCCATTATAGATACGGAAGACCGCGAGATATTCGTACAGAAGCTGAACGAAATCAATGTAAAGACCATCCGGAGCGAGGCTGTGGAGAATGCTGCGGATGCCCGCCGTGCCGCTGCGGAACTGGGCTATCCGGTTATCGTCCGTGCCGCCTATGCGCTCGGCGGGTTAGGGTCGGGCTTCTGCGACAACGAAGACGAGCTGAACGTACTGGTGGAAAAGGCTTTCTCTTTCTCCCCACAAGTGCTGGTGGAGAAATCCCTGCGCGGCTGGAAAGAGGTGGAGTACGAAGTGGTACGCGACCGTTTCGACAACTGCATCACGGTGTGCAACATGGAGAACTTCGAGAGTCTATCGTGATTGCTCCGTCGCAGACACTGAGCAATACGGATTATCATAAACTGCGCGAACTGGCTATCCGCATCATCCGCCACATCGGCATTGTGGGCGAGTGCAACGTGCAGTATGCCTACGACCCCGAAAGCGAGGACTACCGCGTTATCGAGGTAAACGCCCGCTTGAGCCGTTCGTCTGCACTTGCCTCTAAGGCAACGGGTTATCCGCTGGCATTCGTTGCCGCCAAATTAGGACTGGGCTACGGTCTTTTCGAATTGAAGAACTCCGTAACCAAGACCACCGGCGCATTCTTCGAACCGGCACTGGACTATGTGGTCTGCAAGATTCCCCGTTGGGATTTGGGCAAGTTTCATGGCGTAGATAAGGAATTGGGTTCGAGCATGAAGTCCGTGGGCGAGGTCATGGCTATCGGACGTACTTTTGAAGAAGCCATTCAGAAGGGGTTGCGCATGATAGGACAGGGGATGCACGGCTTCGTGGAGAACAGGGAACTTGTTATCCCCGACATAGACAAGGCGCTGCGCGAGCCTACCGACAAGCGTATCTTCGTTATATCCAAGGCCTTCCGTGCCGGATATACCGTAGACCAGGTGCACGCGCTGACAAAGATAGACCGCTGGTTTCTTGAAAAGCTGATGAATATAATGGACACCAGCAGGGCGCTGCACGAATATTCGGAAAAGGTGCAGGATGAACCGGAAGCCGCACAAGGTGAAGGTACGTCGGAAGCCGTGCAAGGTGAAAGGATGCTTCACTCCCTCCTGAATGACAAAGCCGCGCGGGAACTGTTGCACAGGGCCAAGATACAGGGTTTCTCCGATTTCCAGATAGCCCGCGCTTTCGGCCTGGAGCGGTATATGGACGGTGAGGACGCCATCCTTGCCATACGTGCCCTGCGCAAGCATGCAGGCATTCTGCCCGTAGTGAAACAAATAGACACCCTTGCCGCCGAATATCCCGCCCGTACCAACTATCTGTACCTGACGTACAGCGGCATTGCCCACGACGTGCATTACCTGGGCGACCGTAAATCCATCGTCGTACTCGGTTCGGGTGCGTACCGCATCGGCTCCTCGGTGGAGTTCGACTGGTGCGGCGTGCAGGCGTTGAACACCATCCGCCAGGAAGGCTACCGCAGCGTCATGATCAACTACAACCCCGAAACCGTATCTACGGACTATGACATGTGCGACCGCCTTTATTTCGATGAGCTTACCTTCGAGCGCGTCATGGATATCCTCGAACTGGAGAATCCGCACGGCGTCATCGTATCCACCGGCGGCCAGATACCCAACAACCTCGCCTTGCGTCTCGATGCGCAGCGCGTGCCTATTCTCGGTACGAGCGCCAGGAGCATCGACAACGCCGAAGACCGCGACAAGTTCTCCGCTATGCTGGACCGCATCGGCGTAGACCAGCCCGAATGGCGTGCGCTTACCTCGCTGGAAGACATCAACGCCTTTGTCGATAAGGTAGGCTTCCCGGTGCTGGTTCGTCCCAGCTACGTGCTTTCGGGCGCGGCAATGAACGTCTGTTCCAACCGGGAAGAGCTGGAACGCTTCCTGCAACTGGCGGCAAACGTCTCGAAGAAACATCCGGTGGTGGTGAGCCAGTTCATAGAGCATGCCAAGGAAGTGGAAATGGATGCCGTGGCGCAGAACGGGGAAATCGTTGCCTACGCCATCAGCGAACACATCGAGTTTGCAGGTGTGCACTCCGGCGATGCCACTATCCAGTTCCCGCCGCAGAAACTGTATGTGGAGACGGTGCGCCGCATCAAGCGCATCAGCCGCGAGATAGCCCGCGAGCTGAACATCTCCGGCCCGTTCAATATCCAGTATCTCGCCAAGGACAACGACATCAAGGTTATCGAATGTAATCTGCGTGCGTCGCGTTCATTCCCCTTTGTAAGCAAGGTGCTCAAGATAAACTTTATCGAACTGGCTACGAAAGTGATGCTTGGCATCCCCGTGCAGAAGCCGGACAAGAACCTGTTCGACCTCGATTATGTAGGAATCAAGGCTTCTCAGTTCTCCTTCAACCGCCTGCAAAAGGCAGATCCCGTATTGGGCGTGGATATGGCGTCTACGGGCGAGGTGGGGTGCATAGGCAGTGATACTTCCTGCGCTATTCTTAAAGCGATGCTTTCGGTGGGTTACCGTATTCCGCAGAAGAATATCCTGCTCTCCACCGGTACGCCGAAGCAGAAGGTAGACATGCTTTCCGCAGCCCGCATGCTTCAAAAGAAGGGGTATAAACTGTTTGCTACCGGCGGTTCGAGCAAGTTCCTTACCGAGAACGGGGTGGAGAACACCCGTGTCTACTGGCCGAGCGAGCCCGGCATGCACCCGCAGGCGCTCGAAATGCTGCACAGAAAAGAGATAGATATGGTGGTGAACATTCCGAAGAACCTCACCGCGGGCGAGTTGGACAACGGTTACAGAATACGCCGCGCCGCTATCGACCTCAATATTCCGCTGATAACGAATGCACGTCTGGCAAGTGCGTTTATCAATGCCTTCTGCACCATGACACCGGACGATTTGGCTATCAGGGCCTGGGACGAATATAAGTAAAAGTGCTTGGACAACCGTTCCGAACTCCGGTCCGGAGCATCCGGTTTGCCGGTGTTTTTCTACGGTATCTCTGCGATATAAAGCAGAGATACCGTAGGTAAAACCCGGTTATGGAGTATTGTTTTCTTCGTCCCGTAGCTGCGGGCTGTACAGCCCGCATATGGAAACCGCAGAGCCCGCAATTGCCCCCCGTGCGGCCCGCAACTGCAAAACGGGGTTTTCCTATAAGCATTCCGTAGTTTTATCGATGGCTTTTCGATATAAATCAATGGATAAAGTATGAAAAAGCAGGCGGATAAAGAGAGCGTTTCCCCGGTTTTTTTCTTTTTAGGCACGGAATTACACGGATTTCACGGAAAAAGGATAAAATAAATCCGTATCTATCCGTGTAATTCCGTGTTTAAAAGGAAATTATCAAGTATATTTTGACAAAACCTCTTGTCATAACAATGGTCGTCACCGCTCAATGTCCCATAAACAAAGGGATAGAAAGCGAAAGTGACGAGTGATGAGAAAAAACGTGTTTTTCCTAATGCTCCAACACGTTGTTTTAGTCAGAATGCAAAGAAGGGGTAAATCAGGTAGCTATTGGCATTTTTATCATACCCTTTGATGCCGATTCTGTCCCAATCATCGAGAAATCCCCAGATGATAATCCAACTGAGTTGTCGGCTGAATTCGGTGCTGGTCTGGTATATACGTCTTTTATCAGGCGACAACTTTCTTGCCGACCTGCCTGCTTTGCCCAATTGTGCGTTCAGCTTGTCCAGCGTTTGTCGTAGCCATTGTTGTATGGTTCGTGGCTGTTGTCACATCCGTTACAGATGAGAAGGCTGCAAAGCAGTATATTGGCAGATAGGAGTTTCATGTCGTTTCGTTTTTAGTTTATCACAACCGTTTCGCTTACCGTTTCAGTACTTCCTGTATTCCATGTCGGAAGGCTGCCTGCTGTTACGGTGACTTTCTTCCGGGAGATGCCGAGGGTATAACTAATGGAAGCTCCTTCCGTCCACATTTCAGTCGATGGCAGTGTCTGGTTGCTCAGGACGATAGTCTGGGTGATGTCCGTATTATCGGAATTATAGGCTTGGTAGGTGTAGGTGAGGTTGAAGACACTCTCTGTTCCGTAAGGCAGCAGATAGAAGGTTGCGAGCAGTTCCTTGGGGGTTGCGGTGTTATCCGGAATATCGAAACGGGTAGCGGTGGCGGTGAATGTTTCCGTTTCGGCGGGGGCGGGATAACTCCAGCCGAATCCTTTGTCTTTACTGTCTTCCGGGATATGGCAGGTGAGGATACCGTTTTTCATTCC
>OHBY01000608.1_pt1 | contig 16876 bp, 10 predicted proteins | sample 1577531 | NCBI WGS metagenome assembly OHBY01 (sample SAMEA3879564, study PRJEB24766) | human gut metagenome | biome: human-associated habitat; feature: feces | place: USA | collected 1985/1987 | reverse complement strand
ACGGGCGAAACAAATTTCAATTCAGGATGATTCTTGTCGATAAACAAGGGTCCCCCGGCCATCACATACTCCTGTTCCTTCACCACCACTTTCGGAGTGATACCCGTAAAATCATCGGGAACCAACGAGTAGAATCCCGGCTCTTTCACAGACATAAACTCTTCGGCAGCTTTGCCTTTCAGGTTGATGTCAAGGCCTTTGCGTAACTTAATTACATTTGCCATGCGTTTATATAAAATAATGGTTTCATTAATTTGCCCGCAAAAGTAGCAAAAAAGAATGTGAATAAAGAGCAAAAAAGAAAGGAATTACGGAGAAATTTCCGTAATTCCTTTCGTTAACGAACACGAGGGTAGGGATTAGCGGTTAGTGATTAGCGATTAGCGATGAACGGTTGGGAATGGATATCCTGCAGAGTTATAGCGCAGCCTACTAATCACTAACCACTAACCACTAACCACTAATCGCTAACCACTAACCGCTAATCGTTTGCAAACATCGGGTCCCATGCCGGCAGGCGGACGGGCTTTTGTTTGAGGAGTTCCATTATCTTGGCAGGGACGTATTTGGTTTCCACTACCAGGCGGAACATGTATTCGTCGAACCATTCGTCCGTCATGATGAGGTGGCCTTTGTAGCCGCTGTCAGCGCCCCAGCTGTTTTCGACCATCCATTTGACGGGTTTTCCGTCTTTGTCCAGGTCTACCGCCATCAGTGTCATGGCGTGGGAAGAGCCGCTGGAGAAGGTTTGGATGCGTTGTTTCTTGTCCATTCCGAAGGTAGTGCCCATGAGCGATTCATAGTCATAGTTTTTCACATCGAGCAAGCCGCGTTCCGAATTCAGGAATTTGCCCACGTCGCAGGAGAAATACATCATGGTACTGTCTTTCAATGAAGCGATAGCCATTTGCTTGATATCCTCTACGGGCAGGTTTACGTACGTCCAGTTCTTACCGTCGTAGCGGTGGCGGTCGTAGTCAATCTCATAGCATTTGTAATACTCGCGACTGGGGTCGTTCATCAGCATCACGTAGTTGGTGAGCAGTTGTTTGTCACCGTATTTCTCAAGGAAAGACATCGGGGTATGATGCTCCGTCTCCACCGGATTGCCTTGGGCATCGGTACGCACATAGTCGAATTCCGTAGGCGGAACACCCAGGTTCAGCACCAGCATGCGATAGACAGTGCCCAACATGGCGGTTTTCTCTTTCTCCAGAGCGGCAGGCTTGGCGCCTTCGGCAGCAAGGTTGCGGAGCTGGAGGGCGTACTCTTTCAGTTTCAAAGAGATGAGATTAGCCATACGGGCGGTATTCTCGCTGCTGTTCGTCTCCGGCATGGCAGATTTGGGCACAAGGCCGTATTTGGAAACGATGTCCGCCACTCCGGTGAATGTGCCGCCGTCGCTCAACGGATGTTTCAGCAGCCATTCCACCGTCTTGTCGTCCAACGGTTTGTCGGCAGTGTCGATGATGCCTTGCAGGAAGAGATTGGATTTCTCCAACTGGTCCCAGAAGAAAGGATATATCTCCGAGAATTCGAAAGCCGGGAAACCATAACGTGCAAGGGCCTTGGCACGCATTACATTTAGCCCGGTGAACAGCCAGCAACGGCCGGAAGACTTCTGGTCGGTGATGCCTTTGGAATCCACCTTGATAGAAAAATGGGTATCCATATCCTGCATATTCTCCTGGTTGAGCGCCAGCTTGCGGATGTCGTTGTTGCCGATGGCATTGCGCAACGCCTTGTCGGAAGGCGTACCTTGATAACTCTGTTGAATCTGGCCGAGCATGGCAGGGCTTATCCCGCCCTTGCCGTCCTGCGCCTGCACCGAAAGCAGTGCGGCGCCGAAAACAATTACAGATAAAATACGTTTGTTCATTTCATTATTTGTTATGTATGTTCGATATTAAACAAGATGATAAACAGATACTTTCACCACAAAGCAGACAAAGCATACAGAGTATTCTCTTATGTCTAAGAACTTTGCATTCCCCATCTAAAAGCCTTGACAAAGCAAATGTAATGTCTTTTTTGATAATTTTAGTGCCCTCTTTAGATTTATTATCTATTCTATTCAAAACCAATTCAAATAAAATAGTTTTCTTTGCAGCCATATTCGTACGATATGAGAAAATACATACTGAGTATATTTACTCTGATACTGACGACTGCGTCAGCACAAGAGCAGACCGTTACAGCTACCAACGACACCACTCCCGCACTGACCAAGAAGGAATTGCGCAAACAAAGGGTAGCCCGCAGAAATTTCCATTATAACATATTGGGCGGCCCCAGCTATACGCCCGATTTCGGCGCACTGATAGGCGGAAGCGCGCTGATGACTTTCCGTATGAATCCAAGCGACACCACACAGTTGCGTTCGGTGCTGCCCATGTCCATAGCCTATATGTTCAAAGGCGGCGTCAACCTGATGGTAAAGCCGCAGCTCTTCTTTAAAGGCGACCGCTTCCGCATCTTCGGAAAGTTTGTCTACAAGAATACGGAAGACAACTTCTACGGCATCGGTTACGGCACGAACAAAGATTACGTCCGAAGCGACAGTACCAGCAAATACCGTTACAGCGGCATACAAATCAACCCGTGGTTCCTGTTCCGCCTGGGAGAAAGCAACGTCTTTGCCGGCCCGCAGGTAGACATCAACTACGACAAGATAACCGACCCTGCCAAACATCTCATCGAAGAGCCCGACTACGTGGCAGCCGGCGGTACGGCCAACGGCTACAAGAACTTCAACGCCGGTCTCGGCTTCCTCCTCACTTACGACAGCCGCGACATTCCCGCCAACGCCTACAAGGGTATATACCTGGATTTCCGGGGCATGATGTACAGCAAGGCTTTCGGCAGTGACAACAACTTCTACCGTCTGGAACTGGACTACCGCCAGTACAAGTCCGTAGGCCACCGCAAGGTATTCGCCTGGACCGCGCAAAGCAAGAACGTATTCGGCAACGTCCCCCTCACCCAATACTCCCTGACCGGAACGCCTTTCGACCTGCGCGGCTACTACATGGGGCAGTATCGCGACAAATCCTCACACGTTGTCATGGCCGAATACCGCCAGATGATAAACACCGACCGCAGCAACTGGATAAAACGCCTGCTGCATCACATCGGTTTCGTGGCGTGGACCGGATGCGGTTTCATGGGTCCCACCATGGGCAAGATTGAAGGCGTATTGCCCAACTACGGTGTAGGTCTGCGCATCGAAGTCCAACCCCGTATGAACGTGCGTCTGGACTTAGGCAAAAATACCGTAAACGACCAGACGCTGTTCTATTTCAATATGACGGAAGCATTTTAAATAACTGACGGGCAGCCGTTAGCGCCATGCGGCATAATAAGACAGTCTGCCCGTCAGCAATCATCTACCATTTACCTGCCAATCACTAATAAATTCTTCCTTTTTCTTGCACCGCCAAAAGATTATCCATATTTTTGGGCATTAATCCCCCTGCTCCCGAAATAGAAATATAAGAATCTGATACGGATGAAAATTTGCGAAACTGTCTTTTGGATAAGTTTACTCGTTATATTCTATACATATATAGGCTATGGAATGCTCCTTTATGTCCTGGTCAGACTAAAGGAATGTTTTCGTCAAACACCTCCCCCGCCCCTGCCGGCAGACTGCATGCTTCCCGAACTGACGCTATTCATTACTGCCTATAATGAAGAAGATGTCGTAGACGATAAGATGCGCAACAGCCTTTCCCTGGACTATCCGGCAGACAAGCTGCACATACTCTGGATAACGGACGGCAGCAACGACCGCACCAACGAACGTCTCTCGCACTGGCCGCAAGCCACCGTGCTTTATCAACCCCAAAGAGAGGGAAAGACCGCTGCACTGAACCGCGGCATCCGGTTCGTCACCACCCCGCTTGTGGTATTCACCGATGCCAATACACACCTCAATCGTGAAGCATTGCGCGAGATTGTACGCGCATTCGCCAATCCCAAAGTAGGCTGTGTGGCCGGAGAGAAGCGCATCGCCTTACAGGACAAAGCCAACGCTGCATCCGGCGGCGAAGGCCTTTACTGGAAATACGAGTCCGCCCTCAAGCAACTGGACTCCCGCCTCTACTCTGCCGTAGGGGCAGCCGGAGAGTTGTTTGCCATCCGTCGCGAGCTGTACGAGGAGATGCCTGCCGACACACTGCTGGACGACTTCATCCTCTCCCTGCGCATTGTGATGCGCGGATATACCATCGCTTATTGTGCCGATGCCTATGCCGTAGAAAACGGTTCGGCAGACATGCACGAAGAAGAAAAACGCAAAGTGCGTATCGCTGCCGGCGGCTTGCAGTCCGTCTGGCGCCTGCGTGCATTGCTCAATCCGCTGCGCTACGGTGTGTTTTGTTTTCAATACATATCCCACCGCGTACTGAGATGGTCGCTTACGCCCGTACTGTTGTTCCTGCTGTTCCCCCTCAATACGATTCTCATTTTTACGTCAAACACCCCTCTGCTCTATGCCGTCATTTGGTTGCTGCAAGCACTGTTCTACTTCATGGCAAGCTGGGGGCATTACCTGTCAGCAAAACATATCAAGAATAAAATACTCTTTGTTCCTTATTATTTTCTTTTCATGAACATCAATGTTGTCCGCGGTTTCAACTACCTGCGCAAACGGCGGGGGCAGACCGGCGGCGCATGGGAAAAAGCACGGAGGGCATAAAACAAGAGAACTATGAAAAACATCCTGAAAAACGCGGAGAATGCCGAAAAGCTGCTGGAGCTGACATCGGACACCATGATTTTATTGGACAGAAACGGCATCTGCGTGGACATCGCAGTACATAACGCAGACTTGTGGTTTTTGAAAGAAAATCAGTTACTGGGCAGGAACATACTCCAACTGCTACCGTCTGTTACCTACCGGCAGGTTTACCCCGAATTCAAGAAAGTACTTGCGTACAAGGAAGTTTCCGCCCGAAACTACGAACTGACTATCGGCAGCGAGACCTACTTCTTTAAGTGCATCATGCGCCCCTACGAAGATATGGTGCTCTGCCAATACCGCGACATCACCGAACGCAGCCAGCGCAAACGGGAACTGGAAAAGAAAAACCACGAACTTAATGAAATACAGAAAGCCGCCCTCATCGGAAGATGGAAATACAACTCCGGCAGGCAATGCTTCTACTACACCGGTCACTCCGGTGTAATGTGCACTGCAGAGGAACAGGAAATTCCGCTTCAGGACTACACTATGTACATCCTGCCCGAGGATAGGGAAATATTCGGCAAGTGGCTGGCACAGAACCTCCAGGGAAATACAGAAAACAGCATAGACTACCGCATCCTTTTCAAGAAACGGATATTCTATATCCGCCTGAAAACCTTCTCGCACGAAACACTCCCCGACGGAACCGGCATTCTGGAAGGCTACATACAGAACATCACCGACATCCAGCAACGGCGCAATGACATCACCCTGCTGACACACGCCATCAATAACTCCACCGAAGACATATTTGCCGCCCGTGAAGACGGTACGCTCGTCTTTGCCAACCGCCGTTTCCGGGAGCATCACAACATCAGCATAACGGACGACGTCAGCACACTGAACATCTACCGGATAAACGCAAATGCACAACAAGACGAGAATTCCTGGCAAAGATTAATCAAGTCACTCAGAAAGGGAGAAAAACGTAACGGCTTCATCCTCTACCATCCCCTGCCCGAACACCCCGAAGTGCTGGCTATGGAAGGAAGTGCCTATTGGGTGACAAGCGACAAAGGCGAGGCCATCCTATGGGGATTCAGCCGGGACATCACCCAACGCATCAGGAACGAGCAGCAAATCAAACGGTTCAGTCAGATTCTGGACAAAACCATTGAAAACCTGCCTGCCGGTATCGTTGTCAAGGACATCCAAAGCGGCTTTAAATACCTGTACCGCAACCGCGAATCGTACAACCGCAACATCCCCCTTAAAGAGGCATTGGGCAAAGACGATTTCGACTTCTATCCTCCCGAGCTGGCACAAGAGAAGAGAAAGCAGGATGTTGAAATAGCCCGGACCGGAATCGAGAAGCATTGGATTACCGAAGAGCACGACCAGAACGGTAAATCCATCTTTCTGGACAAACGGAAGGTGCGTATTGAAAGCAACGACTTCCCACCCATCCTATTGAGTATCGAATGGGACATCACCGAAATGGAACGGATGAAACGGGAACTGCTCGTGGCCAAAGAGAAAGCGGAGACTTCCGACCAGTTGAAATCGGCTTTCCTTGCCAATATGAGCCACGAGATACGTACCCCGCTCAACGCCATCGTAGGCTTTTCCAGAATCATTGCCGAGAGCACCGATGCCGAAGAGCGGCAAAACTACTACGACATCGTGGAAGCCAACAACGAAAGACTTCTGCAACTGATAAACGAAATCCTGGACCTCTCCAAGATTGAAGCAGGCATCGTAGAATTCACCATCACCCCGGTGCGCCTGCACCCGCTCTGCAAGGAAATACACGACGCACTGAAATTCCGCTGTCCCGAAGGTGTGGAGCTTGTTTACGAAGCCTCGGACGAGGAGATTACCGTTGAAGGCGACAAGAACCGCATCTTCCAAGTTATATCGAACCTCATCGGAAATGCCTTCAAATTCACCACAAGAGGCAGCGTCGGCTACGGATACCGCCGCAAAGGAAACGAAATAGAATTTTACGTCAGCGACACCGGCATCGGCATCCAAACTGACAAACTGGCAAAGGTCTTTGAACGCTTTGTAAAGGTGAATACCTTTGCGCAAGGTACGGGATTGGGACTGTCTATCTGCAAAACCATTATCGAACGATTGGGCGGAACCATCTCCGTCTGTTCGGAAGTGGGGAAAGGAACGACTTTTACCTTTACCCTGCCTCTGGCAAAAGACAAAAGGGAAACAGCGGAGGAACAGAACTCTGTATCCGAAACCAGCTTCAACACTCCCGGCAATGCAGAAACAGGCAACAATACTTACGGCCTTAATGAAGAAACGCACGAACACCAAGCGACACAAACAACCGGAGCATCCCTGGACACCCGGCAGCCCACTATCCTGATAGCCGAAGATACGGACAGCAACTACATCCTTGTCAAAGCAATATTAGGAAAGTCGTACCACCTGGAACGCGCCAAAGACGGCATGGAAGCCGTAACCATGTTCGAGGAGCTGCATCCGGATTTAATTCTGATGGATATGAAAATGCCCAACCTCAACGGACTGGACGCAACGAAAATCATCCGCGAGCTTTCGCCCGGGATACCCATCATAGCTCTTACCGCCTATGCCTACGAACATGACAGACAAGCGGCTCTCGATGCAGGATGCAATGATTTCCTGATAAAGCCCTATACGCAGGAGATATTGAAAGAACTGATAAATAAATACCTGAAACAAACAGGTGTGTCAAGCCCCGGATAGGCCTTGACACACCCTTACCAATCATTATGCAAAGATATCGCTCCGCTGGATATACGCTATGACGTCTCCCTTATTGACGTTGGCGCCTTGCTGGGCACATACCTCCACAACACGGCCCGTAAAGCCGGTCATTACTTTCTCGTACTCGCCCCACGGTGTAGAGACATAGCAGAACACCTCATCGTGCTGATACTTACGCCCGATAAACGGCGCTGAGGACGGACCTTCCACGGAAACCTCCCAAAGCACCTGCCCTTTGGACGGGGCTATGATAGGATCGGCTTTGGCGCGTTTCAGCTTCTTTATCTCCTCTTCCGAATATCCGCTCTTTGCCATGGAAGCGTCCTTTACGCGCTCCAGCTCGTCGCGGAAACGCTTCTTGGCAACGCCCGACTTATAGTCACGGTACTGCCGGTCGTGCATAGCCAGCTCGAAGAGCTCCTCATCGTCCTCGCCATACTCCCATCCGTTTTCGTCCATCTCCTTGCGGTATTCGTCCAAAGCATCCGGATAGTTGGACTGCGGGTCTGTGTCGACAAATTCGTAGCCTTTGGATTTGGCAAGCTCCACGATTTCGGGAGCCAGTTTACCCGGCAGGCGTCCGCTCTTGCCCAGAATCATATCCCACGTATGGTTGTCAATCATCGTCCAGCGTTCCTCGCCTTTCACCAGTTGCATCACGTTCATCAGCGCCACGTTCTTGACGTACTGGCTGAACGGGGTCACCAAAGGCGGATAACCCAGCTTGGGCCATACATATTCCACTTCATCGAAAAGCATTACCAGCAGGTCGTCTATGCTGAGTTCGGGCTGGTTCTTGCTTTTCAGTATCATGTTGATACCGGAGTGCACGCCTTTCAGGTCTGCCATCATGGAACCCATCATACCGCCCGGAAGCCCGCACTTCAGGAGCAGGGACGACATATGCTTGTTGGTGGGGTCCATAAAGTAACCGAGGAAGTCGTCTATGAATTCCTGCGTCATGGCACGTGCTTTCATATAGGCTTTCATGTTGATGTCGGGCACCTGGAAGCCTTTGTCGCGCAGCATGGCCTGTACGGAAATAACGTCCGGATGCACCTTTCCCCATGACATGGGCTCCATAGCCACATCTATTATATCGGCGCCGTTCTCGCATACTTCAAGGATGGATGCCATTGAAAGTCCCGGACCGCTATGTCCGTGATACTGTATCAATACATCGGGATGCTTCTCCTTGATAGCCTTTGTCAGCTCGCCCAACATACCCGGACGGCCGATGCCTGCCATATCCTTCAAACAGATTTCGGGTGCTCCCGCCTCAATGAGCTGGTCGGCAATGTGTGCATAGTACTCTACCGTATGCACGGGCGAATGAGTGATGCAGAGCGTTGCCTGCGGTATCATGCCTGCCTCAAGCGCATAGCGGATAGAGGGGATGATGTTGCGCGTTTCGTTCAGTCCGCAGAAAATACGGGTGATGTCCACACCTTGTGCATGCTTTACCTTATACATCAGGCGGCGTACATCGGCGGGAACGGGATACATACGCAGCGCATTCAGTCCGCGGTCGAGCATGTGGGTCTGTATGCCTGCATCATTAAAGGGTTTGGTAAAGGCGCGTACTGCCTTGTTGGGGTTCTCACCATAGAGAAGGTTCACTTGTTCGAAAGCTCCGCCGTTGGTCTCGACCCGGGCAAAACACCCCATTTCGATTATCAACGGTGCGATGCGTACCAACTGGTCCACTCGCGGCTGGTATTTACCGGACGACTGCCACATATCTCGGTAAACAAGACTGAATTTGATTTCCTTTTTCATTGTAATAGGTAATTAGCTATTTGTTCACTCGGTTAACTTGATATATACAAATATAAGGGATTATTCTGACATATAGTCAAAATAATCCCATAAATATTCACTTGAAAGATATGTTTTATATCATTTGGTAAATTGGGAAATAAGAAATTGAGGAACAAGGGACGTAACGTTTGACTTGAGACATCCAAAGTGGCACTTTAGAAGTCTAAAGTACTACTTTGCGATTCTAAAGTTCTACTTTAGACTGCCCGTATCGCACCCTGTCTTTTGCGGCCTCTTTCTCTTCACACATTTTCTTTCACCTCACCGCTGTTTTCCTCTTTTTATCCGTCACACAATCCGCTATGCTCCTCAGAGAAACAGCCCCAAGAACTCCCGAAAGAATGCCGGGCAGAAACCGGACAGACTCTAAATGAAGTCCTTCAATTCTTCCTGCAGTTTCTGTCTTGTAAAGAAGATGCGGCTTTTTACCGTTCCGAGGGGAAGTCCGAGGCGTTCGGCAATTTCGCGGTATTTGAATCCGGAAACATGCATGGAGAAAGGTACTTTATAATCGCGCGGCAATGAGTTGACGATGCGGTGCATTTCTTTCAGGTCGTATGCGCCTTCGGTGCTGGCGAAACCGGAATCCTGCGGCATGCTCAGGTGATACAGGTTATCGGTCTGGTCTACGAAAGTCTGTTCACGGACTATCTTCCGGTAGTTATTTATAAAGATGTTACGCATAATGGTATACATCCAACCTTTAAAGTTGGTGTCGGGTTCATATTTATCCTCATTGTCCAAGGCTTTAAGAGAGGTCTCCTGCAACAAATCATTCGCTTCTTCCCGGTCGGCCGTTAATTTGTATGCAAAGCGAAGCAGTTCTTCTTGCACGGCAAGTAAATCTTTTCTAAAACTGTAAGTATTCATACTTTGCTAATTTTTTAAAATGGTTAATATTCGTTTCGGTTTAGTGGTTGCAAGTATACGGAAGTTTCCAAGTCCTGAGGGCTGGAATACGGGTATTCTTTGGGGTGAAAACTATCATTTGACAGATTTCACCCCCTATCTTGACAGTTTTCAGGTGAGATAAAGCGGCTGGTTTTCAGCAGGAAGTACAATTTTGACTATAATCGGCGTACGATTTTGGCTATAATTTATGCCAATATTACCATAAGATAAACAAAATACAGCTATATGAGTTATGAGAAAGAAATAGTATGAGGCATGAGAGATAAGATATAAAGTCCCCTCACCTATCCGTGAATTCCGTGTAATCCGTGCCTAAAAAAAACCGGTAAGCATTTCCTTATCCGGTTCCTCAAAAAGCATCGGCAGAAGCAACCGCAAAGTCACCCCTCTTTCTCCTGCCCTTCCTCATCGTTGCCCGAGAGTATGGGCAGGCAAATCTTATATTTCACGGCCAGAATACGGGTGATGAACACGGATATCCCGCCTATCACCTGGCAGCCGTAAGACTGCATGCCGGCAAGCCCGCAAATCCAATACATCGTACCGCCCACTACGCACGCCATCGCATAAATCTCCTTACGGAATATGAGCGGTATCTCATTGATAAACACATCGCGTATCACACCGCCCGCGGCTCCGGTGATGCTGCCCATGATAATGGCCACCCAGAAAGGATAGCCCAGCGCCAGGCTCTTGCCCACGCCCACCACCGTAAACAGTGCCAGGCCGATGGTGTCGAATATAAAGAATGTATTGTGCAGATGGATAAGGTGCTTTCCGAAGAAGATAACCCACAGCAATGCCAGTCCGGTACATATCAGATAAATGGGGTCGGTCATCCAGCCGGGAGTCACATCCAGCAACAGGTCGCGTATCGTACCGCCACCGATGGCCGTTACGAAACCCACGACGTAAGCGCCGAACCAGTCGAAACGTTTCGCCGAAGCCAGCCGTATGCCGCTGATGGCGAAAGCAAATGTACCGATAAAGTCGAGTATCTGAACAAATGTTGGCATGAGAGCATTTCTTTTTTTTGCAAAGTAACAAATAATTTCCCTAAGAAAGTGTATTTTTGTACCGCCAATTTATATCAGCAATGAAAATAACCATCGTATCGGGCGCACGCCCCAATTTTATGAAAATCGCTCCCCTCTGCCGCGCCATAGACGCAGCCAGAGAGGCAGGTAAAAATATATCCTATCGCATAGTCTACACCGGACCGCAGGACGACACCACCCTGGACGCCTCGCTCTTCTCCGACCTTGCCATGCGCAAGCCCGACGCCTATCTGGGCATCAGCGGACGCGACCACTCCCAGGTGGCAGCCGCCATCATGCTGGCCTTCGAGCGGGAGCTCGACGAACACCCCGCCCAAGTGGTGCTTGTAGTGGACGACATGACCGCCACCATGAGCTGCGCCATCGTAGCCAAGAAGCGCGGATTGAAGGTGGCGCACGTCATAGCCGGCACGCGCTCGTTCGACATGAACATGCCGCGTGAGGTCAACCGCACGATTGTAGACGCCATCTCCGACTATCTCTTCACCGCCGGCATGGTGGCCAACCGCAACCTCAACCAGGAGGGTATGATACCGGAGTATATCCACTACGTAGGCAATATCCTCATCGACACCATCCGCTACAACCGCCACCGCCTTGTACAGCCGCTCTGGTTCTCCAGCCTCGGACTGCGCAAGGGCAACTATCTCCTGCTCACCCTGAACCGCCACGACCTGCTGGAAAAGAAAGCCGTACTCGGTTCGCTGATGCAGACAGTGGCCGAAAAAGCGGGCGATATGCCCATCGTAGCCCCCATACACCCGTACGTGGAGCGTGCCGTAAAATCATTGGGGCTTGACATGCCCAGCCTGCACATCCTGCCGCCTCAAAGCTACCTGCACTTCGGCTTCCTCATCAACCAGGCCAAAGGTATCGTGACCGACTCCGGCAACATAGCCGAAGAAGCCACCTTCCTCGATGCGCCCTGCATCACGCTCAACACCTATGCCGAGCACCCCGAAACCTGGCGTATCGGAACCAACGAGCTCGTCGGGGAGAACTCCTTTGCCCTCTCCGCCGCCCTCGACCAACTGCTGCACGGCGAATGGAAGCACACCACCCTGCCCGACCGCTGGGACGGACGCACCGCCGAGCGTATCGTACAGACGTTGATAAACGGGGAGAAGCTATAAGACCCGCGTTCGGAAAACCGCATAAAAAAGGAGATGTGCCCATACAAAAAAATGCTGGTCCGGCACATCTCCCCACACTAAACACAGTATTGTAAAAAAGAAGAATAGTTTAAGCAAGTCTGTCCATATATTATCATTCGGAGTCATTCCGTATCGTACGTTACTGTACGGCAAGACAAAAGTATCCAATTATACCAAAGGCTCAAAGTTCCAATCCGCCCCATTCTTCCTATACGGCACAAATCCCGACCTATCCTGCCGATATTGATAAATAAAAGGAAGAAAAAGGCAGCGTTCTCCTGCCGGTCCATCACCTTGCCCGTTTCTCTGCCTCTTAAACATCCCTCTCATTCTTTAAAATATATTTGCTTCTTGATTAACAGTAAATTGTTAACTTTGCAGCTTGATTATGAAACGTATGAAACGACTATATAACATTACCCTCATCCTCTTACTTTTACTATTCGCCTCTGCCGGCGCATCAGCACAGATAAGAGGCGTTATAACGGACTCACTCACCCACGAACCGTTGATGTACATCACCGTGCAATACGAAGGAAAAGGCGTAGGAGGCATCTCCAATGCCGACGGAGAATACCAGGTGGAGACGCGCAAGGGGTGGAATGAACTGACCTTTTCCGCCATCGGCTACATCACCAAGAAAGTGAAGTTCGCCCCCGGTACGAAAGTGCTCAACGTGGCGCTGGCGCCTGCCGATGTAATGCTTTCCGAAGTCGTCGTCAAGCCCAAGAAAGAGAAGTATTCGCGCAAGAACAATCCTGCCGTGGAGTTTATGAAGAAGGTCATCGAGCACAAAAAAGCCCTGAAGCTCGAGGAGAACGACTTCTACCAGTACCAGAAGTACGAAAAGATGAAGATGTCCATCAACGACGTCACGCCGGAGAAAATGGAGAAAGGCATCTACAAGAAATTCTCTTTCTTCAAGGACCAGGTGGAAGTGTCGCCCAAGACCAACAAGATGATTCTACCCATCTCCATCAAGGAGACGGCTTCCAGAACCATCTACCGCAAAAGTCCCAAAAGCGAGAAGACCATCATCGAGGGAATGAACTCCAACGGCATCGAGGAGTTCTTCAACACGGGCGATATGTTAGGTACTATCCTTACCGATGTCTTTTCCGATGTCAACATCTATGACGATGACATCCGCCTGCTGCAACGCCGCTTCGTAAGCCCTATCGGACGCGGAGCCATCAGCTTCTATAAGTTCTACCTGATGGACACCCTCATGGTGGACAAGCAGGAGTGCGTGCACCTCACCTTCGTGCCGCAGAACCCGCAGGACTTCGGTTTCACGGGACATCTGTACGTAGTGAAAGACTCCACCTATGCCGTAAAGAAAGCCGTGATGAACCTGCCCAAGAAGACGGGTGTCAACTTCGTGGAGAACCTCGACATCGTGCAGCAGTTCGAGCAACTGCCCGACAGCAACTGGGTGCTCACCGACGACGACATGACCGTGGAACTCGCCCTGATGAAAGGCATACAAGGCCTGGAAGTGCAGCGCACCACCAAGTACAGCGACTATAAATTCGACGAGATAGAACCCCGCCTGTTCCGCCTGAAAGGCAGCGTCATCAAGGAAGCCAACATGCTTGCCAAGAGCGACGAATACTGGGCCAAAGTGCGCCAGGTGCCGCTCACCAAAAAGGAAAGTTCCATGGACGTGTTCATGAACCGCATCGAGCAGATACCGGGCTTCAAGTACGTCATCTTCGGTGCCAAGGCGCTTATCGAGAACTTCGTGGAGACGGGCAGCAAGAAGCACCCCAGCAAGTTCGACTTCGGCCCTATCAACACCATGATTACCAGCAACTATGTGAACGGAACCCGTTTCCGTCTCAGTGGCATGACCACCGGTAACCTGCATCCGCACTGGAGCTTCAGCGGTTACAGCGCCTACGGCACGCGCGACAAGAAGTGGTTCTACTCCGGACAAGCTGCCTACTCTTTCAACAAGCGCGAGTACGTCCTTTGGGAATTTCCCAAGCACTACCTCGCCTTCCAGTACACCTACGATGTGATGTCTCCTATGGACAAGTATCTGGCTACGGACAAGGACAATATGTTCGTGGGCTGGAAATGGACTACCGTAGACCAGATGTCGTACATGCGCGACGCCACCCTGACCTACGAGCTGGAAACCAATACCGGCTTCTCCGTCAAGGCCATGGCGCGCCACCGCAACGACCAGCCCGCCGGCATGCTGCAATACTGGAAGAACAACGGCACTACCCCCGGCGAATGGGACGAGAAGAATACCCTGGTGCACGACATCACCACCACCGAACTCGGAGTGACCCTGCGCTACTCTCCCGGCGAAACGTTTGTCAACACCAAGCAACGCCGTGTTCCCGTGTCGCTGGACGCCCCCACGTTCACCCTCTCGCACACCGTCGGTCTGAAAGGCGTGCTGGGCGGCGAATATAACTTCAACCTCACGGAAGCCAGCATCCGCAAACGTTTCTGGTTCGGTTCGTGGGGCAAGCTGGACGTTACCGCCCGTGCCGGCGCGCAGTGGAACACCGTTCCTTTCCCGCTGCTGAACCTGCCCATGGCGAACCTCTCATACATCACCCAGAACAACGAATCGTTCAACCTCATCGACAACATGGAGTTCCTGAACGACCGCTACGCCTCGCTCGCCCTCAGCTACGACATGAACGGGAAGCTCTTCAACCGCATCCCCCTCATCAAAAAACTGAAATGGAGAGAGATGTTCCGTATCCGCGGCATGTGGGGCACGCTCACGGACAGGAACAACCCCTACAAAAGCAGCAACCCCGACCTCTTCCTCTTCCCGATGCGCGACGGCGTGCCCACCAGCCATGTCATGGGCAAGACCCCTTACATCGAAGCCAGCGTAGGCATCTACAACATCTTCAAGCTGCTGCATATAGAATATGTGCGCCGCCTCACCTATACCGACATCCCGGGGGTGAAGAAAGGCGGAGTGCGCTTCATGATATTGATGATTTTTTAGTTAGTGATTAGCGATTAGTGATTAGTGATGAGCGAGGAGCGGTTATATGGGAGAGGGAATATTAAAAAACAAATCAATGAACTTTGCTATACGCATTGTGAATTTATATAATTTCTTGAATGAAACCAAACAGAAAGAATTATGTCTAAACAAATCTTAAGAAGCGGTACGTCGGTGGGAGCCAATATCAGGGAAGGACTGTTTGCCGAGTCCCCTGCCGACTTTATACACAAATATTCCGTTGCTCAAAAGGAATGTTCAGAAACCCTATACTGGCTCGAATTGCTAAATAAAACAAACTACATCACCACAGAGCAATATGTGTCCTTGGATACTGACTGTACGGAACTGATGAAGATGATAACCTCTTCCATCATCACCCGTAAAAAAAGCCTATCGCTAACCCCTAATCACTAATCACTAATCACTAACCCCTAATCACTAATCACTAATCACTAATCACTAACCCCTAATCGCTAACCCCATGCAACCTTTAGCAGAAAGACTCAGACCCAAGACATTAGACGAATATATCGGGCAGAAGCACCTGGTGGGACCGGGGGCTGTGCTTCGTAAGATGATTGATGCGGGACGTATCTCCTCGTTCATTCTGTGGGGCCCGCCGGGAGTGGGTAAGACGACGCTTGCGCAGATTATAGCCAATAAGCTGGAGACGCCGTTCTACACACTCAGTGCCGTAACCAGCGGGGTGAAGGATGTGCGCGATGTGATAGACCGCGCCAAGAGCAACCGCTTCTTCTCGCAGGCAAGCCCGATACTGTTCATTGACGAAATCCACCGTTTCAGCAAGTCGCAGCAGGACTCGCTGCTGGGCGCTGTGGAGCAGGGAACGGTGACGCTGATAGGCGCCACCACCGAGAATCCCTCGTTCGAAGTAATCCGCCCGCTGCTCTCCCGCTGCCAGCTCTACGTACTGAAATCACTGGAGAAGGATGACTTGCTGGAACTGCTCCAGCGCGCCATAACCACGGATGTGCAACTGAAAGAACGGCAGATAGAGCTCAAGGAGACTACCGCCATGCTCCGCTACAGCGGCGGCGATGCCCGCAAACTGCTTAATATCCTCGACCTCGTGGTGCAGTCCGAAACCGCAGACCCCGTTGTCATCACCGACGAGATGGTGACCGAACGTCTCCAGCAAAATCCCCTCGCCTACGACAAAGACGGGGAGATGCACTACGACATCATCTCCGCCTTTATCAAGTCCATCCGCGGCAGCGACCCGGACGGAGCCATCTACTGGCTGGCACGCATGGTAGAGGGCGGTGAAGACCCTGCTTTCATAGCCCGCCGTCTCGTTATCTCCGCCTCCGAGGATATCGGGCTGGCAAACCCCAACGCACTGCTGCTGGCCAACGCCTGTTTCGATACCATCATGAAAGTGGGCTGGCCCGAAGGACGCATCCCGCTGGCGGAGACGACCATCTACCTCGCCACCAGTCCCAAGAGCAACTCGGCCTATATGGCCATCAAC
>OHBY01000597.1_pt1 | contig 17143 bp, 15 predicted proteins | sample 1577531 | NCBI WGS metagenome assembly OHBY01 (sample SAMEA3879564, study PRJEB24766) | human gut metagenome | biome: human-associated habitat; feature: feces | place: USA | collected 1985/1987 | reverse complement strand
CGACGCGTCCTCCACTTACATATATTTCTTCAAACCCACCCGCGGATGCATCAAACACGACCGGATATGGTTTTTTCATTCCAAGCGGACTGCAGCCGCCTCTTACATAGCCTGTAATTTTCAGAATATCTTTAACATGGATCATATCCACAGCCTTCTCTCCAACTGCTTTCGCAGCCGCCTTACGATCCACTTCTTTTTCGATCGGTACTACAAATACATAGTATCCGCCGCTTTTCCCTTCCATAACCAGTGTTTTAAAAGACTGTTCATATGGTGCCCCAATCAGATCTGCACTGTGAAGTCCATCAACAAACTCATCACATTCATATGGAAATGCTTCATATTTCACTTTCTGACGATCCAGCATTCTCATCGCATTTGTCTTAGCTTCTTTTGCCATGTTGTCCTTCTTTCCTGCCTTCTACCCGGCATCTTTACTGTTACTTTCTTTTTTTATGTGTATCATCACGTCTGGATATCTTTTTCCAGAGTTCTTCTCCCTCCCGGTCGTCTTCGTCCATCATTTCTCTCAGCACTTCCTCATCCAGTTCATCCTCATCAATTACAACCGGTTCTTCATAGTCATCATTCATTGGATGATAGGAATCTTCTGTATCAAAAGATCCCAGCGGAAGATCAATTTCTTTCTGTCTGCTCTTTCTCGGTCGGTACGGAATTGTTTTTTCTGATTCAGGTGCCACCGCATCCTTTTTATGTTTTCTTCCTTTATTTTTTTCAAGTCTGAAATCTACCTGCTGCGCACTCCGTGATGTTTTATGAGAACTGTTCTGCGCTCTTCCCGGCGTATGCTTCACATTTTGTCTCTGTGCCGATGTTCTTCTGACTTCTTTCTGCGCCTTTCTTTCTGATTTTTGCGGCATATAATCCCTGAAATCCACATAATCAGAACTGTCCTGTCCATCGTTATACGCATCCTCTTCGTACTCTTCTTCCTCGTCATCATCTTTGCGCCTGTTTGTCGCAAACTGAATCAGCATTCCAAGAAGTGCAAATCCTGCACTCAGTCCCAGACCATACGGAATATCCGCCAGTCCGCCTAATTTTGCAGCAGAAAAGCCTGCCATCGCACCTCCCAGAAGGCTTGTCCCAATGATCAGAACTTCCCTCGCCTGCTTCATAGCCAGCACACCAAGGCCCACTCCCAGAAGGAGACAGAAAAAGAATACCAACGAAGTAGTTGGATGAAAAACATAAATACCAAGTCCAATTCCAATGCCTGCTCCCAGAATAAAAATTCCAATCTTATAGCTCACAAATGCGATCACGGCCAGTAGTACACCCGCTCCAACCATAAAAACCGCATACATATATTTCTCTGTCACACCACCGGTATACGCTGCACCAAATCCAATTCCAGCTCCAATGACAAAACCACAGAGCATCATCCAGAAACGCAGAAGCCGATATCCCAGAATACAGTTGATCACTCCAAAAATCAGCAGTACTGTAAAACCGATCATCGAAAAACTGGATATAGACGGTACTGTCCGCGTATTCTCAATCATATTCATAATCTGCTGCAAAATATCATTCATAAAAATATCTCCTCTAAAACATAAAATATATCGTTTTCAGATTATCCAGAATACCATAATGATACTCTACTGTACTGAGCCCATACATTTTCAGATAATATTCAGCAACTTTCTGAACATATCCTTCCTGTATCCACTGCTGACATGCTTCGTCAAAAGCTTCCTGCGAAGTAAATTTGAAACGTACTACCGCAGCTCCGTTCTCAAGACGCATACAGCAGAAATCATAAATCTGCTGTTCATCATATGTATCAAAACATGCCTGATTCAGCACATAAAAATTAAGATCCGTCGCAGTACACTCCGGAACCGGAAATTCATCGGATGCTGTATATAATTGCTCATATTCCTGTGGAAAAGGACACAGATAATCATAAATTGTTGTCTTATGTTCTTCCAGAGAAACCGCACCGCCTTCCAGAAATGCCGGCTGATCCCCGTTTGTAGCATCTACATAATATTGCTCACCGTTAATTTCTACGATATTCCAGGCATGTCCTTCATCACCGTCCCTCGCATTTCCCTCTACATAAATACACGGAACTCCAAGCTGTTCCAAAAGATACTGTACCGCCCTCGCATATCCGGCACATACAGCTTTCTTTTTCCAGAAAATGCCTGCAATATTCTGGTCATCCTCCGATGCTTCATACTCTGCATGATCTATCAGATACGTATAAACTGTTTTGACCTTATCATAAGCAGACATATCCTGTGTAATCTGCTCTTTCACTTCTTCCAGCGCATGTTCCATGAATGCCATAATTTCCTGAATTTCCTGATCTGTATACGTATATCCAGGTGAAAATCTGCAATAATCAGTTCCTTTATACGCAGTCGTATATACTTCCTCACGATTGTGCACCCAGAAAAGTTCCGGATGATCCTTCAGCAATGCATGGTAAACTTTGCTGATCAGCTGTTCATTCGAAGATGTCAGATAAAACTCATCTTGTCTCTCCTGTATTCCACTCAGCATTTCACGATATATTTTCTTCTCATCTTCTGTCAGCAATCCAAAATAATATTCCCTGTAATTGCCATCGGTCTGCAGAATCTCCTGTTTTCTTAATGACCTGACTTCAGCAGGTTCCTGAGAAAGAAGATCACTCTGCCAGATGACACCCATAAACAGGACAATCAAAACGCAGAAAACTCTGCGTCCAAATCTTCTTTTTTTCTTCATCTGTCACTCCCTTATCTCCTGTACAGTCTTATATTATCAGACTTCTGCCATCAATAAAAGAGCTTGCTGTAAAAAACCGAACGACTCTTTCGAATCGTCCGGCCTTGTTTATCATCAATCTTCAAAAGTAACCTGAATATCACTGTTATCCGGTTTTTGCGGAAGAATTTCCGCAGAACTTCCGGAAACCGAAACATTCTGATTCAGGATTTCATCCAGCGTATCTGTCACTTCCACACTACCCGTCGCATAATTGGAAGTCGTCTGATTTTCGGATTCATCACTCATATCCTCAAATGTTATCTCAACATCCTCAGCCGCATCAGCAGGTGCTGTAATTGTTTCCGCTGTATCATGTGTTGCTGTATCCTTCACATTCAATCCATCACTGAGAGAGTTTGTTGTTTCTGCCACAAGTGTTGCTGACGTTGTTATATTATCCGTTATCAGATCTGTTTCTGCATTGTCTGCACTTGCACCCTGGTTTTCCATCTCTGCAACTTCCGTCTGTGTAGGATAGAAGGAAGGTTGACGGATATAACGGAAACTTGCACCATAAGCTTCTCCAACTGTTACTCCATTCTTACTAGAAGAACAGTGTACTGCGATCCAGTCGCCTGCCTCTGTCTTGCCACAGATAATACCTACATGGTTATTACTGCCCGCTTCCGGTCCATTCTGGAATACAAGGTCACCCGGCTGCGCATCCTGTTCACTGACAACATTGGCATTCTCCCACTGTTCAGAAGTACCGTCTCCCACACTGCTCTGCATACCCTGATTCAGATATCCATTGATCACTGACCATGTAACAAATCCACTGCAGTCAAGACCATATGCACGGACAGTTCCACTGCTGGCGCTGCCTGCTGCAGATACTTTTGCGGCAGAACCCCAACTGGAGTCTTTACCGATCTGCGTTGATTTGCCGCCCCAGAAATATCCAACTTCACCTACCAGTGAATATGCTGCAGTAATGACATTTACACGTTCTTCAGAAACATCATCCCCGACACTCTGACGTACAAATCCTTTCGCATCTGTAACGATCGCACAGAGCAGCTTGCAATCTGTTTCTACATATTTCTTAAGTACTGTCCTGTTTTCCTGTGAAATATTATTCTGTTTAATATAATGGTTAATGTGATAGTTTCCATAAGAAACATGTGTAATGCTTTCTTTATCACGGACAACCGGATTCATCTCAGCAAAGATCTTTGCCAGTTCATCCTTCGCTGATGAATCAAGAGTGAACTCCGTGTTTCCTTCCTGGCTCTGCTCATAAACATAGATTGCCAAGATATCCTGCCAGTTACGCACGAGCAGAGAATCTGCTGAAGTCGTCAGGCCGTCAGCTCTGCTGTCGCTAACGTCTGTCAGTTTGTTTTTTTCTTTATATTCTTTTTCAATTTCATCCATCACAGAAGAAAAATCATCAGAAAAAGAAAGCTGATAATTATTTTTCAAACTGTCCAGATAAAATTCTTTGCCTGCATGAAGGTTCGACACATAATAAACCGGTGTTCCTGTCTTGCCTGTAACATTTCCACTTCCATCAGAAATATCTGTTGCATTCCCCGCATCCTTCTGATTCTTCTGCAATTCTGCAATCTTGCTTTCAAAACCAACAAGAAGATCGTAATTTGCAACAAACTTCTTCTGGTCTTCCGGCAGGCTGTCATATTCTGCTCTGAGTTCTTTTACCCTTGCCGCATGATTTACTGTAAGTGTCTCCTTCGCAAGTGCATTGATCTTTGCTACCAGATTCTTTGCAGCTTCAGATTCTGTTACATTTGTCGGTGCCGGACTCGGTGTTGCAGTTGGATCCGATGGCGTCACAGTCGGCTCCGGTGTCGGCGTATCTGGTTCCGGTGTTGGTGTATCTGGTTCTGGCGTCGGCGTATCTGGCTCCGGTGCCGGTGTGTCCGGTTCTGGTGCCGGTGTGTTCGGTTCCGGTGCCGGTGTGTCCGGTGTATCACTTCCATCAGAGATTACCTCACCACTTCCATCGCCCAAATCGCTTGCAGTTTCTATATGCTCATCCGCAGCCATGACTGACATCGGACTGGATAAAACCATTGCAGATAAAATTGTTACACATAAACTTCTGGTCAGATATTTGTTCTTCATTCTGGTAAAATTGCTCCCTTCTGTCAAGAACATATCTTTATTCCCCTTATAAAGGTATGTTTCTCACTGCTAACTCACTTACACAATAACTGTGGTTAGTTTAGCATAAACTTCCATAAAAATCAACCGCCGGGATAAATACCCCGACGGTTTCTGGATAAAATTCACATTCTTTTCATATTTACATAACTGCATAAGCATAATCTGCTATGCCATTCTTCCTGCATAACTGAAACAGTCCCTGAAATACCTGATAGCACACAGTGAGGATATAATGAATATCATCATCTATATTTCTCTTACAGTTCAGATATCTCCTGTGATGTTCCTTAATGTACTGTAGAAGCTGATTCAGCGTCTCAAAATGGATTTTCTTCTCCGTATACACATCAGCCTTACCTTCCAGAACAAATGCTTTCAGCTCGTTCTTCAGATGCTTTTCATAGGTGTTGTGCTGATAAAATGTACCATCAAACGTCTTATTATGTGGAAAAGTAAAATAATCTGCTATATAATGCATGACCTCTCCGGATCTCCGCCAGAATACCCTGTCATTATACCCGGCCCCTGACTGAACCAGTCGTCGTATCTTACCCTGAACCTCATCAAAAGTACCGAAATACTCATGTCTCTTGGTTACAAATGAAGGCTGGATGTCCGGCAGGATATTACCAAGACAAAATGCTTTTCTATGTGACTGTAAACTTTCATTAGCCGGCATCTGATCTGCCAGATACCTTGCCAATAATATGTGTGATTTCTTACGCACAATAAACACTTCTTTCTCTAATAAAAAACAGTTTACCGTAACCATATCTACTATAGCAGATTTACTTTTTTAATTCAAATAAAGTTTTTATAAAATCCTGACACTTTTTGGTACAAAATCATCTTTTCAAGACACCAAGCGCCATACTGTGCTGCGCAGCATGTCTTTTTTCAACCAGTGTTCTTGGATATCCAACTACTCCATTGTTATCATACGGATCATTAAAATAATACTTTTCTTCATCATATCCCACCAGTAGCATACAATGTTCGTTCGAGGTCCAGCAAAATCGTTCTCCTGTATCCAGAAGTTTCCACTCCGGTCCCGGAATTTCCTTACGCATGTTGATACATGCCCAGAATACCACCGGCATATCCTGATCGATATACTTTTTCAGAAGTGTCTCTGTCGATGTTCCCGTCTCATCCAGAAATTCATAATGATCCCCTGCGGCTTTTGCAAGCGCTTTCTGAAGTCCTCTCGCATAAATCCCATAAGATTCTTCATCATAAGGATTTCCACAGAAAAATTTATTCGGATCCGGACCATACAGAACACCATCCCGTATTTCCATCTCTCGGCACTCAAGACAGTTCTGAATAAACTCATCTACCGTAATCTCATAGCCAAGATACTTCAATAACATAACTGCCGAAACGCTCTCGCATCCAGTTGGATATTTTATGCTCTGGTCAATATATGGTACCTGAATCTTACGCACTTGCTTTTGTCTCCTCTTCTTTGGAAGATGTGATTTTTTTGATCACTGTAAGCGTAAGCAGAAGCAGGATCAGGCTGATTCCAAGAACCACCCACCAGATATGTACAAATCCGGCAATGATATACCCGATAAAGGAGATCACTGCAACTACTGCTGCATACTGCATCTGCGTAGTTACGTGATTGATATGATTTGACTGTGCCCCTGCTGAAGACATAACTGTAGTATCAGAAATCGGAGAAACATGGTCACCACAGACTGCTCCTGCCAGAACTGCTGATACAGAAATGATCATCATCTGAAGATTTTCAGAACCCGGGAACATTGCGATCGCGATCGGAACCAGGATTGCAAAAGTTCCCCAGCTTGTTCCTGTTGAAAAAGAAAGGAACACAGCAACTACAAACAAGATTGCCGGAAGGATCACACTTGCAGATGCATTACTTCCAACGATATTTTTGACAAAAGTACTGATTTCCAGTGCATCGCCCATGCCTTTCAGTGACCATGCAAAGATCAGAATTGCAATTGCAGGAATCATCATCTTGAATCCCTCTACAAAGCTGTCCATAAATCCCTTAAATGTGATAACCTTCCTCGGCAGATATAAAATCAACATAAATAAAATCGTGACAGAAGTTGCAAAAATCAGACTTGTCTCTGCATCACATCCGGAAAAGGCAGTGAATACATCGGTTGCTCCGCCCAGATATCCGGTGTAGATCATAGCCCCGATCGCAGACAGGATCAGAACCGCTACCGGCAGGATCAGATCCATCACTTTCCCTTTTTCTGATGCATTTTCTATCTCAACTGTCTCAAATTCTTCCGCACCGCTTGTAAAGAGATCCCCGTTTGCAGCATTCTTTTCATGACGCTTCATCTGTCCGAAATCAAATCCTGTGATCACCACAAACAATACCATTGCCAGTGTCAGAAGCGCATACAGATTGTAGGGAATCGTTCTTAAAAACAGCTGAAATCCTGTAATCCCCGCATCGTCCGGCACATAAGAATTGACCGCAGCCGCCCAGCTTGAAATCGGCGCGATGATGCAGACCGGAGCTGCCGTGGAATCAATGATATACGCCAGCTTCGCTCTGGAAACTTTATAGCGGTCTGTCACAGGACGCATCACGGAACCGACCGTCAGACAGTTAAAATAATCATCTACAAAAATCAGCACCCCAAGTCCCGTTGTTGCAAGAAGCGCGCTTTTTTTGCTCTTGATCTTGCTTCCCGCCCAGTTTCCATAGGCAGCAGAACCTCCTGATTTTGCCATCAACACGATGATCATCCCCAGAAGCACGTCAAAGATAAGAATATTCAGATTCATGCTGTCTTTCATAATTTCAAAAAATGACACAAAAGAATCCCAGGGAGAAAATCCTGTATACAGCAGTGCCCCCACAGCAACTCCTACAAACAGGGAGCTGTACACTTCCTTTGTGAGAAACGCAAGCACGATCGCAAGCAGCGGCGGCACAAGTGACCACCAAGTTCCGATAAACATAGAACCATCCATTTTTTCTTTCATCCTCTTTTCTATTACTTTCCACATGATAATACCCTGTCCTGGCTCCGGCACTTGCCTTGTCATAACAGGGTATCCTTTCTTATTTTACTGGATGATGCATAAATATGCAATTATAATTTTTTATTCGTTCCTGTTCCATGCAAATGCATGGTTCATCGGCCCACTTCCGGCTCCCAGATCCAGCTTGAACTCCAATGCATCTGAAAGATACTGCTTTGCTCTTTTTACAGACTCTTCCAGTTCAAATTCTTTCGCCAGATTGGCTGCGATCGCACTCGAAAGCGTGCATCCTGTTCCGTGAGTATTCGGATTCTCTATTCTCGTTCCGTAAAACCACCGCATCGCTCCGTCTTCTTTCCACAAAAGGTCATTGGCATCCTGTCTTTGATGACCTCCCTTTAACAGCACACTGCATCCAAACTGTCTGCCGATCATTTCTGCTGCCCTCTCCATATCTTTTTGTGTCTGAATTTCAATTCCGGACAAAAGTTCAGCCTCCGGGATATTGGGCGTGATCACCTCAGCAATTTTAAAAAGCTTCTCCTGCATCGCGCAGATTGCATCCTCCCGGATCAGCCTTGCTCCGCTTGTCGCCACCATAACCGGATCCACGACAATATGTGCTGCCTCGTATTGCCTCAATGATCCTGCGATCACCTCAATCAATTCTGTGGACGATACCATCCCGATCTTCACCGCGTCCGGCCTGATATCTGTAAAAATACAATCCAGCTGTTCTTTTAAAAATTGCGGAGACACTTCCAGAATATCACGTACCCCGGTTGTATTCTGTGCCGTCAGCGCCGTGATCGCGCTCATCGCATAGACTCCGTTTGTCGTCATTGTCTTGATGTCCGCCTGGATTCCGGCACCGCCGCTGCAGTCGCTTCCCGCGATCGTCAGTCCTGTCTTCATCGATGTCATGTGTTACTTACATCCTTCCTGTTATCATTTCTGTCAGTTGTTCATCGAAAGACTTCAGATAAATATCCGCTGTCTCTCTGATTTTTTCCTGTTCCTTGTTTGCTTTGTCATAGACAGCTGCTGTAGAAAACCCTGCCTTTTTTGCAGTCTCAATGGCATAGAGTGCATCTTCCACAACCAGCGCTTCATCCGGCCTGCAATTCATCTTTCTCGCCGCTTCCAGATAAATGTCCGGCCTGTCTTTTCCTGCACCAGCCTCGCTGCAAAATAACAGCTCCGTAAAATACTGCCGGATTTCCAGCCGCTCACACGCCTGTCGGATGCAGTCTTGATCTCCTGAGGTCGCCAGGATCATGGGGTATCCTTTTTGTTTGAATTCTGCCAGAAGCTCTTTTGCCCCCGGTTTTAATGTCACTTCTCTTCTGTAAAAGGTTTCGATCTGGCAGTGGATTCCCTCCAGAACATCTGCCACACCAACCGGCAGGTGGTAGCGATCGATCAGATACTTTGCTCCCTGCTCCAGACTCATCTCAAACAGAATCTCTCCCAGATTTGGCTCCGGCTCGATTCCCAGTGTCTCCAGATAATGATCCGGAGCATGATCCCAGATTTCCATGGAATCCAACAGTGTTCCGTCCGCATCCCAGATGATCCCCTTGATCGTCATTGGATCGCCTCTACTTTCTTTTTCAATTCTTCTGCTGCCAGCTTCGGGAAATCCTGCGCAAAGATCGCACTGATTACTGCAATCCCGTCGATTCCCGTTCCTGCAAGCTGACTGACATTTTCTGCGCTGATTCCGCCGATTGCTACGACCGGAATCTGCACTGCCGCACAAATGTCACGAAGTGTGGCGTGTTCCACTTCCACCGCATCTGCTTTGGAGCTGGTCGGAAATACTGCTCCCACCCCCAGGTAATCTGCTCCATCTTTTTCTGCCTTTATAGCCTGCTCCACAGTCTGTGCAGACACACCAATGATCTTGTCCTCTCCTAAAATCTCCCGCACCTTCCACGCGGGCATATCATCCTGCCCCACATGTACACCGTCAGCTCCCACTGTACGGGCGATTTCTACATTGTCGTTGATCACAAACGGAACTCTGTATGCGGCACACAACTTTTTCATCTCCTCTGCCTCCTGCAGAAAGTTTTCTGTATTCAGATCTTTTTCCCTCAGCTGCAAGAATGTCACCCCGCCTTTTAAGGCCTCCTCTACCTGGTGATACAGCGTGTCGTTTTTCGTCCAGCTTCTGTCCGTCACTGCATATAAAAGCAGAGATTCCTTATCGCACCTCATAGTTTGCTCTCCTTTCCAGTTCTTCTCCGGTCAGATTGCAGACCGCATCAATGATCCGGTTTCTGTAGGTGGAATTGCCGTCTCCCGGCTGCATATTTTCCCAGCCGATCTCACCTGCTGTTCCCATGATACAAACAGCCGCTGCCGCCGCATCCAGCATTTCTTCCGGATTCGCACACAAAAATGCAGTCAGCATCCCGGAGAGCTGACATCCGGTTCCTGTAATCTGTCCCATTTCTTTTCTGCCGTTTCGGATCACATAACAACGTTTGTCATCTGCCACCAGATCGATCGCACCTGTTACTGCCACGATGCATCCACAGGATTTTGCAAACGCTTTTACAAATGCCACTGCCTCCTCTAAAGTCTCTTCCGTAACAATATCCGTCTCACAGACATCCACTCCTCTTGCACCGCCCATGCCGCCGGAGAGAACTTTGATCTCTGACATATTTCCACGGATTACAGAAAAGCGGACTTCCTGCATCAGTTTCACTGCTGTCTGTGTGCGAAGAGTGCTCGCACCGGCTCCAACCGGATCCAGAAGCACAGGATGTCCCAGTTCGTTTGCCTTCTTTCCTGCCAGGAACATACTTTCAATACTGCTCTTGTGAAGTGTTCCGATATTGATGTTCAACCCCTGACAGATGGTTGTGATTTCCTGCACTTCCTCCGGCTCATCCGCCATGATCGGGCTGGCACCACATGCCAGGATGATATTCGCCACATCATTTACGGTCACGTAATTCGTGATATTATGTACCAATGGGCAATGATTTCTCACAGTTTCCAGATATTTTTTCATAAATGTCTCCTTTCAGACCTGAAGTTGTTTTTTGGAATCTGCTGCCTTATCGCACAACAAAGCGGGTACACCAATGTATGGCATACCCGCTGTCTCAGCTTTTCTATCCCTACGTTGGCATTATCCAAATCAGGTCACAGGTCGAAGCGATTCAGCTTCCTCTCAGCCTGCTTGATACGCAAGCTCCCTTGTTTTTTATTTACATTTATTATACTCCGTTTTGCCCCCATTGCAATCCTTATTTTCTTTACAATTTGATCTGGATCTGGTATTTTTTCATCCAGTAATTAATCTGCAGCACATATGCGATCATCTGAGGTCCTGCCATCAGCTGTCCGTACCACGGTTTTCCGTAATCCTTCGGCGAATTTAAAAACCGCTCTGCCTTCTTTCGATCCAGAAATGCCCGAATGGGCGCACTTGTATCCTGTAACACTTCTTCTCTCAGCCGGTCTGCCAGAAGTGCTTCGTACTGCGGATTGTATGTTTTCGGATATGGACTTTTCTTTCTCCAGAGTACTTCATCCGGTACTTTTCCTTTTCCCGCACGGCGAAGCAATGCTTTGGGAATACCATCCTCACATTTCACAGACCAGGGCACATTCCATACATACTCGATGATGCGGTAATCCGCTATTGGCACTCGCGCCGACAATCCATACCAGGTACTGGTCCTCTCCATCCGGTCTAACAGTGTTGCCATAAACCATTTCAAATTCAGATACGCAATCTCTCTGCGACGCTTCTCCACAGGAGAATCCTCGGTACAGCACGGTGTTTCCCGTACAGCTTTCTCATAGGCTTCCTCTGCATACTCTTTCATCGGAAGCTTCCGAATCCACTTTTCCTGAAGCAGACTCTGCCGGACGGATTGATCTGCTGACCACGGAAATCCGTCTGTCTCAAAGGCTTCTTTTTTATGAAACCACGGGTATCCTCCGAAAATCTCATCCGCACATTCTCCTGTCAGAGCTGCCTTGCTGTACTGTGACACCTGAGAGCAGAAATACAGCATAGAAGACTCCACATCCGCCATACACGGCAGACACCTTGCATCCACAGCTTTGTAAAGATATTCCGCCAGCTTTTCATTGCTGCACTCCAAATAGCGATGCTCACTGCCGCAATATGTTACCATCTGCTCCACCCACGGCCGGTCCTGACTCGGCTGAAATGCATTTGCCTGAAAATACTGCCGGTTTCCCTCAAAATCAAAGGAAAATGTCTGAAGCCTTTCCCCCTTTTCCCGCAGAGCATCCGCACAGACTGCCGTCACAAGGCTGCTGTCCACTCCGCCGGAGAGAAATGTAGAGATCGTCTCTTCACTCTCCATCTGCCGTTTGATCGAATCCTCCAAGAGCCACGCTGTTTTTTCTACTGTTTCTTCCCTGGAATCTTCATGTGGCTGACTTTTTACATTCCAGTAACAATGATCTTTTAGAATTCCGTCTGCAAAAGAAAGATAATGTCCCGGAAGCACTTCATAAATATCTCGAAAAACACCGTTTCCGGGAGTTCTTGCCGGACCAAGCGCAAAAATTTCACAGAGACCATTCTCATCCAGCACAGGGTCCACACCCGGATACTGAAATAAGCTTCCAATGGCAGAGGCAAAAAACAGCGTCTCCTTTTTCTGCGTATAAAACATTGGTTTTGCCCCGATCCTGTCTCTGAACAAGAACAATATTTTTTTCGTTTCATCCCAGATCACCGCACCGAAAACACCATTTATTTTTTGCACAAATTCCGGTCCGTACTGCATATAAGCAAGCAGAAACAATTCCTCGTTTCTGTCTGTGTCGGCTTTCAGCTCTCTGCCAAGCTCTTTTGCATTGTATAGTTCCCCATTCAAAATGAGCGTACACACACGCCCCTGCCGTTTTAACGTAACCGGATGTGCATGTTTTGTTTCTTCCACACAGCGTCCCGGTGCAAATCCCATATTCCGGCTGCAAAATCCTGTAAATGTTCCCATTGTCTTCCCCTTTTCTACTGAATGATCGGTTGATACTGTCTGCCTTCCAGTGCCGCCTCTGCCGCCGGGATCAGATACTCCAGACTGGCGATCATCGAATTCGGCTTTTTCTGCGGATTATCCTGTTTAAACGGTACAAAATAAACATGCTTGGTGTTTAACAACAACCCGATATTTTTCATATTCATACCCAGTGCATCATTTGTAGAAATCGAAACCAGCAGCGGACGCTCATTGCGCAGATGCGCTTTTGCAGCCATCAGCGCAGGAGTGTCCGTAATTCCATTGGCCAGCTTCGCAATGCTGTTTCCCGTACACGGCATTAAAATCAGCAGATCCAAAAGGCCTTTCGGTCCGATCGGCTCCGCCTGGGGGATTGTCAGCAGCGGCTCTGCCCCTGTGATTTCCTTTGCCTTTGTCACAAACTCCTCTGCATTTCCAAAACGACTGTCTATAGACTGTGCCGCATCTGAAAAAATGGTCTGCAGCTCTGCCTCTTCCTTTTTTAATGCCCGCAGTGCCTGAAATACTTTTTCATAAGTGCAAAAAGATCCTGTGATCGCAACTCCGATCTTCCTGCCTTTTAGCTTCATGATTTGCACTCCCTTTTTATGATTCTTTCTATTTCCTTCAAAATCTCCTCTCCCAGCAGTCTGCCTGATGTACACGGCGCAAAACGTCCCGGAAGGCCCGGCAGGACATTGATATGGATTCCCAGTCTGTCTGCCGCATCCCGGTCAATTCCTCCCGGCATGGAAGCCAGCTCCAGAATACAGACTTCTTTTGGCACTCCTTCCAGCAATCTCTCTGTCCACACAGCAGACGGCGCTGTATTAAAAAGAAATGCTGCTTTTTTCAGTACTTTTGAAAGATCCTTATATTCACAGATCTTCGCTCCTGCTTCTTTTGCACGTTCGCATGCGTTCTCATCACGGTCATACACCACGATCGTACATCCCCAGTTTTTCAGGCACTGATGAATTGCACTTCCGCATCGGCCATACCCTGTCAGAATACACAAACTCCCCCGAAGCGTAACCGGACTGTTTTGTACCGCTTCGGCAACCGCACCTTCTGCTGTGGCAGCTGCATTTTCTCTTACAATCCGTTCCAGCTGCATCAGGTCATAGCTCTCACCGCCGCGGCATAAAATCCTGTTTTTCAGTTCTTTTGAAAAACAGCCGCCAAAGATACACTGTCCATGTTTCACATATTCCATGAGCTGCTCTGCATCTGGTTTATATTCCGCTCCTGTATTGAGCTTTCCTTTCCGCAATACAGGCACCGGAAGAATCACAAACCGGCAGTTCTCAAAAATCTCCCGAAGCCGCTCTGTTGTTTCCTCCTGTCTGGTACCATCCGGAAAAAATGCTGTTTCTGTCTGCCATCCATGCTCTTCCAGAAATTGTTTTACATAAATCTGCCTCTGATCCCCGCCAATAATTCCGATTTTTTCCAATCACACAAAATCCTTTTTCTTTTAACATATGCACACACTTTCATTGCGTGTCTGTATCTGAGACGCAAATTACCGGTTCACAGTAACCAATAATCCGAATATTATCATTTTACTATTTTACATATTGGCAAAGCGAGTTTAAAATAGAGATGAAAGGAGAATATGCAAATGAAATCTCAAAAACATCTGTTAAGCAAATTATTTATTTCTACCCTTTATCTGAGTGCCTTCACTTTTGGCGGCGGTTATGTGATCATTACACTCATGAAAAAGAAATTTGTGGACCAGTATCACTGGATCGATGATGAGGAAATGCTGGATTTGATCGCCATCGCGCAGTCTTCTCCGGGAGCTATCGCAGTCAACGGCGCAATTGTTGTCGGCTATAAGCTGGCCGGAATTCCAGGAGTTCTGCTCTGTGTCCTCGCCACCGTTTTGCCGCCTTTTGTCATTATTTCCATCCTTTCTGTATTTTACGCTGCTTTCCAGAGCAATGTCTGGATACGGCTTCTTCTGGAAGGGATGCAATCCGGTGTTGCGGCTGTCATCGCATCAGTTGTTTATGATATGGGCCGCGGAATCATCCGTGAAAAAACACCGATTTCTCTTCTGATCATGGGCGGAGCATTTCTTGCAAACTATATGTTTCAGATCAATGCCGTCTACATCATTTTATTTTGTATTACACTTGGCTGCCTGCAGACCTGGTATCAGAAAAGGAGGACACTCTCATGATTTACCTGCAGCTTTTTTTCAGTTTTCTTCAAATCGGAACCTTTAGCTTCGGCGGCGGTTATGCTGCACTCCCCCTGATCCAGAATCAGGTCGTCTCTCTTCATCATTGGATCTCAATGGCTGAGTTCACAGATCTGATCACCATTTCCCAGATGACTCCCGGACCGATCGCCATCAATTCCGCCACCTTTGTCGGAATCAAGATCGCAGGAATGCCCGGTGCACTTGTTGCGACTCTCGGATGTATCCTGCCCTCCTGCATCATTGTGACCATTATTGCATATCTGTATATGAGATACCGAAATCTGGACACCCTGCAGGGAATTCTTGGGATGCTTCGTCCCGCCGTCGTTGCACTGATTGCCTCTGCAGGAATTTCGATCCTGATCACTGCTTTCTTTAGAGATTCGGGGATAAAGCTTTCCTCATGCAACCCAAAGGCCGTGGTAATCTTTGCAGGCTGTCTGATTCTTCTGAGAAAACGAGTCAATCCTGTTCTGGTCATGGTACTTGCCGGGATTGTAAATGTGGGACTCTCCCTTTTTAGATGAATCTCAGTAAAAAGGGAAAACTCTTCCGAATAAAAAGAATTTTCCCTCCGTCTTAAACTACAATTTCATATTTTTCTACATTCACTTTCGCTTTTCCATCACATGAGAACACAATCTCATCTGCCTCCATCGGTGTGCAGATTGCAGTTGTCACAACCTGTTCTCCGTCATTGACAAACAGTTCAATGGACTGTCTATCCAGAATAAAACGAAGTTTCAATGTTTCTTTTCCTTCCGTAACTTTCCATATTCTTCTGCAGATTACATCTTTTGTCACTCCGCAACAAGTACGATCCACTTCCATAATCTGCTTTTTTCGATTATATGTATAAGTAGTCGTATATTCCATGTTATGTGCCAGTTCCAGACAAAATTCATCAAATTGGCCATTTTCGATTTCTACAGTCAGATCCAGCATCCTTCCTCTCACTTCATCAAACTGAACAGTTCCTGAAATCTCCTGGTCTTTCAAACAACATGGATTTTTACGATACTGCTTCAGTTCTTCCACCGGATTTTGATATAATCTTCCATTCATATACCGCAGTTCTCTCGGCAGTGTCATCATTCCCTGCCACTTTTGACCATCCGGAATCACACAGGCATCCCATGACTTCATCCAGGCGATTAGAATCCGACGTCCATCCGGAAGTTTTGTTGTCTGCGGCGCATAAAAATCCAGACCATAATCCAATGATTTTGGAGCTTCCTTCTGAAATGTATGCTCTGTTTCATTATATTTTCCTGCAAAATATACGGAATTATTTCCATTATGAAATTCATATTTCTGCGCTTTCATGTTCTGTGGCGAACAGATCAAAAAATGTGTCCCATCCAGTTCAAAAAAATCCGGGCATTCCCACATAGTTCCAATCTGACCTGTGCTATTTTCTGCCAACACGGTCTCAAATTTCCATTTCTCCAAATTTTTACTAGAAAAAAGTACAACCTGACCTTTCTGCTCTGAGTTCTTATTTCCAACAATCAGATAATAGTTTTCCCCTTTTTTCCACACTTTCGGATCTCTGAAATCAATCTTGCTACAATCCGCAGGCAGCATATCTCCGGTTATAACAGGATTTTGGGGTGATTTCACATAGATTTCTCCGTCTCCATACGCAATACACTGATTCTGTCGTTCTTGAATACTTCCATTCTCCATCTGCACATTGCTGACTCCGGTATAGATGAGTACATGTTTTCCATCCTTTTCCACTGCACTTCCTGAAAAACATCCTCGTTTGTCATATTCCTGATCCGGAGCAAGTACGGATGGCATATTCTTCCAATGAATCATATCATCTGAAACACTGTGTCCCCAGTGCATTGGTCCCCACTCAGTTGTATACGGATGATATTGATAAAAAAGATGAATCTGTCCCTGATACCAGGAAAATCCATTTGGATCATTGATCCATCCCACTGGAGCAGCTACATGAAATGCCGGTTTTTCTTCTACCGGAATTTTCTCTTGTTCTGCTTTTTCATATTCA
>OHBY01000566.1_pt1 | contig 18169 bp, 18 predicted proteins | sample 1577531 | NCBI WGS metagenome assembly OHBY01 (sample SAMEA3879564, study PRJEB24766) | human gut metagenome | biome: human-associated habitat; feature: feces | place: USA | collected 1985/1987 | reverse complement strand
TTGTGATGGACAGAACACCTCCGGTAGTGCGGCATTTGCAGTCGGCAGTGGCGGCGGACAATGGATCTGGACGAATATCGGCGGAACGAAGACGTTCCGGATTACGATGCCAACGAGCGGACAATCAAAGAAGATCGGCTTTTCCGCGACGGTCAATACAGGAGTTAATCCAGCCACGATCTCAGCGAGTGGGGAATACACCTTGTCGGCTATTACGTGGGAGCATACAGTATCTTATAATGCAAATGGCGGGACCGGTGCTCCAGACACCCAGAAAAAGATATACGGATCCGTATTAACACTATCTTCTGTGCGTCCCACAAGAGATGGCTATGTATTTATGGGCTGGGCAACATCGTCCGCTGGAGACGTAGCATACATGCCGGGAGCAACATACGGTGCCGATGCAGATGTGACTCTTTATGCAGTTTGGCAGATCGCGTACATTAAGCCGACAATTACCAGGTTGACTGCATTGCGATGCGACTCTAAGGGATCACCAAAGAGTGATGGCACGTACATTAAAGTCACTGGGAGCTGGCAAGTAGACCAGACCTTAAATAACTCTAACAAGGCAACCAGTGTCAGGATAGATTATCAGGAGACTGCTTCTGGGAGTCCGGTGAAAGCAAGTGAAACATACCCAAACACGACAAGCGGAAAGATTTCCCAAGTAATCGGGAATGGGAAAATATCCACGGGGAGTGTGTACTTTGTTATCGTTACAATCACAGACTTAAACGGCAGCAAACAAGAAGAGGTGATTGTTCCGGCACAGTTCCGAGCGTTGGATGTTGCAAATAAAGGAAGAAGTATTGCTTTCGGCGGAACAGCAAGCGATAGCGAAGTGGGTTATGATTTCTATCAAGATGCGAGGTTTCATGGCAAGTTATTACTGGGCGATCAAGAATTGATGGGAATCAAGGAATATGATTCCGGACAGGTGAGAGGACCGTACTTCAATGTAAACAGCAGTAATCGCATGCAGGTGTGGTTGTATAAAATCGGCAAGATCGTACACTGTAAAATCGAGATGTTGGCACAGTTTCCGAACAGCGGGTCTTTCAATGATTTTGACGAGGCGGCCATCCCGGAAGAGTTCCGCCCGAAGTACCATGTATTCTGTGCGTGCCCGGAAGTAGTGGCTGGCACGATCGTTGGAAATGGGAGGTACCGTATCGGCCCGAAAATATCGCTGGATGTAGAAAATGCGACCTATGCAGAGAGAACAATCTGTACATCTTGGATATCCGCAATTTAAGGAGTGAATATGGAGATTAGAGCAAGACCGTAATGGTCTTATTTTTATACTTTAAAAACCGGAGGGAAAACATGACAGAAAATGAAGTAGAAGTGAAACTTGCAGAGCACGGAAAAGAAATCGGCTCATTAAAGCATCGAATGAAAGAAGCAGAGGACGTTGTGAGCGTGGTACATCAACTGGCACAAGAAATGGTAGGGCTAACCAAAGAGGTCGGCTTCATGAACCAGACGTTGGTACAACTCACCGCAAAGGTGACGCATCTTGAGCAGACACCAGCTAAGAGATGGGATGGGGTTGTTACCGCTCTCATTGGAGCTATTATCGGTGCAGTAGCAGCAATGCTTTTTTAAAGGAGGTAGAACCATGAAAAAAATCAATTGGATTGTAAGAATCAAAAACAAGGCATTCTGGGTGGCGCTGATCCCGGCAATCTTACTGTTGATACAGGCAATTGCGGCAGTGTTTGGTCTTACCATCGACCTTGGAGACCTTGGAGATAAGTTATTGACTGTAATCAATGCACTCTTTGCAGTGCTGGCAATCCTTGGTGTAGTGGTAGACCCAACGACACCGGGCACAGGAGATTCAGATCGGGCGCTTACATATAAATAGATTCTGGAGAGCTTGGAAACAGGCTCTCTTTTATTGTGCGACATCGCACGGAAAGGAGAAAATATGAGTATTTGTCGTGGAGTAGCAGGAAACAGAGGGAGAAATCCGGTAGGTATCTTTTTTCACAATGACGCTGGAAGCAAGAACGCCAATGCAGCATTTTACAGAAATTGGTTACAGACACATCCGCTTGAAAATGGATTTGCGCACTATTATGTAGCACAGGATGGCATCTTACAGGCAGAGGATGATATGAATTGTGCATGGCATTGCGGGGACACAAATGGAAACTTAAACTATCTCGGCATCGAAACATGCCAGAGTATGGGTGATCTGGATGTATTTAAAGCAAACGAGGAAAAAGCATTGCAGTTGGCGGCGCAGAAGTGCAAGGAGTATGGAATCACACCAAGCACAAGCACAATCAGACTCCATCAGGAAGTGTATGCTACATCATGTCCTCACAGATCTGTAGAGATTCACGGTGGAAGAGAAGCTACGAAATCCTATTTTATAAAGCGAATCAAGGAGTACATGGGTGGCAATGTCACGCCACCAACTTATGTGTCTGGTGGACAAAGTTCTGGACAGTCATCAACCCAACAGAAGCAACCAGAAGTAGTATTTACTTACGCCGTCAAACTGGAGGACGGACGCATCTTGCCGTTTGTTCGCAATCTCACAGATTTTGCCGGGATCCAGGGCAAGCGCATCACGGATGTAGCTATTAAGGCAGACAAGGGATCCGTAAAATACAGAGTCCACGTAATTGGCAGAGGATGGCTGCCTTATGTGACCGGATGTAACTGGAATGACCACAACAACGGCTATGCAGGTACAGGACAGCCAATCGATGCAATCGAGGTGTACTACAATACTCCAGCGGATTATGCGGCAAAATATGGCTACCAGAAAGCGCAGTACCGTGTCAGTCCGGTAAATGGAACATACTGGGATTGGCAGTATGATAATGAGACCGGAAACGGGCAGGACGGATATGCAGGAGCGTTCGGACAGGCAATCGATCGGTTCCAGTTGTTCTAATAAAAATCCCCTCGGAGATCGTTCTCTGAGGGGAATAATATTATTTTCCATCAAAATGTATTTTTAATAAATTCAATTCAAACCCCTCTGTGCTATAATATATGTAGTCAATACAAGAGGGGGAGCAAGTATGGAATATCAAATCTACGAATCTTACGATACGTTTTTACTATACCAAGAATTTATGGAGATACCGGGAAATTCTTTCAAATTCCGGTTGCCAGAAGGGATGATCCTGACAACCGAAATGATGCACACCTTTTTACGGGCGGCGTATATGAGTGTTGGACGGATGGAGTTGCCGTCCTGAATATTGTATCAATCTTATTTTTGTCAAAAAAGTTACTACTTATTTAATGTGGATTAGTTGCATCTTGGATGTGCGAAAGAACTGGCCCATATGGAAATGATTTGTGCCATTGTGCATCAGCTGACGAAAAATCTTTCTCCGGAAGAAATTGAGAGATCCGGGTTTGCTCCATACTATGTAGATCATACTCTGGCATTGTGGCCACAGGCTGCAAGCGGAGCACCGTGGACTGCAACCTATTTTCAGTCAAAAGGTGATCCGATTACAGATCTTCATGAAGACCTCGCTGCAGATGGTGCAACTACATAAGTGCAACATAGAAGTGTTAAGTAGAAGTTCTATATAATCTGGTGTGCCAGACACCAGATTTTACAGAACTTAGAAATTCCAATGTATTTCAATCGGGACATTTCTTGTCCCTGGAATCCGTTTTCCTACTAATATATAATCAATTAGAGTTTCAACGGTTTCTCTGTCTAAATGTTCAAGATTTGTGTATTGCTCAATAAGCTGGCGGCGATTATCGCCTGTCTGGATTTTTCTCTCAATTACATCAAGCTGTTTTTGCGTTTCAATCACCAGCTTTTCAAGCCGTTCTCTGTCATTTGTGAAGTCTTTTGACAAATTCAGGAAATCATTTTCGGAAAGAATCCCTTTTACTTTATCAAGATAAAGTTCTCTGATTACCTTTGCGTCTTCTTCAATCTTTTTTTGATAAGTAGCAAGTTGTGTTTCTAAAGCAGTTTTTTTCTCCTTTACGTTGGAGTGAAATTCCACGTTCTGTTCCAATTCATCTTTATCAAGATATTCTTGTGATAACTTGTTCAGTTCAGAAATAACTGCCTGCTCCAACTTCTTCACAGAAATAAATGAGCCTATGCAAGCGTCCTTTGCAACATGGCGATTTGAACATTGTAAATAATATCTTCCATCTGTCTGTTTATTAGAACGCATGGTATAGCCACAGTTCATGCAGCGAGCTTTTCTGGCAAACAGCCCTATGGTTCCTACTGTAAATGGTTTTGCTTTTTCAGCTACCATAGATTGTACTCTATCCCAAAGTTCACGGTCAATAATTGGTTCGTGTGTTCCCTCTACTCTGTACCATTCCTCTTTAGGTCTAGGCTTATTTTGTTTTGTCTTATACGAAACACTGCCATATTTTCCTTGAACCATATTTCCGATATAAATTTCATTTGTCAGCATATCGGAAATAGCAAAATATTTCCATAAGGTACTATTTTTTCTGGTAGGCTGCTTATAGCGTAAACCATGAAGCCGTTTATATTCCGTAGGGTTTGGAATCCCACGGTCATTCAGCATACGGGCAATCGCTGTTTTGCCATATCCCTGTGAAAATAAAGTAAAAACTTCTCTGACAACAGCAGCAGCTTCTTCGTCAATAATCAGGTGTCCCTTTTGCTCAGGGTCTTTTTTATAACCATAAAGAGCAAATGCACCAATATGAAATCCATTCTTCCGGCGGTCAGCCAATACGCTGCGGATGTTTTCTGACATATCCTCTAAATACCACTCATTAACCAGACCATTGATTTGTCTTGATTTTTTGTTTCCTTTATTAGCGGTATCTGCATTATCTACAATACTGATAAAACGAATCCCCCAGATAGGAAACAATCCGTGTATGTATTTTTCTACCAACTCTAACTCTCTGGTAAATCTGGATTGTGTTTTACAGAGGATAATATCAAATTTTCGGTGTTCAGCGTCATTTAACAGTTTGTTAAATTCTGGTCTTCGTCTATCTGAACCAGTATAATCATCATCACTGTATATATTGTAGACTTCCCAGCCTTGTTCCAATACATATTGAATCAGCATGGATTTTTGATTTTGAATACTGTTACTATCATCAGTTTCATGTTGTTTGTTTCTATCTTCTTCTGATAAGCGGCAATAAATAGCAACTTTTGACTTTGTGTTCATCATATTTTATCTCCCTTAAAGAGAAGATAAAACAAACATTCCACCTACACTTATTATACCGTGTTGGGAAATGTTTGTCTATCATTTTACAGGTAATACCTGCCCTTTGGATTTTTCTAATTGATTGATAAGTTCTATCCATTTTTGATTGAACTCTTTTTTTAATGCCGACTTATCTTCACACTTAAATACATTTTTGCAGGAAATTTCTGCTTCTTTTGGCATAATTCCACCTCACAGTCTTTACTATGTTTACAGACTATGCAAAAATGCTTGTTCATTATGAAAGAATCATCCTTAGCAAACCGAACAGCTTTCGCTAAAGCTCATGGGAATCTCACCCCTGCATGGTTCTCATCCAGCCGTACCCTTTGCCAGCGGTGCTACATCATCACACGGACTAAGGCTGTACGGAAGTATCATTATCACGATAGAAAGGTCATGGCGGCAGCTTTTGCGGTAAGCTGCTTATGGAACGCTGGCAGGAATCGCTATCCGGTTTCATCCCTCCTTTGGTGGGTTACGGCGTGCCAGCCCAACGGCTCTCTTTCTATCGAAACGTATTCGGCTGCTTTATGCTGCGTTGATTAGACGCTTTCTTTTTCAATGAACAATCTGGCTTTGTCAGCCTGTTAAAATGCACTGGTGATAATGCACTTTAATAGACTGGCAAGCTCTGTCTGGGAAGCATGGGCTTGTCCATGCTTCCACAGGAGAGCGTTATTTTTACTTTGGTTCCCTGATTTCAAAAGATAAAATCTTTGCAATCAGACGTGTTTCCATCCGGCGGCGTAGGGTTTCATCTACAACCATGTGGGTATTGCCATATTCGTCTTTCATGGGACGCATGGAACGGCTGGCAATAAAACCGCTGTAATGGCGTACAATCTGGTTGATTGCTTCAATATCACCGTCCGCAGCCCTTACAATCACAGGAAACGGAATCATAGGGTGCTTTGCTGTCATGCTTCTTCCTCCATAAATTTTTTGATAAATTCCAGTCCGGCGTGTCTTCTTCTCTGGATAGTAGAACGGTTGACTTCCAGAATTTTTGAAATTTCCGTATCGTCAAATCCAAGAAAATAATATCTCAGGATAACATCACGTTTCTTTCCATCCAGATTTTCTAATGCTTCTGCTAATAGGCTGTTTTCAATACGGACAGTAAATCCATCCATTTCAAAAGTATGGAAGTGGGATGGATAGGTGTCTTCGGAAGAAAACAAGTTGACGGTGTAATCGTCCATATCACAGAACAGGGTTTCCCGTTTACACTGTCTGGACAACGCTTTGAGATAGTCTTTGCGTTCATCCTCCATAGCGACTTTACAGATGTAATCAAACTGGTTCTCTATGGTTGTCTGAAATTCAGATGGCTTCATCATTGCTCACCCCCTTTCCAGCCTTGAAAGGGAGCGAGTTGATAGGAATTTCTGCTTCTTTCCCCCTTTTCGCTCTTAGTCCCGACAGGACAGGGGGTGCAGTTGCGTTTTGAGAAGAAAAATTTAAAAACTTTTTCTTCCAACTAAAAAAGCACGCAAACAGACGATATTTCTGCTTGTGTGCTTCGATAGTTCTTGCTATGTATTCTGAAAAACCACATTGAGGGTCAGATTTTTCTAGTGTAGGTGGATGGCTTTTTTTAACGGTTTACCGAATGTAGATATATTTAAGAAAATATTTTGCATAGCGGCTTCCTCCTGTAAGCCGCTGTCTGTATAAAGTAGTAGACTTTAAAAATCATCTATATTTCAGGCAAAAAAAGACGGCGGCTTTTGTTAAACCGTCGTCTGGAAATGATGATGTAATTTTTGACGCAGGGAAAGTATGCTGCCAAATAACGGTTTTTTTTATTTCCGTTTCGACAGCATAGTTTTATCTTTGATACGAATAATAGGAACTGTACAACTATATGATACGTTTTTCTGTACCTGTCACTATTACAACAGGAACAGTAAAATGTATAGAGGTGGTGTATTATGCGTAAAAAAGAAGATAAATATGATTTCAGGGCGTTTGGGCTTGCCATAAAAGAAGCCCGTAAAAAACAGGGCTTGACCCGTGAACAGGTGGGAGCAATGATTGAAATTGACCCACGCTATTTAACCAATATTGAGAATAAAGGGCAGCACCCCAGTTTACAGGTGCTTTACGACCTTGTATCTCTGCTGAATGTATCAGTGGATGAGTTCTTTTTGTCCTCTGATAATCCGGTAAAAAGCAGCAGACGAAGACAGCTTGAAAGTAAAATTGACAATTTTACAGACGCAGACCTTGTTATCATGGAAAGCGTTGCGGATGGTATTGTCAAATACAAGGAAATGGAAGATAAATAACTTCTATTGTCTGCAAGAATAGGACTGAAACTAAAATGAGCCGATAGTCTATAAGCTGTAATAGCTTATAAATTATCGGCTCTGCGTCTAAGCGTCTGGCTCTTTGATAATTTCTATTTTGAAGTTATTTACGCATATCAAACTTTCTTTTTTACATTTTGGACAATACAACGGAAAGTTTTTTAGCTGTGTATCTTTTCGTATTTTAATCCTTGTTTTATTGTTGCATATAGGACAAATAACCCACTCCATCATATTCATTCTGAACCTCTGCAAAAAATTTGTATTGCTTCATTAAAAAAAGCTGCAAGATTTCCACTACTAAATCTATTTATAAAAGTGGTAAATCTTTCATCTGTAATATAGAGAACTCCCAAATTAGATAAAATTTGTTTATTACATTCATAAAAGTGTTCAGAAATATATTGTTGCCATTCATGTACTATTGCTTGTACTTCTGAACTTTCCGCAGGACTATTTTCATACATAGCTAGTTTTTCAAAAATATTGCGAGCCATTGAATAAAAAGATTCTATTTCTTTCTCTTGTATTTGCTTTGAATGGGAAGAAAACATAGTCTTGTATTCTCTGAAACTTTCAGTATTTCCCCATTGTTCTAATACTTCTTCTTGAAATTGCGATTGTAACTCAAGTATTTTTGCATTTGAAAATGCAGAAAATTTAATTTCTTTATTTCCGTTGATTGTGTCTTTTACAAGTGAAATCAAAGCTTCTATTCGTTCTTTCTGAGCTTCCAAAATCAGTACATGACGCTCTAATGCTTCTGAACGAACATAATGAGGTGAATCCAGCAGTTCCTTAATTTCTTTTAGGGCGAATCCAACTTCTCTAAAAAACAAAATTTCCTGAAGCCTAGTTAAATCGTCGTCTGTATACTGACGGTATTTTGCTTCGGTTATAATAGATGGTTTTAATAAACCAATTTCATCATAATAATGTAGTGTTCGAGCAGTAATACCTGTTAATTTAGCAACTTCATGGACTGTTTTAGCTTTTTCATTCATTCCAAAAATCCTCCGTAGCATTTAAAATTTCTTTTGCAGGTAATAGAGTTGCTTCGACAATGTTTTTTCCAGTCTTTTGCAAGTAGTGTTTAATCAAGTGATAGCCACACGCATATCCGGAACAATAGGGTAATCCGACCTGAGGATAGTTTTGTAATGCTGCCATTTCATCACCATAAAGGTATGCATTCAGATTTTCTAATCCTTGAACATTTAAACCGTCCCGAATAATAGGCTTAATATATTCATTTAAGGTTTCTATATCAGTTTTTGTTACCCAAGGACCTGCTTTATCTTCACCATACAGAAATGTTGCAAAGTTTTCTGCCAATCCCTCATTGACTATCATTTCACCAAGAGTGATGTCATTCTTCCATTTAATAAATTGAAATCGTACGTTGTGATTAGTTTCATGTGCTAATGCTACATGAAGATGTGATAAAGTGTATTCATTAGGTAGTAACCAAGAAAAAATATATCCTGGAATACCACCATCACCACAGTAACCATCATTTAAAATAATGTAAGGATTTTTAGCATTTGCAAGTAAAATTGTAAACGCATATTCTTTAATGGGTAGATTAACACCGTGTTCAACAAAGCAATTCAACGACTGCTGAATGGATAACTCACATTTTTCCCAGAGTGTATTATCAGAAATTAGCTTAATATTATTTTGTTGCTTTTGGTCAACAGCGGTTGGGGCGATATGTCCAAGCATTTCGCTTGCCATAATTACATCATATCCATTAGGCGTTAGAGCTTTCATAGGAACACTATAACAAGCCCACTTTTTTTCAAAAGGCTTCATAAGTTCATATCTATAAATGTCATTTTTTTTGTCTAACGGTGCATTCATAATTTTTGAATAAACTTTGTCAGAACGGATAGCGGATATTTTCATAATTCTAGTTCCTCCTTTTGGTTTTATCATATACTATGACGTAACGTTAAAGTCAATAGGCAAATTAAAAATTATCACAGATGTATGGTAAATAATTAAATGTCTTAGTAGACAAAGGAAATAGAGGTTAAACAACATAAATTAACTTGATTGTCGAAGTAGAAATTGTTGTTTGAAATATTGATGGAAAAGTAAATAAAAATTGCAATAGGCAGATGGTATTGTCAAATCTAAGGAAGTGGGGGAAATGTAAATCCTCCACTTTTGTTTATAATTGCAGTGATATTAGAATTGATACTCTGCAATATTTTTGAAATCATTGTTCAACACATAATATACCTTATTTTTAGCAACGGAATATACAAAAGAAACTCTGGTTGCCCAAAGTCCTTCCTGACGTACTGACCTAAGTACATCAAAGGCGTTGGAAATAGAGAAGTTTTCTCCATATCCTTGCAGTAAATCCTTTGCCTTTTCATATCTGTTATCCCCAGATAAAACATATGGATTAGTCAATTCTGGTTTTAGAATGGAGTAATTTGTTATTAAGGAATATTTTTCTTTTTCCAAGCGATACCCAATCCCCGGTTCAATAATGAGAACACGCCCATTTCTATCCGAAAACATAGCCTGCATAGTAGTGTCAGGTGCATAAGTAATTTTCTTTTTTTTCACTATTTCCAATGAATCGTCAAAAGAGAGATTGCCTTTTATAAAGTTTTCTGTCAAATCAGCTATTGTATAGCATGATTCATTACCGCAAAATTGTGCATTGTCATTTCCATGTACATACAACAATGTGCCAACATTCCCATTTCTATTGATTCCGTGAAAAGAGTGGTACTTATTATCGGACATTTTTATCCCTATAAAAAAACGGTCTTTTTCGGTAATTACAGTATGTTCCCATTCAGAAAGGTCAATATCAAAATTGAACCCAACAATGGTTTCTTTTCCATTATACACAAATCTTGTACACATATTTGTATTTCCTTTCACAAACTAATTTAAATAGTATAAAAACTAACTACATTAGTAATTTTAAATATTATAAGACTGTTTGTCAATACAAGAGTTCATTTTTTCTAACCAAATTATTGACTTCATTAATTTGATTAATTAAAATGAAGTAAATGATGTGTAGAAAGAGGAAAATGAATATGCGAGTTACAAAAGCCGAAGTTATAAAAACTGCTTCTGATATGGCTGATAGAAATGGACTTCATAATGTTTCTTTGAAAGCTATTGCTGAAAATTTAGGGATTCGTACCCCCTCCTTATATAATCATATAGGAAGTTTGGATGAACTTCTTAGGGAGATAGCACATAGTGGTATGCGTACTATGAATGAAAAAATGATTCGTGCAGCAATCGGTAAGACAGGGGATTCAGCGTTAAAATTAGTGGCAGTTGAATATCTTAATTATATGATTGAACATCCCGGTGTTTATGAAATAATTCAATGGGCTAGTTGGAATGGAACAGAGGAAACAGCAATCATTTTTAATGATTATCTATCTTTACTTAAAACACTTATTTGCTCATGTGGCTTTAATCCAGATAAGACCACTGAAATTTTGAGCATGGTAACAGGTATGCTTCATGGTTATACAACTTTACAATTAAGATATGCTTTTTCTAATCCTGATAAAGTAAGAAAAGAATTATCCGAAGCAATTGACACACTACTATTGGGAGCTAATCAAAAATATAAAGACTAATGATAAATTTTAAAAAGAAATACTTTATAAGAGAAACGTGCAAATCTCAAATGAGAAATGCACGTTTTTCTATAACTATTTCACAATCTTCCAGTTTTCCCCGTTCTTTTCCAGCACAAGGTCAAACTGCGATACCTGTGTTGTCATGGTCTGGTTATCCAGATATTTTACTGCAAGGGAAGCGGTCACCTGATTTCCGTTTCGGTTGTAGACCGGATTCACCAGTTCCGAGAAAATGTATTCTTTTCCCACAGGTTTCAGCACACCCTCATTTACATAATAAGTCAGCTCCTTTGCGGTTGCCGTAGGGTACAGCTTGAAAAAGGTAGTGAGAAATTCGTTGATTTCCTCCGTGGTGATGGAATCCACCGTACCGTCACTTTGTACCGCTTTTGGGGTGTAGCCGGATTTTACAGGAACGCTGGTGATGGTTGGGTTCTGGATAATCGTCAGGTTTCCAGAGCCGTCCACATAGACCGTCACCTGATAGGCGGAACGGACGGTTTTACTGGATTCTCCCTCTGTGATACGCTGTTCCACTGTATAGGTCACTTGATAATGCTGCTCCTTTTCTTTTGTAATTTCCCATATCTGGAAATCAGTCAGGGCAGACGATACGGGGATGTCCTTTCGGACAGTATCTACATTCAGGGCTTGCAGCTCTCCGGTGAGATAGCCTTTTAAAGCATTTGTCCGGTTATCAATGGAAGCAGCGGACTGTTCCCATGAATAGTAGACTTCTGCGAAATTCTCCACAAAATTCTCTATCTTGTGGGTGTCGAGGATGGTTTCCTCAATCACTTTGGTTTCATGGACAGTATGAATGTCTATCGCCGTGAAATTCTTATAGACGGCAAACAGGAAGCTCACTGCCAGCAGCACCCACAGGGCAATCACGGTTTTTTTATGGGTATTGACTTTGTAGATTTTCAGTTTCTTTTCTTTCTGCTTTTTCTGGTTTTCCTCTTTTCTAATCTGAATCATATCGGTTCATCCTTTCTTATTGTTTGATTCGTCCGGCTCCGGCAAGGTGCTGTTGCCAGTAGGAGCCTGTCAGGTCTGCGTAACCAATGGGATTTCCGGCATGGTACATCCGGTTATTTCCCACATACAGCCCCACATGGGTGATGTAGGTTCCGGCGTTGTAGGTGGAGTGGAAAAAGACCAAATCCCCTGCTTTTGCTTCGGACAATGGGATGTGCTGCGTTACATTGTACTGTTCCTGTGCTGTCCGTGGCAGGGCGATTCCTGCCTTGCCATAGCACCACTGCACCAGTCCCGAACAGTCAAAGGAAGTGGAGGGGGAATCGCCCCCATACACATACGTCCAGCCCTCATACTTTAAGGCTTCCTCCATGATAGCCTGTACCGTTTCATCATCAAACTGTGCCACGGTCAGGTATTGCGATACCAAGAGGACATAGAACATATTTCCATAGGAATACCGCCAGCCCCCGTTTTTCTCTACCGCAACAGGGTTGGTGTAGGTGACTTTCTTTCCGCCGGATTTGTCCCTTGCGAAGCTCTCTGCCAGTTCAAAGGTGTATTTTTTTCCGTGTCCTGCCACATAGTCTAGGAAACCGCCGCCGTAATTATAGGATTGAATCACGCTGTTTAAGTCACAGCCCTTTGTTTCTGCCGCTGCGAGCAGTTCCGAGAAATACTTGCAGCCCTGTTTGATGGATTCCTCTGTACTAAGGGAGTTCGGGGGAAGCCCCAGAGATTCCGAGGACTGCATAACGTCTTCCAGCGTGCCGCCGGATTCCACCTGAATGATGGCGAGCAGCACATTTAAGTATTCCTCTATGCCATATTCCCTTGCATACTTTTCCAGCATAGGCTTATGGGCGAGGACTTCCTGTGATACGCTCACGCCCCCATAGATAAGGTTTCCGCCGCTTCCGCCGTCTTCCTCATCCGAGAAGACAATCACCACCAAAAGGAGCAGGGAGAACATCATCACGAACACGCCGGAACAGGCAAAGAAAAGGTGTCTTAACTTCATGGTTTCTCCCCTTTCTTTTGTTTGGCAGCCGCTGTTACCGTTTTTGTCCACTCCTTTCTGGCGGTGGTACGCCGGATGGTAAAGTTCGATTCTTTTACCACAGGGGCAGCCCGTTTTCTTTCCGGTATCACAGGAGCCGTATTTGCCTTTTGTCTTTCCTCTGGTTTGTCTGGGGAAGCCGGAGGGAGTATCTGGCGTTCTGTCCTTACTGGCGGTGTTTGCTCATGGTGGATGGAAGCTGCTTTTACCACCGGAACCCGTTCCGCCACAGTTCCCCCATAAGAAACCTGTCCCCGTTCCCTGATGGATGGGGAAGCTGGCTGCATGGCTGGTTTTCCTGCATGAGCGGTATCTGCATGATGTCGGAAATCTTCCGGCTGCTTTGCAGTAACAGGGCGTTCATGGACAGGAGCCGCCCCTTTGGGGGATTTGGAAGCTGTCTTTTGCGGCTGTTTTGCCTGTTCCAGTTCCGCCCTGCGTTCTGCAATGGTCTGTCTGCGGCTTTCTGCCTGTGCGTTTCGCTGTTCGGCTCTGGCAGTTCGGGTCTGGGTCACGCTGGAAGTAAAATCCCGTACTCCCTCTGATACCTGTGTTTTCCCGTGGTAAAGGGCGTACTTTGCATTGACAGGCAAATCCTTTGCCTGCTCCCGAAACTGTCCGGCAGTATCGGCTATCTTATCTTTGGTATCTGCCACCGCACCTACCGCAGAGCCAGCCCGTTTCCATGCGGATTCCTTTTCCGGTGCTGCCTGTCCGTCTGGTCTGCTGTGGTCTGCCTGCGTCCGTTTGGAAGAGCCGGAGCTGGAAGCAGTTCTCTGGTCTGAGCCAGCCTGTTTTCCTGCATGGTAGGCAGCCGTACCAGCCCCAAGAGCCGCCACAGAACGTCCTAACTTATGCTGTAAACGGTGCATATGGGCGTGCATGAGCATACGGGGTCTTCGCATGATACGGCTCCCCATGCTTTGGGAATCCCCACTCTGTAAGGAGAACATCCCCATCAAATCCCCCAGCTTGAAATAAATTCCGGCAAAGGTCACTATCTGCAAGAACGCCGTCAGGAAGAACGGATATTCCCCAGACAGGTTGTAGAGCATGGTGGAAATGCTGAACGCTACCGTGATAATCAGGGTGATTCCGGCTCTGGTAAGGATGGTATTGAACAGCTTTGTAATGGCACGTTTTGACATCCCCTCAAAAGAGGGAACCATGCTAAGGAGGAAGCTCACAGGCAGGAACATGGCGTAGATAATAAAAAGTACCTGTGAGAAAATCATTATCCCCGTGAGCAGGAATACAAAAATGGAGATACCGATATTGAACATGAACAGGAAGAAGACGGTTCCCAAGCGGTTGATGGTCTTTGTGATGGTAAGGTTGGTGTTTTCCCTGTCTTCGATTTCCTCCACCACGATTTCTTCCCTGTCCTGCCCGTTGTTTTCGTCTGGGTTGGTCGAGAGCAGGCTTTCCACACGGTCAGCCCCAATGCTTTCCACATCCGAGTTGCCGTATTGCAGCAGGAGCCACGGCTGCTTGACCTGAATGGAAAACAGGCTGTCCCGTATCAAATCCACACTGTCTTTTCCTTGACTTCCCGAGTTTGGCAGCACAATCTTTGTACCAAGGGTCAGGCTGGCATTGCTGATGTCTGCGGAAAATTCATTGATTTTCCCGATATAATCAGGGGCATAGGCGATAAAGGCAGCGGACAGCACGAACACCACCACGAAATTCACAACGGCATGGATGGCTTTTGTGGTTTCCCGTTTGATAAGCCCTGTGTAGGCAACGTAAATCCCCACCACCAGAATGAGAATCAGCAGGAACCCGATATAAAATCCCTCCGAGGACAAGCCGCCTGTGGTAACGCCTGCCAAGGTCTGCATATTTTTTCCAATGGAATCCGCCGTAGAGGAAATAAAGTCCAGCGAGTAGGCTTCTTGAATCAGATACCCCGTGGCGTTGGAAAGGTACAGGCTGATTGTCCAGATAAAATTTGTGATGGCATACAGCCCGTACATCACCTGTTTTCCGATACCGTCCAGCCAGTTCCACGGGAGCCAGTCCCATCCGCTGTCCACATAAAAATCAAGCTGGTAGTTGTCCAGAGGATATTTGCTGTATTCGTTGGCAGCGTCTACCGTATCATCCACCAGTCCGGCAGCGTGGGCGGCTGTGCCGAAGACTGCCAGCAGCAGGAGGATGAGCAGGAGTGCCAGAAGCACTTTTCCTGCTATACTCCCGATTTTTTTAAAAGAGTTTTCTCCCTTTGTCCGGCAAGGGACAAGAGCTGTCCCCTGCTGGATGGGCTTTCTTATCTTCATTCCTCCACCTCTTTTCTAACAGGCGGTCTGGTGTCAAAGGCATGGAACAGGTCTTCAAAGATAGGATGGAACTGTATCACGCCCACACGCCCGTACAAATCACTGATAAGGCACTGTCCGTTTTCCAAGTCACGGAGCCGCTTCTGGTTGTTTTCATCTTCGGAATCCACCCCGAAAAAGGCGAGGGTCTTCTTGATTTCGTTGATGTCCGTGGAGCGGAATGCAAACTTCAAGCCCAGATTGTTTTTCAGCTTTTCATCCAGCAAATCGTCCGTGTTCTGGGTGACAAAGTAAACGCCTGCGTTCATGGCACGTCCGGCACGAACCAGCTTCATGGAAAGGGTCTTGCCCTGTGCCACCTGTAAGAAGCTCCATGCTTCATCCAAATCCACAATCTTAAACACGCTGCGGTCGGTGTGGATGAAGTCGAGGGCAAAGGTGCTGATTACAATGAGCATTGCCACGGAAAGCAGCTCCATTGTGGTGTATTCTTCAAACGAGGTTTCCTTATCCGGCAGCACCAAATCCGCCACCTGAATGATGTTGAGCTGCTTTTCAAGGCTGATGGACTGTGTGACATCCCCATCCGAAAAGAGCAGGTGTGCAAAGTCATAGTCCGTAAAGGATTCGATATGGTCGGCTATGCTGGTGCTGATGGTGGTTCCCTCTGCCCGTAGTTCCTCAATCACTTTGAAAAGTCCCCGTTCCTCACTGTTTGTCACTGCACGAATGGCTTTCCGAAGAACAGGGAACTTTTCCCCGTCACGGCTGGAAATGCCCGTTAAAAAGGTCAGGATGTCGATTGCCAGTGATTCGGAATCCTTTGGGTTCTCCATAATCACATACGGGTCAAGTAAGCCCCTGTTCTGTTCCTCCGAGGTCAGGTTTACGATATTGATTTCATGGGCGATTTCCGGCAGGGTTTCTTTCCAGCGTCCCCGTTCCGCTTTCGGGTCAACAATGAGTGCCTGTGCCCCAAATAAAACGGAATAATAAACAATCATGTTGTTACTGAATGATTTTCCACCGCCGAGGGAGCCGACAAAAGCGGCAGCAAGGGCGTTGGTGACAGAGCCTTTTACTCCCTGACTGGCAAGGGCAGGCTTTAAGTACACGTTTCTTCCTGTATCAAGGCTGTACCCGATATAAATGCCCTCCGGTTCCCCCAACATCTGGGTTGCCCCAAAGCCAAGACCAGCGAGGAAGTCACTGGTGACATACTGGATGTAATCGTTCAGATACCGTTTGCTGGCAGGGAGAAATTCCCCATGCAGCCCCAGCATATCCCCAAAGGGGCGAACCAGCTTCACGTTCAAATCGTCATAAAAATCTTTCACCTCATTGCAGCGGCGTTTCAGTTCTTCCAAGTCGGGAGCCGTCACACGCACCACATAGGACAGCTTGTACATGGATTCCTTGCTCTGGTCTAAGGTGGATTCCAGCTCATTTACGCTGTCTAAAGCGTCCACCACATTTGAGCTGGTTTCACTGTCATTCTGCCATGCGTGGTTGTCCAAATCTTTCAGCTCTTTTTTCTTGTTCCGCACCGTGGAGAGGGCTTTCCGGTTTGTCACAATCTCCACATTCATAGAGGTATCAATGGGAAAAGTAAATTGCTGCTGCTGATAGTAAAAGATTTCCGAGGATGGGAAGTCCAGTTCCCCCACAATGCTGTTGATAGTAAAGTAGGCGGCATAGACCGTCCCGTCTTCCTGTTCGATTTTCAGATACCGCTGGTTTTCCTCTATCAGACAACGGGTGGGTTTGATGAGGTCATAGTATTTCACCAGCGTTTCTTCCTGAAACCGCTTCTTCGGAAGATAATACTCATAATCTTCGTAGGCAGTTCCGGTCTGTCCGTATAAATGCTCAATCAGATAGCCAAAATCGTCCTTGTTAAGCCGCCGGACTTTGAAGCGGCGTGAGATTTTATTCTCCAACAGTTTTTCCATCTTCTGAAACCGCCAGATTTCCTCATTGCTCATGGAAACAAAATCCCCCATGAGTTTGTGGTTGACTTCATGGAGGAAATCGGAAACGGCGGTCTTTGCTTCCCTGCGAAACTGCTTCATGGTGACTTCCTGCTCATTGACAAGCAGCTTGAAGCCGATAAAAAAGCGGTAGTCCACCTGATTTTCCCCTATCATGGAAATCAGGGCTTCGGTCTGTGCGTTAATCTTTGCACAGGCAACGTCCTTTAACTTGCCCGTCACTTCCTGTTTGGAGCGTTCCTGTGCTGCCCGTATGCTGGATTCGGTGCTGATTTGCAGGGCGTGAATCTTCCCGTCCCTGTTCTGGGCGATAAGCTGCCGGAAGGAATCGTGTACCTGATATTTCTGTTCAGGGCTTAAAAAAGAATAGTTGTAGGGAAGCAGCTCATAGTAAGCGAAGCACTCCCCGTCATGGTTGAACACAAGGTTATTTTCGATATACTTAATCGGATATGCCATAAATATCACTCCTTACTGCCGTGATGGGTTGTGCCGGATATTCCTTTTCCAGCTTCACGGGCTTTCCTGCATAGGTCAGTTTCGGGCGTACCAGATATGCCAGTACGGATTTCAGGAAGCCGTAAGGCTTCTTCCCGTCAAAGGTCTTCTGGCACATGAACCAAGTGAGGGCAAAGGGTACGCCGAAGTATTTCAAAAATGCCCCGTCAATGAACGAAAGGGGAGGGAGG